>JGI24744J21845_10000002_pt1 | contig 31479 bp, 37 predicted proteins | sample KBSMiscanthusM3_FD_21845 | JGI IMG/M metagenome (IMG submission 21845)
GCTTCCATTAGAGTGCATAACACTAAAGGACTCAAGTATGGCCCGGATCTCGCTAATGTTACGCTTTGGGTAGAAGGAACGTCGTCAACAGATGACAACGTGTACACACCCTATAGAGCAGACGGTCTTTATAGCGGCGACCAGCGTATATGGCTGGATCAAACATTTGGGATAGGAGGCTGGGTGTGCATAGAACAGGACGCTCCGTATCCAGCAACGGTGTTGGCGATCATTCCCGAGATAGCACAGGGCGAAGTCATGTAGTCTTTCGGCGGGCAACGCTCGATGACGCTATAGAGATTGTTCCGCTTCTGCGCCGGCGCGATATATTGAATTTGTCACATAGTGGCGATCCTGTCTCAGTGATTACTGAAGCTCTTATGCGCAGTGTTAATCCGATAGTGGGCACTGTAAATAATCAGATAGTTGTTATGTGGGGAACGAGCCATGTACAGCTTCTCGACAATCGGGTATACATTTGGATGCTAGGAACTGTACTGGTAGATAAACATCGGATGCTTTTCCTTAGATACAGTAGAGATGTCATATGGATGCTGCGAGAAAGATATTCCACGATTTATGGAGAGATCGAGATAGATTACTACCACTCTATTAAATGGTTGGTTTGGCTCGGCGCTAAGATATTCCCTAACGGTGAGCGGCTAGTGTTTGTTATAGGAGGATAGCATGGGTCCAGAACTTATGCTTGGCATGACTGCCGTAAGCGGGATTATGGGTGCTGTCGGCAAAATACAAGAAGGAAAATCAGCTGCGGCCGCTGCCAATTATACCGCACAAGTCGCACGCAACAATGCGCAGATAGCAGCACAGAATGCGGAATATTCACAGCAGGCCGGCGAGGTAGCGGCCCAGGGCCAAGATATGAAGAATCGTGCCGCCCTTGGTGCGATAGAGGCCTCGCAGAGTGCATCGGGATTGTCGGTCGATAGTCCTTCGCTGGTAGATATTCGCGAGGGATCAGCCCAAATTTATAGGCTTGATACAGCCAACATAATGCAGAATGCGTCGCTACGAGCACGATCCTACATGACGAGTGCACAGAACTACGAGGCCGAAGCTGGTCTTCAGGAAGCTAAGGCGAAGGATGCCTCAAGTGCGGGAATGCTTGGCGCATTTGGATCACTGCTTACTAGCGGAACCAGCTTCGCAGAGAAGTGGAACAAGTATACCCTCCCATCAAAGGTCTAGCTAGGTGCCTCTACTTCCAGCAGCGGGCTACACTACTCCAGTCGCGCCGACCATCGAGCCATCGCCGACATCGCTGACGCCATACCAAGAGATTCGGGCGCCGGCGGAGGCATTCGGCGCTGGTACCGCGCAAGCACTGTCAGGGTTAGGCACGAGCTTTGAGAAGGCATCGGCCAACCTTGAGAGTATGATCTCATTTCATGACCAGGTAGTTGTGGATGAGCAAAAGAATTTCTATGATGACTTCGTAAATAAGAAACTGTATGGCGATCCAAACAGTCCCGGTGATGTCGGCTACATGGGGCTTCAGGGAAAGAATGCCCTGGAGGCGCGTGAAGGTGTCCGCAAAGATCTGGACAACATACGGATGGAGCAGCGGTCAAAGCTGACCAACGCCCATCAGCTGGTTATGTTCGATCAGGAGACATCGCGCTTACGCAATATTGCGCTGGGCGCGGTTGGAAGACACTATGATGAGCAATACAACAAACATACTGCGGAAACAGCTAAAGCTGGAATAGAGTTGGCGGCGCACGGTGCCTCGGTCGCAAGCAGTAATAACGATTTTGGAGAGTTTAAAAATCGCTTAACGGACGCAATTACGGGAGTTGAGATAGCTGGTAAGGCTAGAGGAGACGAGCAGGCAACTATTGACTTGGCTAAAACTAATGTCATTAAGGGGTTTACTGTAGACTGGGCTGCCAAAGCAATCCTTCGTAATCCTGTGGAGGGACGAGCATTCATAAAAGCACACCCAAAAGAACTGGGTGATAAGTACGACGAACTGTTGGGACACGCTGAGAGGGCAGCACACGAATACGATGTGAACGAGCTAGCCAATGGGCGGCCTCCCACAATGAGCCAGCCCAATTTGGTAAGAGGTGGAGCTAGTGGTAATGCTGTAGAACGTTTTCTTGACATGACAGCACTGCATGAGAGTGGATGGCGTAATATTCCTCAAGGAATTGTTGGTCCAGGTGGCGGTTATAATTCCTCGACTGGAACAGTTACTGGACCGTCCTCAGCGCAGGGTTATTACCAAATCACCAATTCGACTTGGAAGACTTTTGCACCAGCTGCTGGTGTCGATATAAACAAATATCCGAATGCTATGTCAGCTCCTCCTGAAGTGCAACGTCAGGTCGCACGACAGATTGTCACGACCAGTGGCGTTCAACACTGGACAGACTACAACAGGAATTTAAGGACAGCAGCAATAAGTGTAGGATTTCCAACGTCTGGCCCCATAATAGAAAGTGGAGGTTCGACCGCCCCGGCGCAACCAGCCGCAAGTGCTGGGGCTGAGGCTCCCGTGACGCCAGCCACTCCTGTCCCTGGTATGCCTCCAGTAAGCGCACCATCTGCTCCTGAAGAAGAAGAACCGATTACTGCGGGCGGCGATAGCCTTAGCTCACATATGGTCCGCGCCAAAGTCGCTGTAGGCCAGGAAGATCGTACCAAAGTAGGCAGTTATCGGCCAGGAGATACAGCGGTTGCTGGATGGGACAGTACGCAAATACTGCGTGACCTGATACCAAAACTTCCTAGAGATAAGATTTCGGGAAAGACGGTTGCCTGGTCAACAGGTGTCTCTAATGAGCCTGATGCCGCTGCTGTCCAGAAGGCGATAGCCGTTAATGTGCCACTACAGATAGCTCTCCTAAAAGCACAGAATGCGAAGAACATCGTTATTATGGGGGTTGGCCCTGCGGAGAAGCTCAAAGGAGCCAACGAGGCACTCGAAAAAGTAGCGAAAGAGAATGACGTACTATTCGCTGGACCACAGCGAGCACCGCGTGCTGCTGATCCTGAGAAGTTGCATTCAGGCGATCAGAAGGCCGAGATAGCTGCGGTACGAGAGGCACTTCATAAAGAGGCACTTCGTAAAGCGCCAAAGACAGCGCCACCTACACCTGAGGCTGGCGTGCAGACTATTGCTACAGGATTACGGCAACAGGCAGTTGGGGCGGGAAAACCCCTCACTATCAGAGAAATAGCCACGGCGAGTGCAACACCGGAGACAGCTGATGCCAAGGTTGATGCGGCGGTCAAGCACACCGGGTTTGCCCCAGATCAACCACTCGACCTATCTAAGCCGGAGGTTATGAAGAAAGCAGTAGAGGTGGTAGTGCTTGGCCAGAAAGGTAAAGTGACCTCCGAGGACACGCAGACCATTATGCGAGGATTAACCTCTAAACCAGTAGACACTGTCGTGCCGACGGTAGGTCAGCTTCCTAAAGTCTCGAACATGCCTATCCTACCGCCACTAGAACCGAACGAATTGCCTGATGGACAGGTGCCTGGACTCCAACAGAGACTGGAAGCCGCGGCCAAAGTTCTTCCAGCCAACGCACCGCCGAAGCTGTGGAACGACACGGTGCGGAAGATACGGCAGGAGGAGAATGCCAAATACACCGCTAACTTGCATGTAGAGCGAATGAAGGATATTGCACAGAAGCGCGCTGACGAGGAAATAGGAAACGAGTACTACAAGAGGGTGACGCCGGGCGCAGCTAACAGGCCCACTGAAGAAGAAGTGCTTGCAGACACTCGTATAAGCCAAGAGAAGCGGAAAGACATAATCGGTATAATGCGCTCTATGGAGAAGCCTGATCCACATCCCTCGATAGCGGCCAACGAGATGGTAGAGGCCAACAAGAGGATGGGACTGGAAGATGGCGACTCGAATAAGATCACGCAGCAGAGTCAGTTAGATGATCTGTACAATAACAAGAAAATTACCTGGGATATGAAAACAGCCCTTAGTAATAAACTTAAAGAACTCAACGACGCCACAACCGCTAACGTCAATAAGCATGTCACACAGCTACTCAAAGATGCGGAGCGCACGTTGTTCCCACTCAAACATCTGAAGAACGATGCTGGGGTGATGTCTGATCCTGGTGGCCCGATGCGTGAGCGGGCATACCAATTCTATGTAGATAGCACGGTCAAGGATTGGATTAAAGCCGGAAAGAATCCGATGGAACTGTTCGATCCTGGCCCGCCGGAGAAACCCAACCCCAACTATCTTGGAAGACAGAGCGTGCTCGATTACTATGGTAAGGGTGCGCAGGGCTATGCCTCGCTGCCACAGAACAACGAATTGCCTGATCCAGCAAAACGTGAGTTCAAAAAGAAGGAGGAGGTAGCTAAGGCTTTCCAGGATGGGCGGTTTGGTGATCCAAATACACAGATAGCCATCGATAGGGCTACAGCATATCTGGTTGCAACGGGGTTAGGCAAGTTGCGTCCGCCTGCACCCTCTAGCCCGGTGCCTGTGCGATGAGTGAGCTTCCTAGCGATGCTCAAGAAGAACCAGGGGTATTTGCCCGCATCGGACAAGCTATCTCTAAGGCGGCGGTACTTGCACCTCCAAGCCCTTTGCTTGTTCCGAATAAGCCAGTTGTGGCTGAACCCGATGTTCCGTATACAGACGATATACTCAACACGGTTCCTTACGTTGACGAGATACTGAAACCACCGCAGTCGTGGTACAGTAATGATTTCACAAAACACTTTAGCGAGGGATTCAGGCGGACATGGGAACATGCCATGTCACCAGAAACCAAGAAACAGATGCAAGATGCTGGTATTTTTAACCAGACAGATGCTCGCGTGCGGATGTTCCACAAAGATATTCTGGAGGCGATATACGATGTTTATCAGGCCACAGCAGCAGTAACTGTTGGTACTGTCGAAGGTGCTATTGGGGCCGGAGTTCCTCGAGAATTAGCTGGAGCACCATTAGAAGTCTTTCCTGGAGGGCGCTTTACCGGATTCCCTCACGGCATTCCAGTTGGCACACCATCTCCGTTTGCACGCGGTTTAGGTATCCGCCCTCCTCTTGATCTGGATGCCGCAGCTGATCTCGGAGTGTTTGGTAGTCGCCGATCCGATTTGACTGCGGCGGGCCGCTTTGATCCCAACGCAACTATCGGAACGGCTCCGCGCGAAGTTATAGCTGAGCCAATACCGTTGCGCGGCGAGGTATCGACTGGACCATTCGGTGGACCTGAACCTACTATACCAGCATCGCCCCGAGAGACAGCTGCGACCCTCAATCCCGATCTATTTGCTGCGCACGATGCCTTCGTTGCGCGCAAGGCAGAAGTACAGGCGCTGATCGATGAAGAGATACAGGCGCGGACCAACCATCCAACTGCGGTGGCGGCACAACAGTACATCGATGAGACACTGGCAAAGGTGGGTGGCGTAGAGTCGCGTCTAACGAACGCACAACGGACGCGGGTAGCTGAGACACAAGAGGCACTATATAACTATCTGCACGAAGACACACCAGCTATGTCCTTCCTCCGCAAGGGGCTGGTAGAGGCCGATGAGGGACTGCGTACCACCGGGCCGCAAGTAGGACAGGCTGTTCGCGATGTCGTAGAGGCTACGAGGCCGCCAGAAGTTGTGGCGCCACGAGGCGCAACCACGACGATCAATCGCGTGCCTGGTGGTTACGAGGTGGTGGTCGATACTCCTACGGCCAGTGGGAGGGTGGTTGCACCAGATGCAGTAACGGCCGAAGCACAAGCTACTGCGCTCAAGGCAGCCCATGCCCAGCGAGAAGCGGTGCTGACGGCGAAAACTGAGGTAGAGGCTGGGAGGCCTGTCCCGTATCGGATTAATGCTGCGGGCAACGTGTCGGTTGTGATGAATGGTGAGCGTGTTCGTCTAAATCTTACAGGAGAGGAACGATCCCTGCTGCGTGGGGCACGCCAGCGTGCTAACACATTAGACACACCAGAGGGCGTGGCTCGAGCCGAGGCAGATGCCCAAGCTATCCTGCGTAAGGGGGTAGAGCGGCTACGCACTGAAGCCCTTCCAATGATCGAGAAACCGGGGGTGGCTGTGGCCCAGGCCCGCCTTGAGCGGCAACTGGCAAGCACCGGACAACTATCGGCAAGAGACATTCAACGGGAATTTGGTGTAAGTTTCTCGGAGGCTAACAGGCTTCGAGATCGCCTCATCGTTAAGAACGCGGCCAAGTTGCGCGAACTCTATCAGCGCAACCAAAGCATAGCAGCGGACACCGCTAAGAAACTGATGGTGGTAGGACGGCCCGAAGCCGAAGCGAAGGCTGCTGGTAAGCTCGTTCAGGCCCTCTATGAGACACACGCGGCGCGGTTTCAAGGCGAGAAGGGTAGTGCCTGGCAAATCTACCAGCAAGAAGCTCCATCGATCAGACAGGGGCCAAGAGCGCGGGCAAGGACTGGAGAACTCGAACAAGCTGCCCGCGGCAAAATCCGTTTAGCTGACCCAGCCGATCCAAGAGCCGCTCGTGCCCTCATCACGCTATTTAAGCGGGCCGATGCCTCGACCTTTATGCACGAGACTGGTCATGATTGGCTGGAGCGCCTAGTTAGAGATGCAACGGACGCGCGGGCACCTGACTCCCTGATCAATGATGTACGCGAAATTCGTGATTGGCTGGGAGTTCGTGAGGGAGAAGTCATATCTGATGCTGCCCACGAACAGTTCGCGCGAGGCTTCGAGCGCTACCTGATGGAGGGTACAGCCCCGTCACGCGGACTTGCACGGGTATTCGAGCAATTCAAGAACTGGCTCACAGAGATCTACCGTAGTGCTACTAGTCTCAATGTAGAGCTTAATGACAACATTCGGCGCGTATTCGATAGGATGCTGGTTCCTGAACATGAGCCAATTATTGCGCCAGAACCAAAGCCGGTGCCTGATCCGGTGGCACAGGCCCGCGCTACACCCCCTCACCTGGCGGAGACCAAGGCCAACGACATAGCGAAAGAGCGGGAAGCCGCAAGCACACAACTGAGCGCGGAGATACAGGTTGGAAGACGAGATGCAAGGCGCGGCGAAGAGGGAACTAGCGTATCTGATGGAGGTACAGAAGACCCAAAAACTGTCTTCCGAAGAACAGTCGGTGCTAGATCAGATGATAACCTCGGCGAAGGTAGAACTGTCTCTTCGAGAGAAAGCGAAACGCCACAGGGAACGGGTGACGCCTTCGCCCCAGCCGACAAACCTCTTGTAGATTATGAGGGGAATATTCGGGTAGAAAACCTGAATACGCCGGAGGATGTAAGCAAGGCAATCATAGATGCCTCGGGAGAGAATAGCGGGTTTATAGAAGCGCGGCGAGGCGTACTTGCTGACCAAGAAACTATCCGACTTGCAGAGGATATGGGTGTCGATCCTAAAACACTGGATAAATGGGTAATTGGACAAGCCTGGACAGCGGAACAGATCGTCTTCGCACGGAGACTACTTAGGACAGCTGCAACTGATGTACACGATCTCGCTCTACGTGTAGCGACTACCACAGATGAAGGTACACTTCTAGCATACGCTGAGGCACGTCAACGACTCGCAATGATCCAAGAGAGAGTATCGGGAGCTACAGCTGAAGCAGGTAGAGCACTCCGTGCCTTTCGTTTACTCAAGTTAGAGGGAGACATCAAAGCACTCGATGCACAGATTGCTACAGATACTGGAAATAATCTAGCAGGGCTTCGACGAGAGGCCCGAATGCTTTCGCAGCTTGAATTGCCTGAGGCAATAAACAAATTAGTTTCGAGGATGCGCAATGCTGGCTGGAGCAAGATGTTTACCGAAGCCTGGCTCAACGCGCTAGTGTCCGGGCCACACACTCACATAGTGAATACAGGTACTAATCTTGGCGTTATGCTTGGCGCGGTGCCGGAGACCGCAGTAGCCTCAGCAGTTGGTCGCATATTCCGCACTTTTGGGCGAGAACAGGGAGTTACAGCGGGAGAAATTATTGATCGGATGCACGGAGTATCTGCTGGATCGATCGATGGTATGCGCGGTATGTTCGCGATGCTCAAAGATGAGAATGCCATTCCAATACTTGATGCACGACTGGGACTTACTAATCCATTAGAGAATACTACCCATGCTATTCCTGGTCTCGTCGGGAAAATAGTACGTACACCAGGGAGATTTCTATCCGCCGAGGATCAATTCTTTAAGGCGGTAGCCTTCCAACAAGAACTCAATGTGCTTGCGAGGCGCACAGCTATTAACGAAGGATTAGTTGGCGATGCGCTAGCCTCGCGCATAGAGGAGCTGCGCGGAAACCCAACAAACGGGATGCGAGATGCTGCGTATCAGCACGCACAATACCAAACATTCCAGAATCAGCTTGGTAAGTTTGGACAGGCTATATCTAATTTGGCAAATGTTCACCCATTAGCTCGATTCATCCTTCCTTTTGTTCGCACACCTATTAACCTATTGAAGTACGCAGCGGAACGTGGCCCTCTTGGGTTCTTATCCAGAGAGGTTTGGAACAATATGCGAGGGGCCAACGGCGCGGCAGCACGAGACACTCAGATAGCGCGAATGGCTGTAGGTAATATGGTAGCGCTCGGTGTTGGGTATATGGCGCTCAACGGGTTGATTAGTGGAGGAGGGCCAAATAATAATGAACAAATTATGACCTTGCGTATGACTGGGTGGCAGCCCTACTCATTTAAGGTAGGAAATATGTGGATCAGCTATCAGCGCTTCGACCCATTCGCTAGTACGGTTGGGGTGGCCGCTGATATGGCAGCACTCTCCAAGATTTGGGTAACAGAGAAAGATGAATTTGGCCGGGATTACGACGCCGAGCGATTTATGGGACTTGGAGCTATGGCTATCTATCGCAATCTGTTCGACAAGTTGTCGCTGCGAGGGGTGACTGGACTGGCACAAGCCCTGATCGATTACCCACAGCACGGAAAGAGCTTCGTTAAGGGATTGGCTGGTTCCGTGGTACCAGGTATCGTTGGTCAATCAGCGCGGATGCTCGACGATCTCGACCGAGAAACACGGACGGTTTGGGAAGCGGTACAGGGCCGTATACCTTGGATGCGAGAAGATTTGATGCCGCGTCGAGATCGCTGGGGTGAACCATTCACTGCAAAGGAGTGGGGACCGTTGCAAATGAAGATGGCTCATGAGGATCCAGTCAATCGCGCTATGCTCGATCTCGGGATAAATGTTGATCAGCCGCGTCGCCAAATCAATGGCGTTGATCTGACCGAGAAGCAATATGATGATTATGTGGCGCTGAGTGGACGCATGGCTAAGAAACTACTTGACGGAATCGTAACTCCTCAGTTTCGTACAATGCTGCCTGGCGCACAGATAGAAAACATCACAGCTATAATAGACTCAATGCGCGAGGCAGCGGCGGGGCAGGTCATGGCAAAGAGCGTTAGAACGGATAATGATCTCATTCAGCGAGGACTTGATCTCCGCAAGAGAGTCCTCGAGACAGGTCACCGTTAGCTGGGTTTGGTCTTCACGACATACCCACCTGGCACCTCGATAACCCGGATCATCTTCGCCTTAACCATTAGCTCGAAGATGCGGGTCACATGAGTAGCTGGTGCTCGCACCGCCAGGTATTCATGGACTAGGTGCATGGGAACTCCCTCGTCTTTGGCACGCACGTTTTCAGTCATTACCCAATGAAGGGTGTCAGTTATGACCTGGGAATCGCCCCCAGAGGTCATTGCGGTAAATACGTCAGGCATTGCCTTTTCCAGTTCCAACATCAGATCGAGCGCTGACATCACGTCAAGAACATCGATGTTCTCGGCACCGCGATCGACAGCACAGATCATACATAGTTTGAGGAAATGGACAGGGCGGCGAGTGGTGTAGTGCATTAAGCGGGGATGCGTCGGCTTTGGTAAGAGGGGAATACCTTGCTCAGTCCATAGATCGAACTCCCGTTTGTTGTAGTCCTCGGCCAGACGAATAGCACGCTCTGTCCAGCCTACCTTGCCGACACGCTCTGAGATCTTGTGCAGATCGTGGACAAGGGCATCGTGGAGGGGAACATCCGAATGAGTGGCGGTCTCTCCTAGATCGAATGGTTTGACACTTATCTCACCGGAGTAGGCTATGCAGACGCGGGACAAGAAGCCTTCGTTCCAGGCAGAAGCGGGCATTGCAGAGGTTAGGAAGCCTGGGGTGGTACATGCAGCGAGATTGATGTTCGGCCGTAAGATGGGGGCAAACTCCTCCTTCGCAGATCGCCGTCTCTCTGTATAAAGATGGCCATCATACAGATGGGTAAGCGTATTCATGAAGTCGCTGTCGTAGGTAGGCAAGAGGGCGCCTAACTCTGGGGCCGCGATCAGGAGGGCGTTATAATCCTCGATCGGCCCTGTATAAATGGTGCGTTTGGCTGCCGCTAGACGATCGATTAGGGCTGCTTTGGTTAAGGATATTTCAGCTACATGATACCCTTCGAGGGTGTTCCATAACCGCCAACATGCCATCAAGGCTCGTGTCTTGCCAGTCCCTGGCGGTCCTACCAGAAATACGTAAACGTTTGGGTAGATATTCTCGCCTTGGGACCGAAGCCATACTTTGCGCTCCATTGCGCCAGCAACAGTTGTTACAGCGGCCCATCGTCGATGGATGATGGGTGACTGGATGCCTTCTGTATATTCTAGAAACCCTGCTATCCATGACGCCAACTTTCTATCGGGCATTATGAAAGGAGATACATTGGTAGCGCGCATAAAGCGGTTTCCTACCTAGTACGATACCTCGGACGTGAGGGATCGTTGTATTTTCTCAACGCATTTGGGTCCGCGGGAGAGTCGGACCAGTTCCAACCTACTTTCGCATCTCCAGGAATACAGAAATTACGGTCGCCTTTAAGGTGGATAACCTGCTGTATGCAAGAAAGTGCCCAAGGAACTATATCATCTTCTTGCTCTTCGGGGAACTGAAACAAAACGGAGTCGTGTACTTGCAACAGAAGCTGAATGCGATTGGCCCGCCACAATGCTAGGAGGCCTCGATCGATTGTGTCCGCTGTTATTGATTGTGGTTCGTAAGCAACTGCTTGCCTAATAGTTTCAGGGTCTTTATAGTCGCCGAAGAAAACCCGCTGCCGACCAAGCAATGTTGTTATTTGGCGAGTGTCACGAAGTGATTCGGCGACCCATCGCCACCACTGAGGGAAAGATGAGAACTCGGCCAGATAATTGGTCTGAAAATCTTTGATGTGGTTCAGGGGAATGTGGGTAGCTCGGGACATCTTGTCTGCCTGTCCCTGGTAATTGGTGCCGTGGCCCAACCGCTTTGCCGCATCACGGTACGAGAAGGATCGGTAGAAAGAACCATTCGCCACCTCACGGTCTTTTTTGGCGTCCCCTGTCCAAGGAAGATGGCGGAATGCTCCTCGGGCAACAGTGGTGTGCAAGTCACCTGACTCACAAGCATCAAGGTAGCGACCATCGCGGAACAGTTGCCAGTGGATAGCGCCGACACCACGCGAGTCCCCCTGCTCAAGATCGATATTACAAAACTTCATACCGGGATCGGCAACAAACACCGATCGGAGAAGGTTCTCTACGTTCTGAAGATTGGTTCCAGTGCCAAAATCGGAATAGCTGGAGGCAAGCCGGCCGGTTGTGGTCCCTGCTATATTAAAAGAAGTTCGGAGGCGGCCATCGAGGTCAATGGCTGTGGACAGGAATGATACTTTCTTGCCGAGATCTCGGAGGGCAAATATGTGTTTTACGACAGGCTCGGCCATCAAGTAGTGCTCGAGGCGTTCAAGTGCGTCTCGGTCGGCGGTGCGGGAGCGTTCGCCGCCTGGTGTGCGCTTCCATTGCGTAGGTAGGCCAAGGCGATCATAGAGGAGGATGCACATCTGTTTATTGGACCGCCAGGAACTGGTGGCTACCCATTCTTCGAGTCCGATGCCATCCCGCACGATGTCATCTAGCTGTTCTTCGAGGCGAACTATCTCTGTGCGATACTGCGCGAGGACATCATCGCGTCGGTAGAGGTCTACGAGCAGCCCGCGGGTATTCATCTCAAGGATTGGTCCCTGGAGATCGCGGCTAAAACGATATGTCGCAGCAGTGGTTGGTCTAAGCTGCTGTTCCAGAGCAGTAAGGACCTCGTGAGTCACACAGGTGTCTAGGCCGTTGTATACCCACAATGCCTCATTGTGACTCAGGGAGTTCGGGTTCAGGTCTTTTGTTGATATTTTGCGCAATGTATCTCTCCTCGATAACCATTCTGTGTTGCTCGGCGCGCAGCTTTGCGTCCACCATTCCTATTGTCCACCCATAGTCTGTATAGAAGACTATAGCCTCCGCACTGCTCCACCAGGCATAACCAAGGTCGATGCCCAGCTGTCGATCGAGCGGGATACTGTCATCGAGCGCGCCAGTATACATTAGGTGTGACAGAAACGGGGCCTCGCCACGGTTTATCGAGTCCTGCACAACTTTAATCATGTAGGCGACATTGCGCTTTGCCATATGGGGAGTAGAGGCACGGTACGGCGACTCAATGATTACGCGGCGGTAGGCCACCATTATCTTTGTTCCTCGACTGTGACAGTTGCGGCCTCAAACTGTCGTTCAAGCGCGGAATAGATAGCACGCTCCCTGGCCTGCTCGGGACTATCTGCCTCGGTCACGACCAATTCATTGATCGCAGGTGCCTTTATCGAGACTTCGTAGATCATTCTATTCATCCTCTCTCTTTAGAGTGGTTCTGGATCGCATCTGTTTCCAGGCGGGTTCATCGCTGTACAGACTACCAAGAAAGCCAAGGCTTTTCTGCACTTCAGGTTGGAGGGCGTGATGGAGTAACATCGTGTCATGCAAGCAATTTGCAACTGTAATTCCGTATCCTCTCCACAGGTAGTGGAGATCGTATAAACCGTTCTGAAACACTTTAGGCATCGGCAATCCGCAGATGCGTTGTATCCATCGCCAAGCAAGGCACTCATCAGTCTCACTCCAGTAAGAGCAATCGCCCTTGGTTGTATCCCATATTGGGATAACGAGAGACTTCTCCGGTGTCCATGAAAAACCGATACAGGTTATTTGCCCTTTGGCAGTCTCAATATCAATCGCCACCAACGCGGATTGAGCAATCTCGGATGCGGCGTCCGCTATGTCTTCGACCATCTCGGGAATGTATATGGTTCGTTCAGGCCGTTTAACCTCTGGGGTAGCGGATTCCCGCTGTGCTTTCATTAAATCACTGATAACGATGGCCCGCATGTTCCAGGCACCACGCATCAGATACGCTGGGTGAAAAGTGGCTATAAATTTGCCGTGCTCAGTTGCGGTTATCGTGCCGCGTTTCTTAGTGATCTGGCCCGCACCTGTAGCGAACCACAATGCAGTGGCCCCGAGGCCGACTACTATGTTTGGGCGCAGAGTGGCTAGTTCTGATCGAAGCCGCTCCAGTTCGGGATAGAACTCGGCGCGGAGGTATTTGCCGGCCCTGATGGGCGGCAGCCCATCGTGCTTTGGCCCGCACAGATCCTCTATGCGGTTGCCGGGCGGCTGAAAATTTAATACATTTGTCAGGTATACACCTTCACTCGCAAAGATCTTATCGCGAAGAGCATAGTTGCGCGACCACAGCGCTTTCCCTAACGCCGCCCCTGCGCTTGGCGAGACGATGCCAGCCTCTGTACATAGCTTATTGAGGAGAGAACCGCTGGCGCCGACAAATGGTGCTTTGGCCTCTGCTTCATTACTTCCCCAGGCCTCTCCGAGAAGTACCATTCGGGTGGTCATAGCACTCTCGTGCGAAGCGCACACCCCAAAAGAGTGTGTGCTAGGTAGATTGCTTGTCGAGGAGACATGACAGTCATAGTTCGGGTGTCGTTCTGGTATATGTTTAGGACGATCTCGTTACCATCATAGGTTGCCACTACCCTATCTGAGGGCTTGTCGGGCATCAGCGGCGTATTGGGGGTTTGACTCGATTCCGAGGACTGTGTTGGCTCCGAGACTTTTGGCTGCTCGGAGGGCACTACCGCTTCCACATGTTGGGTCGAGGAGTCGGGTGTGTGCATCGACGCACATCTCGAAGAAGTGGCGGAGGGCAATTTCAGACTTTTCGTGGGGATGGTGGCCGATGTCTCGCTCGACGGGGGCAATGATGGAGTTGGCTTTTGTTTGGATGATCTTTCGATCGTTTCTCCAGCCGAAGAACGCCGTCTCGTAAATCCGTCGAGGGCGGCGCGCAGTATCGGGTGCAATGCCGCCATTTTCACCTCGTTGCCACACAAGCGGGTAGGGATCGAACTCGAAATCGCTTAGCTCGTGGAGGTATTCCCATGTCTTGCACCAGTGTTTGGGAGAAAACCAGAAGAATATGTGGGCGGAATCGGCGCAAAAGCGGTCGAGGTGGGTTGCGAGGGTGCCAAGCAGGGACCAGTAGATGTCTGGGTTATCATCGTATTCGGCGTGTTGCTGCGAGTTTTGGCCTTGGTGATTGTCTGCGTTTATGCCATAAGGGAAGTCGCAATGGAGGATGTTGAACTTGGGGCCGATGTAAGCTGGTGCCCAGTCGTGGAAGTCGGCTACTTGGATGGGAGACTGGGGTGTATCCCGCGATTTTCGCGATGTGTACATAAGCGCATCTTGTACTCGTCTTTCTACCTTTCTAATAGCTGTGTTCTTGGCTTTAGAGAAGACTGATGCCTGACGTATCTCTGGATCGTGTTGCATTTCCTCATAGACTACAATATGCTCTCTGACAGTACTAGTAGATTGACCAATTTTTTTGGCGGTATCCTCATTAGTCCATTCTGGCTTCCCTTGTTTATATATCTCATGGAGAGCATAAATAGAGGATGCTCTATCTTGCCAATCTAGATTGCGGCGCTTTATATTTTCTTCGAGCTCTATCTGATATAGAACTTGTTCAGACAATTCATCTTGGTACTGAACTGCTATATTATCCCAGCCAAGTTTCTTAGCAGCAAGAGTCCTGCATTCACCAGCTACTAAACGTCCTTCTCTTGTTATGACTATAGGATGTATTAGTCCATTTTCCTCTAGAGAGATAGACAATTCTTTTATATAGTCCTCATCTATAGTTTTCCTTTGGCGACCTGGACGATCAATATATATTTCATTAAGAGGGAAACTGTGAAAGACACCGGATGTCATACTCTAGACTCCACTACTGGCAGTGGCAAACCTCCTTTGCGGTAGGAGGGCTTTCGCCCTCCTCCTCCTTTTCTAGTTTGCGCGGGCCGTCGAACCGATCTGTGCCATCAGGCGCATCGTCCCGTCATCCGACTGGATCGGGCGGTGCGTGATGTTAACGATCATCTGGCGACCGGGCACTTGCGATAGGGCCTCCTTCAGATTTCCCTGAAGCTCGAGGGTTTGCATAAGTAACGCTTTGAGCGTTTGCATTGCGTAGGGCGATTCCCAAATGGTGTGCTTGATCGTGATGTCATGGAGGGATTGGTTCGACGCGGTAAGGAAATTGTCGAGGGAACCGCGATCAACATCTTCGCCCGCTGAGATCAGCCGGATTGTGAATTGGATGCCCGCAGTTTGTTTCCGAGACGAAGTGATGTTCTCGTGCGGCCCGACCACTTGTGCGAGGTATGAACCGACCGGGAGTGGTGGTACTTCTTTGATATTCTCAAGGTTGGTGCGGGCTTCTTGCTCGATGAGTTCATGAAGGTTAGGCATCTATATCGTTCCTTTGATGGGTTGGTCTGAGTAGTGTTCGTTATCTTACATCAATTCGGTACGTTTTGCAAGCAGTATTTGTGTGTATCTGCACATTCTCCTTTCATTGCCAGTTATTTAGTGCCCAGGACCGTTTTGAAGAAACGGGCCAGACCATCCTCCATATCGAACTCCTCAGCCATATCGAACGATCTCGGATTCTTGAGGTCGATCATATTGGTCGATCGAGTTCGAATGGTCCGCTTCCCCCCGCTCTTGGTAGCCAGTGCGACGGAGGGGAAATAGCTAGGTATCTCCGGGGATATGGCATTGCCTACGGCAACAGGGAAGCCCTTAGTGATCCCGTCTCGCTCTATGTATTTGACATGAGCCACCACGATTACGTTAGTTGCGAAGGACTCCGCAGTGACATAGGCGATCGTATTCATCAGGGCCTGTTGTGCGGTGTGGTAGAATTGCTCGGGGCGAACTCCTTTCATCGGTACGCCCTCTGCGAAGGTAGCTGCGCCCATCAACCCTTTGGCCCACCAATACGCTGCACGAGCCATCGTTGTGAACGAGTCGATTACGAGGATATGCTTCGCACCCCATTCCGCTGGAACCGATCCATCCTCCCATCGATCTATCGCTTTCATGGAGCCAATGTATGCGGTAGGCACTCCATCGATAATCGGGCCATTGGGCGTGGTTTTCATCTGGTCGCGAAAGGTTTGGTACTGGATTTGGTCCAGGTCGGAATGGTTGTGCCGGGCCTGATGGACCAGCGGATCGAGAAGGTTGTCAAAATCGAGGACGCGCAGATGGTAGCCAGCCGCAACAAGCGAGGCAAGACTGGTAGTTTTTCCTGTGCCGCTGTCTCCTATGTAGAGAAGTTTGACGAAGATGGAGGATTTATGGTCCTTAGCGCTTGGCATACTCTAGCTCCTCTATTAAACGATGTATTCTAGCTATTCGGACAACGGTAGATCTGCACCGGCTGCAACATTGACCATCATTGACTGGCCAAGCATTATAGTTGTCGCCTGAGTAGTTTTTCATGCAAATAGAGCACACGTTTGGTATGTTGTGTCCGTCAGACATCACCGTCATCCCTATCTGGATCTAGTCCTACTGGCAGGGCCAATATGTGCCATACCTCTTTACCATCGTCGAATATTGTTCGACACCAGATGTCTCCCTCATCATCGAGTAGCCACGCCTCGCGTTCGTTTATGTACTGAAACTGGACGACCTTGGCCACAACTACCTCCGCAGTGGGTTAGTGGGCTTGCGCTCAAAGAGGGTTTCCAGGTATTGCCGCTGAACGGATGGGTCCTTGGAGCAAACTTCGCGGAATGGACACCCTCCATACATCATACAGGCGGCATCGTTGAGGGGCCATCCAGCTTCGCCGGCCTCCCAAGTGCGCTGTATCCAGTAGCGGGCGTCGGTAAGCCATTTCTCGTTCTGGGCCTCGGTGCGAAACGTGAACCCTCGCTCGAACCGAGTAAACCCGACAGCGATTTGGGCAGCATCTATCATAACCCCTTTGACTGGTTGCTTCCAAACCACTTGTGCGGCGATCGTATAGAGCGACATCTGGTCGTCGGGCGAATATCGTTTGAAGTAGTATCCGCCCAACGAGGCGCCAGTAGTCTTCTGATCCTGTACATAGTAGTCGTTGCCGTAGCGGACGATTCGGTCTAGGTGGCCACACAGAACTATTTCACTGTCAAGCTGGAACTCGAATGTGACCTCGACGGCCGGCTTCCCACTCGATAGGATCACAGTTTCGCATGGGTCATTCTCGTACTGGTCTAGGTACCACACGATCGAGCGGATCAGGGTTTCTCGCCCCTTGATGTTGTGCTCACTTTTCCACTCTACTGTATCGGCTAAGGTAGCAAACACCACATTCTCGGTCGCATCCTGATGGGATGCTCCCTGGGCGCGCCACTTGTGGTACATTTCGAGAGCTGTGGCATAGTGCGCCCCGAAGGTGATGTCATCGGAGGATGACTTGGCCCGCCATCCCTCTATCACAGTGTAGTAGTATTTTCGGGGACACGCCTTGGCTGGTGCAAGTGATGAGTGATTCCAATAGACCTGTCTTCCATCTGGATGAAAGGCGTTCTCGGTTACTTCTTCGGTGCTAGCCATTGTCTTATTGTCTCCCTTGAGAGATTCATGCGTTCGCCAATTTCCTTATTAGTCAGTCCTTCCGCTCGGAGCTTCTTGGCGAAAGCGAGCCGCGCAGCTGTTATCTTGTGGTTGCCTGGTACGTATGGCTCTGGAGGCGGCCGGCGATAGCGGTTCATAGCAAACCCAGGTCCTTCAAATCTACTTCTGCCTTCTTCTCTTTCACTCCCTTCCCGGTAACATTGAAGTTCCTTCTTGCTTCGCGGTAGTGCTGCACAATACGCTCAATGTCTTGCTTTGAGTAGCTGAATGGGTCGCGGGCAAACAATTCGGATATGGTCTCTTGCTCTTTCTTTGGTTGGTCAGACATCGCCTACCATCTCCTCTACTTCGAGCTTTTGCGTGTTGAAACGGTTCTGGTAGCGCGCCTCGATCTCATTCAGGTGTCGCCTAACTAGTAGACGGACGACCTCGGTAGCCCGGCGACGACGATAGATGTCATTCAGTTTGTCAAAATCCCCCTCATAGAGGAGGATTTGATGTCTTGTGAGTTTTTCAGCGCTCTTCATCTTTGATCTCTCTTGATGCAGATAGATTAGTCCCGCGCAGCAGTTGCACAAGTTCAAGAATCGCGTCTTTCATATGAGACTCGTGTTGTGCTGCCTCTTTAAGTGCCATTATAAGCACTGCGTATTCTGTAGCAAAGAGCGGTGGAAGTCCGTATAGTCTCGTCATGGGTTCCTCTTTATTATCCACACAGCAGTATCGGTTTCCACTAGGTGGAGATCATGGAAACCACCTACCTGGCGCCTAGCCGCATAGAGTTTCTGGAGAAGGGAGTTGGGTCGCTCACTTTCAATAACTATACCATGTGACGAAGTCACGGCACGGTTCCACAGCACGAGGAGATCGGGTAGATCGCTAGTGGTGGGAGCGCCCAACTTGGGCCGGCCTCTACCCATCATATCCGACCCTGAGCAAGTAGACCCCCATAAGGGGGTCTATCGAGTTACTTCTGCGGGGTAGGTTAGGCAGCGAGGCCCGTAGCCGCAAGGACATCCTCGCCAGCAGCATCACGTTCCTGGATACGCTGTTTGGCTCGTTCGCGGAACTGCGCACCCTTTGACTCCATGAGTTGATCCACAGCATCAGCGAGCGCATCTCCCTTGAGCCGATCGCCATGACGACGGTAGTACGCAGCCTTAATAACCTCAGCCACTTCCCGCCGCGCTTCCCGCTCAACCGGATCAACAACCCGTGGTGTTCCGGCCTGTCGCGCACCGAATTTGTAGTTTTCCGCATACTCGTTGACCAGTCCCTGCAATCGGGAGTGTTCCTCGACCGACAGGTCCTCGTTGTCCCCAAGAGAATCTTCGACCTTCTTGGACAGGTTGTTTCGGATGTTCTCCCGCCTCGTTTGCTGGAGGGAGGCAACCATTCCCTCGTCGAGGGGCGTGCCAACTGTGATCCGGGGATCATCGTTGATGTCGAAAATCTGACCTTTGATAGTAAGCTGTGCCACTGTGGCGATCTCCTTTGGTTAAGCCCATGTGGGGCATCGTTAATATGGACCATATGCATGGGTGCGTCAACCCCAATTCGTACATACTGTACGCATTAGACGGTGTTTTTGGTGGGTAGCTGCCATCATCGCTACTACGGTTCCTAGTCCTGCAAGCCAAAGCGGGCCAATGTGGGTTAATAGGGCACACACCACCAGGCTTCCAAGGAAATGGACGATCGCTCTAAACCCATCCATCACTGTTCACCAGATAGAGGTTCTCTTTGAACCGAGTCTCGATCACATATCGAGTATTCAATTCTTGTTCCCACTCCTCCGTGCCTTCGCGTGCCCAGCGAGTGGGCACGCGCCAGGGATCTAGGTGGAACACGGTCTCAAATTCTAGTCCCTTCGCCTTGTGACCAGACATAAGCTGGATTGGCCCGTCCCTCTTGAATAGATCCTCAGCGCGATTGATAGCCGAGCGAAGGGTCCATCCATCAAATTGTGGGGTGACCAGGACTTGAAGGCACTCGGCCCGCTCATAAACCGTTTCCTCCCGCTTAGCTGTCATGAGGGCCTCGCTTTGCCACCTAGCAATGGCCGCCAGCATTTGTTGGTGGTTCATCTCGAGCGGGCCTAACTTCTTCATAATGCGCAGTAAGCCCGCTCCTATATCCATGCCTACGAATTTGACGTGTCGGCCTCTAGCCAATAGCCGTAAGCCTGCATGGAAAAGTGGAGCGTTAGTGCGGCATATAATCGCGGAACCATCTGGAACGTCAGTATCGTCCCATGTTTCGAGCGTTTCGATGTGCCCGTCAGGAGCACCTTCTCGCCAGCGCATATGTGGTACTCGAAACCACGCTCGCTCGACGCCCAGACGTGGAACTCTAAAGGTAGTCGAAAGGGTGAGTTGCCGCATGTTCCATCGATCCGCGGCGGCTGCCATCCCTCCTTGAACTGCTCCCCTAAATCCGTAAATAGACTGCCAAGGATCGCCCACGCCGATAAGCCGCCTGGTTGCAAGATTAGCGAGCATTTCATGTTGGAGGGCATTGAGGTCTTGAAACTCATCTATCATTACTAGGGGATATTGGGGCCAAGCCGCGCCAAAGCAGACGGGCATGTAGATCTGGTCGTCAAAATCCATGCCGCCCTCGTAGGCGGCATGAATGGACACAGACAGCGTGTTCTCGATTAGATTGCACTGCTGGTCGGTAGGTTCCTCCGGGAAAGGAGCGAGCCATTCCTTCATTGAGCCAGCATTGAAGCGGGACATACTTCGCCAACCCTCAGGTATGTAACCATCGCGTTTGGCGATTCGCAACCATTGGAGCGTGTCACCCATTGCTTCCCAGGCCGCCTCTTGTTCGCGCCGTGGGAGCTTCTTAATCTCTGCTGCGAGGATTGTGTGGCTTTTGCGTGTGTCTATGGAGAGTCGCTTGCCACAGACCTTTGACCACACACCGTGACCTAGACTGTTGAGTGTTTGGGACTTGACGTGGGATGGTAGGCGCTTTTCCATCTCAACGGCAATACGCTTATTGAAAGCCAAGGAGAGGATTGGGATGGTAGTGAGTTCGCGACATACCATCTCGAGAGTGGTGGTCTTAGCTGCGCCCGCTAGTGCGTTGACTAGAAGATTATCGAGGGTAGACCGCGCAGCTGAGATGATCTCGACTTGTTCGAGGGTGGGAGTGTGCATCATACTGATTCCTCATGAGTTTTGCGGGCCTTGCGTTTCTCTTTAGCATACCAAACTACGAGATCGTCAAGATATACTAGAATCAGGTTTCTTTGTTCGTGGGGCAAATTCTCTAGCTTTGCTATCTCTGGCATTCTAGAGTCCGTAACAAAGTCCCTTATCGAGAGGAATACTCCAGCCGGACGAAAGCGCCATGATCCAGTAAACATACATCCACAATGTGCTGCATAACGAAGTACCTCTTTATATTCTTCATTGCTCTTTCTTGTGGCCTGTGTCATTATATCTACTGCTATACCTCCATCACCATCAGGATATTTGTCCTCAAAGTGCTTAGTATGTACAGGTATAGTCTTTCGTATACGATCTATATGACTAAGCTGATCGACCGAAAGTTCTTCTTCCTTTTCTGGAACAGATAACATTTTCTCTATAGACGTTTGTCGATTAACTGCCTCAATGTGCATTCTTCTCCACAAGAGCCATAAACGGTTGCTCTGACTAGCTAACCACAGCTCACGTTTCACATCATCTATCGTAGATAGAGAAGCCGTAGCAGACATAATGTCGGCAATATCTTTTGCGTACAGTCTTATTGCCATCGTGGGGTTCCTTCTGTGGGGGTCAGTCGCACCGTGACACTTCATAGTCTCCGCTGGGCTGGACGATGACCACCCAGGCATACGGATAAACTAGGATCATCTCGTCTCGAAGCATGGAGGTCGCGACGGGCTTGAGGGGCGGATCGCCAGGATAGGTGAGGGTCATAGTCTCTTGGTCGAGACGAAAGTTTTTCGCGGGTATCCATCCCCCTCCATGCCCATAGTTCGCGTGGATCTGTTCACGAGCCGTACGAGGGTCATCCTCGGACAGGAAGGTAGGTATGAAGCCTAGTGCGTCTCGTATACGGCTAGGAGATTGGCGGGTAGGACTGAGCCAAAGCATGGTGGCGGTTCCTTGTGTTAGAGGAGTCCGAGGTCGTGGAGGTTGATGGAGGGACTGAGTGGTGCTATCTCTACCTTAGCTGCTGGGTGCCAGCATGAGGGTGGCCATTCGCTGAGGGTGTCGATGATGCCACATAGCTCATATGCGTGATTGAAGACGGCGTATCGACCAGTGGAGAGGCGCAAAATGGGAACTAGCATAGTTCCCATGCGAAGGGAGAGGGCCTCGCGGCCCTCGAGGGTTGTGTGCCAGTCGGGGGTCATCGCCCTTGCTCCTCGAAAACGGCCTGCAGCTTGATGAGGAGGTCCCGCCAATTCTTGATGCGAAACTCGAACATCTCCTCACTTTCGTTTGTGTGTGGCTTAAACTTAGCAATTTTCTCGTGTACCAGGTGGATTAGCTGCGCTAGGTCCGGGCGGCTAAGTGTGGTTCGGTGGAGGGGGACGGGATCGGGCATCGAGGGGACTCCTAAGAGGAGGGGATCATGGCGATAGCTTAGCATGGCACTGTTCCATTGCCGGCTTCGCAACAAATGAAACCCTGGTCATCTTCCCAGATGACAATGTTGGTCGCCTCGCCTAGTTCTGGAAACATGGCGCGATCTTCGCTGCAAAGTTCGATGAAGTAGTCGCCGTCTATGTCCTCACCTGCACCTTCTAGAACCATTTCCCAGAAATAGGGTGCATAGATGGGATTACCCGCGAATTTGCCGGGGCTACAGATTATGTTATTCTCGACGCGATAGGTAGATAGGATGGTGGAGCGGTTCATAGCGCTTGTCCTGTAGTAAGCGGTGGTGGTGGTCATGGCGTGGGTCCTGGGATTAAAGGAGGCCGAGTGCGTGGAGATCGACGGTTGTGGGATGCGCTTCGATCTGTGCAAGTTCGCGGTGGCGATCGATTGTGTGCTGAACCGGGGCGCCTTTCTGGGCTATGCGCAGTTCGTTGCGGAGCCGGGCTCGTAGGATGTCGGGTAATAGTTTGTGCGACTTGGCGATAGGCAGTCGCACTGTGTGACTGTTGGGGAAAGAGAGCATGTAGTCGTCTCCGTCGATCCAAATGCGAGGGGCTTCGTTCATGGGGGCGGGTTCCTTTCTCGGGTTAGGCGACCATTATAATACGGCCATGCGCATATGTCAATGAGATTATGCGCACGGCCAAAAGAACTGTTGCGATCGATTGTGTGCTGGGTTAGAAGTTCCGTCGCTTACGGTTTTCTGCTACTTCTTTTGCAACTTCCTGTTCCCATTTATTGTCGAGTACAACTGGACCGTCATCATCGCTGAGATCGACTAATTTCTTAGCTAGTTCTCTCATCTCATCTGGAGTGGATTTACGATTTACTTTGGTCAATGTACTCGGTGTCCCGTCAAGCTTTCGTAACCGTGCAGCAAAATCGGGAATGTATCGCGGCACAATCTCTACACAGAATCGGCCGCGCCGCACAACAAAGCGATCCATCTCTGTCCATCCAACAGGGTCTTGCTCGCGGATAATCTTTCGGTATTGATTGAGCCGATAGATAACAGCGATGGTTTCGTTGTCGCTCGTGGTATCAAAGAGCGTGCCACCATCGCTTAACGCGGCCTCCCATATCTTCGTTATGTCTGCGAAACGGATGGAGGGGTCTTGTCTTTTAGCAGGCATTGTTCGGTCCTTTGGGGTGAGGAGTGAATGCGCCTATATGTGGTCTAGGCAAGAAAAGGTAACATTTGGTGCCTAACGTGTCAAGAACTACTGTAAGACCCGATCAGGAGGCTGTGCATTACTGTGGTCCGTGCGTTAGGTTTCGGGGTAGTTTTTCGTCGATCAGGCACCCACCATCCCGCCCCAAAAAAGAAGTTTAAAAAAAAAAAAAATTTTTACATAAGAATAGTGTAGTTAGAGTGTTGATCGAATTTTTACCCCCGAAACTCGATGCTAGGACGACAGGCCAGTGCAGAAACCTAATCCGGGTCTTACAGGGAAATAGGTCTCACAGGCTCCTATTCACAGAATTGATGGCGTAGTTTCGAGGAACGGGACATGAACGTCTAAATTTCAAGCCCACTGTTGTGGGGTAGACTGGACGAGTTTTAGCCTGGTTGCGGGGTAGAGGTGTTGCGGGGTGGCTGGAAGGCCATTTGCTCGTGAACGAAAACGGAACATCACCTGCGAATTGGGTCCAATTTGTCTAAAATTGAGCGGATCGGGCAGAGAAAGGGGGCTATTGCCCCCCTCCATCCCATCCAGCTTGTTTCCATTGCCATTCCTCTTGCGTCCATTTGTCCATTCCTAGCCGCTCTAACATGTTCCCGTCCAATCGGTCCAATTCGTCGGCCGATATGTGGCCGCACAGAAATTGTTGTTCCATGCGTTCGTAGTTGCGGCGCCAATAGTGGTATTTCTCGGTATTGGTCATTATACGCTCCATCGCATACGGCCGTGGCGCACAACCGCGCCATTGCCTTGGTCTAGTACTGTTAGTAATGTGCCTCGTGCTAGTTCATGCGCATATCGCCGGCTTATTTTGCCAACGATGGCTTCTATCAGCGGTACACATTCCTCAGCTGTAAACATTTGGTCCGGCGGAAAGTGATCGCATATGGCTTCCCAGATGCGATCACCGTACAATTCGATTGCGCGTTCCATACCAGTGCTTATCGCTATTGCGGATTGTGAGGGTTTCATTTGCCCATATTCCTGCGTAGTTCATGTATAGCTTCCATCGGCGATGCTCCATAGCCATCATACAGACCATCGCGGGCTATCCAGCGTCCGGTCGCTTCGTCCCGCGTTAGTTCCGGTTCGTGATAGAAGCCCTTAAGGTACAAGTGCGCTTCGATGCGATCACGAAGCAGGTGGGCCTCTTGGCCCACCACTTCGTCAAGCAACTCGGCGAACAAGGCTAGTTCGCTATCACTTAGTTTCATCGTCATCACCGTCTTCCGCGTCGATTGGTGCGAACAGGGTATCATCACCGTCAGCTTCCTCGGCCGCCAATTCGCGGCGAAGATCGACGGCGGCAATGGCCTGTGCTTTGATTACCTGACCAATCTTTGTGTTGGCCAAGTGATACAACAGGTATTCCCGTTCGGTCATTTCCGGCTTGCCCGACTTGGACAACATACGAACCACAGCATATTCGAAGCGGTTCTTCGTGCCTTTGGGAATGTCGCGCATATGACCCTGCTTGGTTAGTAGCGTGGTCAGATGACGCTTCATTTCCTTGAAGGCTTCCACCTCGTATGGATCAGATGCGATGGCTTCACCGCGCGTACGAATGCTGCCATTGTATAGTGCGTCAAGCTTGGCGCGCGCCTTAGCAGCAACGTCTAGCTTGTTGCCATCCTTGTCCTCTTTGGTTGCGATGCTGTCATTCAACACCTGGCGCAAACCATAGTCGAACAGATAGACTAGTGCGTTTTGCGGCAACCGATTCAAGTCAACCGAGATTGTGCCGTATTCCGCATTGCGTCCCAGATTGTAGATTGGGTTCTCGAGGGTGATGGTGATTGTAGTCATGGTGATGTTCCTTCTTCGTCATCAAGTGACAATGGGAATATGCCACCTATCCCCCCATGTGTGTAGTCCTAATTACGCATAGCGGGTATGCGCGACTAGACTCTGGATGTGCCATGCGCGGGCCGGTGATGCGTGGGAATGAGTCCGGGTAGTGTGGTAGCGGCGAAGCGGTCATGTATGCGTGGCGGCCATTGGGTGGCAACGCTCGGTCGATCGCCACCCGGGGGAGGGGACCCGGCCGCCGTCGAGACGGGTGGCTTGTCGTACAGTCTATCCCCTCGCAAATTTTGTACAGTTATGTACTATACACATGAGTGGTACAGCATATCTCCTCGCAAATTATTTGGCGTTATACCATAGAACTGTATGTGTATAGCGATTTTCGCGATACACGCCTATACACCTTTGTCCCCTTCGCCGCCAAAACAATCTGCCCACCCACATACGATTTCTCTTGACGCCCTATTGTGGGCGTTCCGGTTCCGTGCTACCATCCCTAGTGGTGGCCTTCGGCCATCTGGTGATGGGGCCGGCCTGCGGGCCGGCAAGGAGAGTGATGTGGGTCTGGATCTCGAGCTGTGTGGGGTGGTTCGGGACATCGAAAACGGGGAGTCGGTCCCAACGGCTTCGACTCCCCGAATCGCTCGGCTCCGGGACAGTCACCATGCGGTGGCGCGACTACTGGCGCGGGGAGTCCTCGAGACAGAGATCAGCCACATAACCGGGTACGCGCTGTCCCGCATTGCATCCCTGAAGCGCGATCCCCTCTTTGCGGAACTAATCACCGCCTACCGGCTTGAGCAGCGGGACACGCAACGCGACCTCGAGGCCATGTGGCTCGGAGTGGCCACAGATTACGGGCAACACATCCACGAGCGGCTCCTCGACAATCCGGACGAGGTGCCCATCGGAACGGCCCTAGAGGTCTTCAAGGCATTTGCGGATCGGGCAGGGATGGCACCAATCTCGCGATCCGTCTCCAAGAATGTAACCCTGAACATAGGGGAGCGCCTGGATGCGGCGCGCTCCCGCCGACCACCACTGCGTGATGTGACACCCAAGGATGCCTAGTCGCTCCCGTAAACAGGCCCGCTTTATGCGAGCCATCGCTAAGTCCCGCAAGTTCGCTAAAAAGGTCGGCGTTCCTCAGTGGGTTGGCAAGAAGTTCTATCGGGCCGATAAGCGAAAGCGGAGACGAAAGTGACGCATACTCGGAAGGCCCCGCATGTATAGCGAGAACGTCCTTGGCATTGGTGCGCTAAATGAGGGTGAGGCCCTCGCCAATCTGCTCGATGCCCTGTCGATAGCAGAAGAGTCGGCCCGACAACTTGCCCTGTACACCAATCAAACGCACTGGATGCTGGCCGCCAATAAGTTTGGAGGCATCCGGCACACCTGCGCGAAACTGGCAGCGCAAAGTCTATCCCACAGCCAGTAAGGAGACTACTGTGAGACTACCCATCATCACCGCACTAACCATTGCCCTGCCTCTCGGGGCGGCCAACGCTACCTTACAGATTGCGGCCGATTTCGGCGGGTCAACCTTGTTCTGTGTAGACAACGATCTCAGCTGCGACCAGAACGCAGCGATTGGCACGATCCAGCTTGGGGATGTTGTGGTCGGCGGCGTTGAGGTCAATGGGTCGATTCAGACATCAAGTGGCACACTTCTGAATCCTGGGGTGCCGACGCTCAATACATCTTCGCTGAGCGTAATCAACAACAGCGGCGCTGCCGTCGCCTACGATGTGACGGTTTCGGACACGAATTTTGTAGGTCCAGTTAGTCAGTTCTTTACGGCCGGCGCGGGTACTTGGCAGAACGCGGATGGATCGACGATCGCATTGGGCTGGTTCGACGATCCAACCAACGCTCAGGGCGCGGACTTTGCTGGCGACACGCCCGGTGCGCAGATCGACAGCTTCGCCGATACGGCCAACGGTCCGGCGGACAGCTTCTCGCACAATGGCAGCGGCGCGGTTAGCGACGACGATTTGTTCAGTATGACGCTCGACGCGGCCGGCACCCTCGTAGATGGCGGCCAACTGTTGAACCGTGGCCAGACAGAGATCAAGACCGCCTCTGGCGTACCGGAGCCAGGATCACTTGCTTTGCTCGGAATGGCCCTGCTCGGGTTCGTGGGCATACGCCGTAATAGAGTATGAGACCGCGGCCCGCACGGTCTCAGAGGGATGGGAATACCTACTCAGGGGCCTGGGTAGGTAGGGGTGGGCCTTCGCTGGTGGCCCCGCCAGCAATGATGGAGACTATATGCCTCAACAACCCTTTCTTGCACTTATAACGCCAGTCTCGGAGGGTGGTGGTGGCGGACCGCCTCTTGGTACCTGGGGTGGTGTTGGCCAGCCTTATCCCGATCAGGGACTTCCTGGACAGCAACCTGGAGGTCCCCCCGGCATTTGGGGCGGGCCGTGGCAACCTCCGTATCCGTCGCAGGGGCCAGGCTTCCCCACCCACCCGATTGCACCTGGCGGACCTCCGCTCGGTACTTGGGGAGGAGTAGGACAGCCGTACCCGGATCAGGGGCTACCTGGTCAACAGCCGGGCGGTCCTGTGAGGCCGGACAACTCGCTTCCTGGCCAGGGCCTCGGAACTTGGGGCGGCGCAAATCAGCCATTTCCGACACCACCGATCTATATCCCGCCGCAGGCTCCGCCAGTAGATCCATCTGATCCGCAGAAAGCCTATCTGGTAGCCTACGTGCCTAAATCGGATGGAAGCGGATATGAGCGAATAACGTTCTCGATAGAGGTTCCGGAAACTCCCACGGAACCTACTCCTAAAGCTGAAAGTGTCTAACGAGGCTAAGGATTGGCGCGCAGAAATGCGCGCTAGTCTTGTGCGCCAGGACCGGGAACAGGCGCTTGCAGCCCTTGAACGAGCTGCAAATGCCCCGGACCAACCTTACCCACAAGAGATACGGGAGGCGATAGACGCTCTAAGGGATGGATGACCTCAGCCGCCTGATAGAGGAGCTATCCGAGTTTGCAAGCGATCCCTATGGCTTCGTGACATGGGCTTTTCCTTGGGGCGAGGGCGAGTTGTTCGGGCAAAGCGGCCCCGAGAAATGGCAGGCCGCCCTCCTTCATCGAATATCCGGTCTTTCTCTAAACGAGGCAATCCAAGAGGCGGTGGCCTCTGGTCACGGTGTCGGCAAATCGACACTGGTATCGTGGATCGTGCTGTGGGCGATGTCCACCGCTACCGATACACGAGGCGTCGTCACCGCCAATACCGAGACACAGCTAAAAACAAAGACATGGGTAGAACTGGCCAAATGGTATCGCCTCTTCGTCGGCCGCGCGTTGTTCCGACTAGAGGCCACCGCCCTCTTTTCGGTTGACCCAGATCGCGCGAAGACCTGGCGCACCGACATGGTTCCGTGGTCTGAGCGCAATCCCGAGGCATTCGCTGGTCTACATAACCAGGGCCGTCGGGTGTTTATGATATTCGATGAGGCCTCAAGTATCCCAACCATCATTTGGGAAACGGCCAGTGGGTTCCTGAGCGACGCCAATACAGAACGACTGTGGTTCGCCTTTGGCAACCCCACAAAATCGACCGGCAGGTTTCGCGAAATATTCAGCGATTCGGCATGGCACACCACTCAGGTAGATGCCCGCGAGATCTCTTTCACAAATAAGGCACAAATCCGGGCATGGGAGCGGAGCTATGGTGAAGACTCCGATTATTTCCGTATCCGCGTACGTGGGGTATTCCCACGCACAGGTGAAAGCGAGTTCATATCCGCAGCGGTGGTTGCCGAAGCGCAAGCTCGAGAAGCAGTGGCCCAACGATTTGATCCACTCGTCATCGGAGTCGATGTGGCGCGATATGGCTCGGACGAAAGTGTCCTAGTCGTAAGGAAGGGGCGAGATGCGCGAACCACCGCCGCTGTCCGACTTCGAAGCCTGGATACAATGGCACTGGCTGGACGAGTCGTCGAACTCGCGCAGGCCCTCAGGGCTGATGCTATTTTTATTGATGGCGGTGGTGTTGGTGGCGGCGTTGTCGATCGCTGTCGCCAGCTACGTTTGGCCGTCCATGATGTGCAATTTGGTTCAAAAGCTGATAGAAGTGATTTTGTGACGGAGGGAGAACGGTACGCGAATAAACGGGCCGAGATGTGGGGAGCCATGCGTGCCTGGCTCGTGACTGGTGCGATCGAGGCGGACACAGAACTGCGAGATCAACTAGTTGGCCCAACCTATGCCTTTAATGGACGGGATGAGATTCAGCTGGAACGCAAGGCAGATATGCGAGCTCGGGGCGTGGCCAGCCCGGACTGGGCCGACGCACTAGCCCTGACCTTTGCTTACCCGGTAATGGTTAATATGGACGCGGGCCACGAGGGGCCACACAAACCGATGGTTCAATGGGAATATGATCCATTTGCGAGGGTGGCATAATGCGAGTGAGTGGCGAAGAAGCAATGCGGTATCAGGCGGTACGCAAGGATACGCTAGAGACAGTTAACCGCGGCCCGCTAGTCATGGCTGATGAGGAAACCGGGCGTGTAGAGTGGAGGACCCGTGCAGGCGAGACATCAGCTATAACACTTGGGCCACAGTCAATTAAACTTATGACGGCGTACCGCTATGGACGGTGATCTGCAGCTGTGGCCGCTGTGGCCAACCCTTACCGGCGACATGCTGTTCAAGCCGTGGCTGCCAGTGTCGCCGACTCAGCCACACTATATCAGTCTGCAGCAGATCGCCGACTTCGTTGCCAGTAGTGGTAGCTCCGCTGTCACGATCAGCGATTATCCGCCAGACGGACAGACGCCGGGAAACCTCTGGTGGGACAGCAGCAACGGCGGCGGGCAGCTCTACGTCTTCTATACCGACCCCTCGGGGAAGGACGCCTGGGTAGCTGCTACAAATCAGTCTGGCATACCGGGGGCACCTGGCCAGCCTGGCCCCGCTGGTCCAAGCGGGCCGGCTGGCCCTGCAGGAGCCGACGGAGCAGCGGGGCCTGCGGGAGCCGATGGGGCACCCGGCCCACAGGGGCCGGCTGGACCGCCAGGCACCGGCTCGGTCAGCGGTATGACCCCCGGTCAGATTCCGGTTGCGGCAACATCTACCGCGATTGCGTCTTCAGGTAATCTGTCCGGTGCGGTGACGACCAGCAACTCGCTAGTCACGACGCTGGCGACCGATGCAGTGACCACAGCCAATATCGCGGCAGCGAACGTAACCTATGCCAGGATGCAGAATGTTTCCGGTGCGCGCCTGCTCGGCAATCCGACCGGATCGGCGGCGGCACCAAGCGAGATAACGCTTGGCACTAATTTATCGTTCAGCGGCACGACGCTGAATGCGACTGGCGGGGCTGGCACAACTCCGACCGCCACGACCAAGAGCACCAGCTACACAGCAACCGCCGGTGATCTCGGCAATACGCTAATCATGGGCGGCGCCTCCGTCACGTTGACGTTGCCCGCCGGCATCTTTACGCCCGGCAAGACGCTGCAAGTCAGTGTCACGGCTAGTACAAGCTGCGCCATTACCAACAACACCGGCCTAACGATGGCCGGTCTTAACGCCACCAGTTTGTTCTCGGGCTCGTCGGGGACATTTATTGCCAACGCGGACGGCACAACCCTTAATTTCATACCCGGACTCCAGCCGCCGACCACGACAGGTCTCGGGGGTGTGCGGGCACAAGCTGCCTCGGCGAGCTTTTTCCTCACCGGCGTCGATAACACGGGCGGCGTTACGCGCACCCAGGTCGGATTCTCCAACCTGAGCGGCACCGCGACGGTCGCCCAGGGCGGCACCGGGGCTACATCGCTGCCGCTCACCGCGGCTGGTGCTTACGGTCTCACCCGGACGCTTCTTGCCACGACCGGCACGGCGACCTCGCCGATATCCGACACGAGTGGGACAGTCGGCAGTTGGTATGGTGGAGTGCTCTCTGTTCTGGGATTGGCTACCCAGGGCAACCTTGAGCTGGGACGATCCAACGGGACGTTTGCTGCGCCCACTG
>JGI24744J21845_10000004_pt1 | contig 25863 bp, 27 predicted proteins | sample KBSMiscanthusM3_FD_21845 | JGI IMG/M metagenome (IMG submission 21845)
TGGCCGGGTTTCCCTCGAGCATGGCTTGTGCCGCTCGCGGCCTGCCGGTGAGCGCCAGGATGATGAACCGGACCCACCAAGGCTCCGGATCGGTGGGATACAGGGCACGGACCTGATCGATGACCTTGTCCGCTTCGGATGTGCGACCGGCGATCCACAGCTTCAGTGCCCGCTTGCTGAGAAAATCCAGGGATAGCGGTTCGATGGCAAGGGCGCGTTCGTTCCAGTTCCATGATTCGCGATTGAGACCTGCCGCCTGCAGCAAAAGGATGATCTCGCCGATCGCAGTGATGTTCCCGGGATCGATGGCAATGATGTGCCGCAGCCGCTGATCCCGAGAAATCCAGTCGAGCGTCGAACCCTGAAGCTCGAACATAGCGAGCAATGCGTTCGGCTCTTGCGGATCGATTGCCAGGGCCCTGCGAGCCGCGGCTTCCGCCTCGTCCACGGCGATTGATGATTCTTTCCCGACGATCCGTTGAGCCAGACCGCTCTTCAACAAAGCAAACAGTCCCCAGGCCTTGGCGCTGCTCGGTCGAATTGAGAGGGCTTCCTTGAAGATCCGAGTTGTTGACGCGACCGACTCGCCCTTGCGCATCGCCTCTTGCCCGCGCGCCATCAGGGCGTCGAAGCGGCGATCCGATGAGGAGCGAAATGTCCACCATACGGCGGGCCCAGCCAGCAGAGCCGCCGCGACGCCCCCGGCCAACGCCATGCGGCGCGACAGTCGGGCACGTCCGGGTTGCGACTGGACGTCAAAATCGCTCTCCGCGTGAGGAACTACGAGCCGATAGCCGGTCCGGGGGATGGTCTCGACCTCGAACCTGCCGCCGACCGCCGCAACGGCCCGGCGCACCGCCGCGACCGCGCGATTGAGGCTGTCGTCGCCGACATACACTCCGCCCCAGCAGCGGTTGAACAGGGTTTCACGGGTAATCACCTGTCCGGCCGCTTCGGCGAGCACCACCAGGACCTGCATGACACGCGGTTCGATATCTTCGGTGCCAGCCGGGCCGCGAAGCGCGCGAGTAGATGGACTGACGATCACTCCGCCNAGAGTGAAATCNTCTCGCGCGACAAGGTCCGCGGTCGTGAGCATGGTCTCGCCCGCCGGTAGCTTCGCAAGGTCCATGCCTTGGTCACGCCTCCCCAGAATGATCGCAAAATGATCAGCAGATCGTCACGCCTTCATCATCGTCTTTCGATCAGATCGGCGCAAGCTCTCCTCTCACACCGTCAAGATTTGAGTAAGTGAAGGAGAACTAAAATGGCTAAGTCGCTCATTGCTGGGGCCGCAGGACTGTTCGTGATCGCAAGTCCAGCCGCCGCAAATCACGTTACGCATTTGAATGATCCCTTTGTCAGTCGCGGTGCGTGCGAAGCCGAAACGCAGGAGTTGAGCAATACCGACGACTTCCTGCTTGAAGTCTTCCCGGACCTCTTCTCAAGTGAAGGAGAGCTCAGGAGCTTCTTGAACCGCGCCTTCACGTGCGAGCCGCGGGGCGACTCCTGGTATATTACGGATCACCGCGCCGACGTGCTCGGCAGCGACTGGTTCCAGCGTCGCAACCGCTAGTCGATCGGCAGTTAAGGATTTCCGGCGATCGGCGGAACGGCCAGCGCGAAGGCTCCGGGTTCGAGCGGGGCCTTCGCTTTTTGGCCACTGCAAGGCAGCTGAACTGCGTTTCGATGCGCCGGGGCAGGAGCGAAGGGACTCGAACCTCCGGCTCTCTCGGTGTCGAGACCGCCACCAACTGGGGGCACCTTCCTATGCGGGGTGTCCGATAGAATAATCCGGCCGCACCCCTTGAGTGCGCCAATAGTCGGTAAGCCCGATACCGTCACACAAAGAGACGAAGCGGGGATCCTTCCGCATCGGCGCGACCGGGGGTGTGAACAACCACGGCGTGAACCGCCAGCCAGTGCTTTTGACCGGCTGTGGAGCGGAGGCTTGCGGGCGGGGTTCGACGGGACGGCGGAAGAGCAGCAGCTCGTTGGCAATGTCGAATGCGGCGTCGACCTCGCCAAGCGCTGACAGCACGAGAACAGCCTGACTTGAAAGCCCGGTATCTTGTCTTGCCGCTTCGAGGTTCGCCTTGCGGGCCGCTGCGATGCTGGTCGGCGAGGGCTGATCCAGCGCGGCCAGCGATATGCGCCACAGCGACACGGCAGCAGGCGGATAAATCGGTTTCGCCTTCTTGTCCTCAAGCATCGCCAGCGCGGCGCGAGGGCGGCCTGTGTATGCATAGATAGTGAAGCGGGCAAACCGCACGAGTTGATGTTCGGGCCAATATTGTATCGCCCGGTCGATGACCCTGTCCGCTTCGGCAGTTCGTCCGAGGATCCAGAGCAACTGGGCTTTCGGGAATTGGACGCTCGCGGCAACCGGCTCGATAGAGTTCGCCCGCTCGATCAAGGCCAATGCCTCGCGGCTCCGTCCCGCCGACTGGAGCAGGCCCCACAAGCTGATCATCGCCGGAATATTGTCCGGAGCGCTAACAAGAATTTCTCGAAGTCGATCTTCGTTGGTCGCCACGTCCAGCGTCGACCGCTGAATTGCGAGCAGAGCGAGGCGCGCGTTAGGCTCCTTCGGATCGATCGCAAGAGCTGCCCGAGCCGCGCGATCCGCCATTTGAACGGCGGTGCCGGATTGTTGGCCACCGTCCTCGGCGATCAGCGCTTGCGTGAAAGCGATGAGTCCATGAGCCTTGGCACTTCCAGGGCGCATTGCCGCAGCCTGTTGGAAGTATTCCGTGGCTTTATCGAAGGAGTCATCGTTAAGCAGCGCTTGATTGCCGCGATCCATTCGGTCGTTGAACCCGCGGTCCTCCTGCGAGCGGCGCATCGACCAAAGTCCAAGCCCGCCGGCGGCGGCAACTCCAACCGCGGCTGCCGATCCGATTATCGTCCGACGCGACATTCCGAATCGCCATTGTTCTTCGCTTTCGCCGTCCTTCGCAGTTTCCGACGCGAGAATGTCGCCAGTCATGCGGTAACCGGTGCGCGGGATGGTCTCGATCTCGAACAGGCCCGGCGCCGTTTCCTGAGCGATCTTGCGCACCCGCCCGATCGCGCGGTTGAGGCTGTCGTCGCCGACGAACACGCCGCCCCAAGCATGGGCGAAGAGCTCGTCGCGAGTGACGACGCTTCCGCGCGCGTCGAACAGCAATAGGAACACCTTCATGACGATGGGCTCGACGGCGGCGCTCCCGCTCGGGCCCTCGATCAGGCGGCGGGACGGACTGATACGAAGCGGGCCGGCGTCGAAGTCCGGCCGGTTCGCCAAGTCGACGAGCTTCAACATGCCCGCACTACGCTCCCCCAGGCGATCCGAAAATGATCGGACGATGATCAGATGATCATCAGCAGTCGATCATCGCACATCAGCCAAGCCAATTCTACGCGGGAGCACTCGAAATGCAGGAGACGAGCAATGACCAAGTTTATTCGCACAAGCGCCATTTTNATCGGGGCAGCTATCATCGCGGCGCCAGTGTTCGCCGGTGAAATCAAGGGTCCACCGCCGACAGGAAACACTCCTTCGCCGCCGAACAGCAGCATCAGCAACGGCAATTCGCTTTGCTCATTTTCCGGCCTCAACGATACGCCGGACGGACTTCCGAACGTCGACCCGGGCGGGCAGGTGCAGTCTTTCGGCTACTTCATGTCGCAGTTCGGTCTCTATGACCCCAGCGACCCCGCCCAGCGGAACAGCTTCGCGTTCCCGGCAGAGGGATGCAATCCGCAGCACACGTTCGGCCGGCACTAGACGAACCGCCGCAGGGACGTTGCGATGTCGTCCTGAATGGCCCCGGCGGCGTCGCGGCTAGCGACCGTCGCGCCACCCGGAGCATCGCCGAGAGATCGGTGCAGGCAGCGGCGTTTCAAAACTTTGGAGGAAAAAATGACGGCTCAGCAGGTTCGGAATGCCCTGGTCTATGGTACTGCAGCTCTTGCGCTGAGCGCGTGCGGCGGGAGTGGAGGCACCGGGATCAATCCCATCTCGGCTCCGCCGGTAACTCCGACGCCGACGCCAACACCGACGCCCACCCCGGCTCCAGCACCAGCCACCGCGCTCAACATTTTTGCGTCAGCTCCGACCGGTGAGCTCGCCGTTTCGGCCATAAACTATTCTGGTGCCTATCTCGACTTACACCCGATGGCATCGCTGACTGTCGCGCCAGCGAACCAGCCGCGATTTCGGTACGATTCTGCCAAAAACATCTATGAGGTCATGATGCCCGGGGGCGCGTGGGACACGCTCGCAACCACCGACCAGACTTTGCCGGATTGGGGGAGGCGCCTGCGTTCAGGCACCACTGGCAACGATTCCTTCTTCTTGTCCTTCGAACGCTCGCTCGGTCAAGAAGATGCCTATCCAAATTCCACGCTGGGCAGGTATTTCAACGGAGGTAGATGGGGCTGGATCGCGGTCGGCATCCCGACGCCAGTCGCGTCGCTGCCAACGTCGGGATCGGCGAGCTACAGCGGTATTGTCCGAGGCGCGGCCGACGTGATGGTGGATGATGGCTGGGGTGGACTGCAGCCGACTGACGTTACCGGTGGCGTCACACTAACCTTCGACTTTGGACACTCGTCACTCGCTGGTTCGATGTCGGCAAGCCTCGCCAATTTCGGAACTGTCGGAGTTCTCGGCAGCCTGGGTACCGTGAATTTCGCCAATACTGTCTATTCTGCGGGTCATTATTCCGGGACGTTCGCAACCAGCGTTGCTGGGGTGAACAGCTTCTCGGGGACCCTGACGGGCCCGGGAGCCCAGGAATTGATCGGGGAGCCCAGGAATTGATCGGTGCGTGGGCGATGCCGTTCCATTACTCTGTAGACGGTCAAGATCACCAAGCCGCCGGGGCTTGGGTGGCCAAGAAGCCCTAGGCGGGGCTGAGCTGACCAATGCCTTTCGCCGACGTCGCAGCAGCGCTGCTTGCCGTTGCGCCCGGCGCAGCCAGCGCGAAGGCGCCCCCGCCGCCGCCAGCGCGGACGTTGCAACTCACTCCCGCACAGATGTTCCGGCTCGCCGAACTGGCTCAAGCGAACGGCGACCTTGCGACTTCCTCGACCGTCTACGTCGCGCTCGAAGATAATCCGGACCTGAGCGTTCGTGCAGAGGCGCGCTTCCGCCACGCGAAGCAGTTGCTCGGACTGAAACGCAACCGCGAGGCGGCTTTGCTGTTGCGGCGGCTACTGGACGAAAAGCCACAGGCGCTCGCGCCGCGGCTGGAGCTCGCGCGTTCGCTGCAACTGTTGGGAGACACCAATGCGGCATTGCGCGAATTGCGTGCCGTCCAATCGGGGGGACTGCCGCCGTCGGTCGCGCGCCTGATCGATCGCTATTCGCAGGCGCTGCGGGCGCAGCGGCCGTTCGGCGCAAGCGTCGAGGTCGCGATCGCGCCGGACAGCAACATCAATCGGGCGACGCGGTCTGATACGCTCGGCACCATATTCGGCGATTTCCAAATCGCTGACGAAGGCAAGGCAAAATCGGGGACGGGCCTGTCGCTCAGCGGCCAGGCGTTTCGGCGCGCCGCGATCGGAGCCAACTCGAGCTTGTTGTTCCGGGCCTCGGGCTTTGCAAACTTATATCGCCGCGGACGTTTCAACGATCTGGCAGCCGACCTCGCCGCCGGCCCGGAGCTCAACCTCGGCCGCAACCGGCTCCAGCTCGAGCTCGGCGCGACACAGCGCTGGTTCGGGCAGAAGCCCTATTTGCGCTCGGCGCGGATTGCCGGAACCTTCTCGCATCCGCTCGGCTCGCGCACGTTGCTTCGCCTCATCGGCTCGGCGGCACTCGTCGACAATCAGCTCAACGACTTGCAGGACGGCAAGAGCTATACGGGGCAGCTCCAGGCGGAGCGGGCGCTGACGCCGACGACCGGGGTCGCCGCAAGTCTTTCATGGGATCGGCAAGCGCTGAAGGACCCGGGCTATGCGACGACGGGGTGGCGAGCTGGCGTGAGCGGTTGGCGTGACGTCGGGCGGATAACCCTTACCGCTGCCGCGGATCTCGGGCGGCTTCATGCCGATGAACGGCTCCTGCTTTTTCCCGCTCGACGCGCCGACCGCTACGCGCGCATCTCCCTGGGAGCCTCGTTCCGCCAGCTGCAATATGCCGGCTTCGCGCCGGTGATGCGATTTTCCGTCGAGCGGAACCGCAGCAGCATCGCCTTCTACGACTACCGGCGAACACGGACCGAGATGGGGATCGTCCGCGCCTTCTAGGCCGCTCGGAACATGGCAGGAGTGGAGGGACTCGAACCCACGACCCTCGGTTTTGGAGACCGATGCTCTACCAACTGAGCTACACTCCTAGGCCGCTGCGCGAGGTAGCGAGCGGCATTCAGCCGCGCAAGGTCAGTTGACGATCGGAAGGCCGATCCAGGAGCCGTTCGTGCCGGTGAACACCCGCTGCGTAGCCGCGCGATAGTCGCCGGCTTTCGCGAAGAAGATGTTGGGGACGAAGGTCTGCGGGTTGCGGTCGTAGAGCGGGAACCAGCTCGACTGGACCTGGACCATCAGGCGGTGGCCGGGCTGGACGACATAATCGACGTTGGGCAGCGCGAACTTGTACGTGACACGCTCATTCGCGGGGATAGGCGAGGGGTGCGTGGGATCGTCGCGGTAGCGGCCGCGCATGATGTCCATCGCGATCGCCAGCTCATAGCCGCCAAGCTCGGGCTTTTGCGGATACTGGTCGGGGTAGACGTCGATCAGCTTGACGATCCAGTCGCTGTCGCTGCCGCTGGTCGAGGCGACGAGGTTGACGAGAGGCGTGCCGGCGAGGTGGAGCGGCTTGTCGAGCGGCGCGCTGGCGTAGGTGACGACGTCGGGGCGGGCCTCGGCGAAGCGCTGGTCGTCGACCAGCCACTGCCGCCAGGTCGAAGTGGGCGCAAACGGCGGCAGGTTGGGCCGCGCTCTATACGTCACCGGATGCGCCGGGTCCGACAGGTAGGAGTCGAAGGCCTCGCTCGCGGGTGGGCTGAAGCCGACCCGGTTGCCGGGCGCAAGATAGAGCGGCGTCAGGTTCGCCGGGCACGCACTGGCGCACGCTTGCGGCCAGTCGTTGAGGCGGGTCCACTGGTTGGTGCCGCCCTCGAACGCCGTGACCTTCGCGATGTTTGCCGGCGGGCCGCCCTTGAGGTGCTCGTTGAGGAACGGGATCATGACGTTCTGGCGGAACCACCGCGCCGTGTCGGTGCCCCAGTCGATCGCGCCGATGGCCATGCCGACGCTGTTGACCTCGCCATGGTACCAGGGACCGAGCGCGAGATGCGCGTTGGGGCTGGCCTTGACCGCGCTGAACACGGCCGGGGCGCCGTAAATGTCCTCCTGGTCCCATTCGCTGTCGATCAGCAGGGTGGGGACTGAGAGCGGCGTCGCGGCGAGGATGCGGTCGACCGCCTGGTCCTGCCAATATTCATCATAAGCGGGGTGCTGAGTCAGGCGCTGCCAGAAGGGCAATTGCTCCATGCCCATCGCTCGGCCGTAGGCGCCGGCGGAGCCGTAGCGAAGGAACGTGGCGTAATCGTCATAGGCCGACGAAAACCATTCCTCCTCGGACTTCTTGTTTGCGGTCTGGCCGTAAACGTAGCCGATCATCTCCTGGCGGAAGGCGCCGTTGTGGAACCAGTCGTCGCCTTTCCACACGTCGACCATCGGGTTGATGGGCACGCTGGCTTTGAGCGCCGGGTGCGGGTTCACCAGCGTCATCAACGCCGTGAAGCCGTCGTAGCTGGTCCCGAACGAGCCGACGCGGCCATTGGACTCGGGCACGTTCTTCACCAGCCAGTCGATGGTGTCGTACGCGTCGGTCGAATGGTCGACCTGGGTCGGGTTGAGCGGCCCCTTCAAGGGACGGTTCATGACGTATTCGCCATCCGACTTATATTTGCCGCGCACGTCCTCGACCGCGACGATGTAGCCGGCGCGGACCAGCTCGGCGCCGAGAGGTGAAAGGATGTTCTCGGGCAAGGGACCGAAGCCGCCGCGCTCCGTCGACTTGTCGGCGGAATACGGCGTGCGGTCGAGCATGATCGGGAACTTGCCCGCCTGCCGCGGGATGATCAGGACCGCGTACAGCTTCGCCCCGTCGCGCATCGGGATGCGCACTTCGCGGCGGACGTACTGGAACTCGCCGCGCGGCGCGTTGAACCGCTGCGGGATGTCGCCGCCTTTCGGGATCGGTGCGACGGGGCGGAAAACCGGCGGGATGTCGCCGCCAGGCTGCACGGCCGGCTGGACGTGCGTCTCGGCGGTTACCGACGACGCGAAAGCAAGGGCAGCGAGCGCAACTTTCCCAAGGATCATTCGGCTTCCTCTCCGGCTCGATCATCTGGCACAGGGGCCGCGACGCCTCAAGCCGACTGAGGCGCCGAAACATCGCGTTCAGCGGATTTGCAGGCACTCAAAACTAGCGAGCATCAATGACCGACCAGACAAGCTTCGATACCGCAACCCGCATTGCCGCGGGCGACGACGGGACCAACTACGACAATGTCGCGATTGCCCTGCACTGGATGACGGCGCTGCTGGTGGTGGCCAACTTCCTGCTCGCGCAGACCTGGGACTGGTTCGCCAAGCCGGTGCGGGGGGTGATGGAAGACACGCACATGTCGTTCGGCGTGCTTCTGACGGCCGTGGTCGCGACGCGGCTCGCCTGGCGGCTGATCCCCGGGCACCAGATGTCGTCGCTCGAGGCGGGGTGGGTACGCCTCTCGTCGAAGGCGACGCATTATGTGCTGTACCTGTTGCTGGTGGCAGAAGCCGCGCTCGGCTTCACGTTTCGCTGGGGTGCGGGACGACCGATGGAGTTTTTTGGGTTCGGAATCCCGCCGTTGATCGGGCAGTTGTCGCGGCCGCTGCGCCATCAGCTGCGCGAGTTCCACGAGTGGATCGGCTGGGCGATCATCATCATCGCGATGATACACGCCGCCGCGGCGCTCTATCACCATTACGAGCTGAAGGACCGGGTGCTGCTGCGGATGCTCCCGCGTCCGCTATCCGGCCGGTAGGCCGCGGCGGCCCAAGCTAGAAATCGCTCTCCGCGACGAACTTTGCGCCGGCGCTGCCGACCAGCGCCCAACGGACCTGAGCCTTGACCTGGCCCATCCGCGGAATTGCGATTTGCAGCCGCTCGCCGATGCGGAAGTCAGCATCCGCTTCGATTCGGCAGCCGTCATCGGAAAAATTGGTCAGGCGAGCTGGAGACTTGCTGCCGTCGGTACGGTGGACGACGGCGTCCACGACGACGAGATGGCGATCCTTGCGCCCGATCCACCCGTGAACGCGCTCCATGACGCCACTCCCACTCAGTCACGCGCGGACCTTGTGACAGGCAGAAGTAAACATCGATTAAATGTGCGAGCCTAAGACGTTAGACCCGGCTGTCCTCAAGCGGCGATGTCGTAGGGCTGGATCTCGCCCGACAAATAGAGGTTGCGTGCCTTGGTCCGGGACAGCTTGCCCGAGCTGGTGCGCGGTAGCGTGCGCGGCGGGACCAGCTCGACGACCGGCGTGATCCCGGTGATGGCCCGGACGCGCTCGCGGATCTCGTCGCGCAAGCGCCCGCGCTCCTCATTGCCCGACACGCGGCAGTGGACGAGGACGGCTGGAGTTTCCTCACCGGACGGACCGGTGATCGCGAAGGCGGCGATGTCGCCGGACTTGAAGCCTGGCAGCTGCTCGACCGCCCATTCGATGTCCTGCGGCCAGTGGTTGCGCCCGTTGATGATGATCATGTCCTTGGCGCGGCCGACGATGAAGATGTAGCCCGAAGACATGTAGCCCATGTCGCCGGTATCCAGCCAACCATCGCCCGACAGGCAGGCGCGGGTCGATTCCTCGTCGCGGAAATAGCTGTGCATGACGCTGGCACCGCGCACAAAGACCTTGCCGATGCCTCGGTCGGGAAGGATCTCGCCGGCTGAGCCCCGTATCTCGATCTCCATGCCGGTCACGGGCCGGCCGCAATTGACCACGGCGCGGTAGCGGCGCGGCCGCCTGGCGTCCGCGGCGCCGCCCGACAGCTCCGTTTCCTCGACCAGCTCGAGACGAATCCCTTCGCCCGGCGGCATCAACGAGACGGCGAGCGTCGCCTCGGCGAGTCCGTAGCTGGGGCAGAAGGCGCCTGCCTTGAAGCCCGCCGCGTCGAAGCTGTCGACGAACGCCTGCATGACTTCGGGCCGGATCATGTCAGCGCCGTTGCCGGCGATCCGCCACCGCGACAGGTCGAAACGGTCCTCGGCACGCGTTTGCGAGCTCATCCGGCGCGAGCATATGTCGTAGCCGAACGTCGGCGAGTAGCTGACCGTGGTGCCGGGGTTGCGCGTGATCATGTCGAGCCAGGCGAGCGGGCGCCGGGCGAAATCCTCAGTCTTCATGTAATCGACCGACAGCTGAAGCGCGACCGGCGAAAGGAAGCAGCCGACGAGGCCCATGTCGTGGTACCACGGCAGCCAGGAGATGCAGCGGTCGCCTTGTTCGACCTGAAGCCCGATGCCGTGCGCGTGGAGATTGTCGAGCAGGGCGTGATGGGTGACCGCGACGCCGTGCGGGAAGCGCGTCGAGCCGCTCGAATATTGCAGATAGGCGATGTCGTCGGGCTTCGCTGACGGAAGCTCGGCGGATCCTGGCTCGATGCTTTCCAGCGTTTCCCACGAGCGGGACTCGACGCCGGCCCGATCCGCAGCATCCTTGCCGAAGTCGACGAGCTCGGGCGGGTAAAGGAACAGCGCAGGATCGCTGCTGCCCAGCTGGACCACCAGCTGGTCGACATAGGCGTCGCGGCCGCCGAAACTGGTCGGCAGCGGAAGCGGCACCGGCCAGGCGCCCGCATAGACCGCGCCAAAGAAGGTGGCGGCAAATTCGATCCCCGTCTCAGCAACCAGCGCGACGCGGTCGCCCGGCTTGATTCCGAGGGCGACAAAGCGGCGAGCGGCGAACAGGGCGTCCTCGCGCAGCTCCGAATAGGTGTAGGTCCGGATCAGCGTGCCACGAGCATCATGGAAGTTGAGCCCGCGCCGGCCTTGCGCGGCATAATCGAGCGCTTCGCCAATCGTGCCGAAATCGGCTAGGCGGCGCGGCAGCGTGTCGACCGTCGGCGTGGCGCCTGGCGGCGCCAGATCGGTGGTTACAGAGGCATTGCGTTCCAGCACGCCATCCCTTTCCTGAGTGATTTGCATCGTCGGCTCGCACCATCGTTGCTGCCGCTTTCCCCTTGGCGGGCGAGTGTGGCACAAAAACGGCGTGAAGCCACAGTCACAGCCCCGCCGCCCGCCACCGCCGCTCAATGCCGAGCAGTTGCGGGAGCTCGCACTGCGCTACGTCGGCAAATATGCGACTACCCGGGCCAAGCTCCGCCAATATCTCACGCGGAAGATTCGTGAGCGCGGATGGGCCGATGGCGCCGCCCCGGACCTGGAAGCTCTCGCGGGCCGGTTTGCCGAGCTCGGCCTCATCGACGATGCCGCCTACGCGCTAGCCAAATCGCGGACGCTAACAGCGCGGGGCTATGGCAAGCGAAGGCTCGCCGACCAACTGCGGCGGGCGGGGGTCGATGGGGTCGACCAGGCCGAGGCGGCCGCCCATGCCGACGACGCTGCTGTCGACGCCGCGCTTCGTCTTGCCCAGCGACGGCGGATCGGGCCATTCGCGGCAGCGGCGGCCGACCCGCAACAACGTGAAAAATGGATCGCAGCGATGATCCGGGGCGGGCACGGATTCGCCCTCGCCAAGGCCATATCCGCCCTGCCTCCGGGCGAAGAATTTGACTTAGATCAGCTTCGAGAACGGTTTCGGGTCATCGACGCGTAAAGTCGGTTTGCCGACACTGGCACGCATGTTAAGGGGGCGCGTTATGGTGCGTACCGCTCTGCAATCGGCCGAAGGGGGCAATCAGGCCGTAATGGAATCCGACGACAGGACGAACGAGCCGGAGATGGAAGCCATCACCGGCCGGGTGAAATGGTTCGACGCTACTCGCGGCTTCGGCTTTTTGGTGAGCGAGCAGGTCGATGGCGATGTGCTTCTGCACTTCAGCGTGCTGCGCGAGCACGGCCGGCGGAGCGTGCCCGAAGGTGCGACGATCGAATGCGTGCCGGTCCGCCTGGACCGCGGCCTCCAGGCCAAGAGAGTCCTGGCAATCGACACCTCGACGGCCTTGCCGCAGCCGATGCGCTCGTCCATTCCTGTGACCGAACGCGCGGACCGCAGGGCGCTTGCGGACTCGGCCGGCGCGTTCGAGCCGGTGGAGGTCAAATGGTTCAACCGCGTTCGCGGCTACGGTTTCGTCAAGCGGCCCGACGAGGTGGGCGGCGAGGACGTGTTCGTGCACATGGAAACGGTCCGCATCTCGCATCTTCCCGAGCTGCAGCCAGGGCAGCATCTCGAGGCGCGGATCGCGCCGAGCGGCAAGGGCCTGACCGCGGTCGAGCTGCGCGAGCCCGGCGGCTCGGAACTTTAGCCGCCGCACTTGCAGGGCTGCTCGCGTGCAGTCCGCCGGCGCCGGCCCACAACGCTTCGACCGAGGCCGCAGCCGTCGCCGAGCCTGGCGCGCAGACCGGATTGAGCGAAGTGCCGCTGACCATTCGCTCGGGCTCCGCGACGCATCAATTCAAAGTGGAGATCGCAGCCACGCCCGAACAGCAGGAGCGCGGGCTGATGTTCCGGAAATCGCTGGCCGGCGACCGGGGCATGATCTTCCCCTATGATCCGCCGCAGGACGTGTCCTTCTGGATGAAGAACACGCTGATCCCGCTCGATATCATCTTCATTCGCTCCGACGGGACGATTGTCCGCATCACCAAAGCGAAGGCCCTCGATGAGACGGCTCTTCCCTCGGGAGAGCCGGTCGCAGCGGTACTCGAGATCCGTGCCGGACGGGCAGCGGAGCTGGGCATCAGGGAAGGCGACCTCGCGAGCTGGCCCCACTAGCTTGCCTCCCGCGGACGCGGGCGGCTAAGGCGCTCCGCCATGGGCTTCTGGTCGAGAACATTCACCTGGTGGAACGGAGCCACGTGGGGGACCGCGCTGTGGACTCGGCGATTCGGCAATGAAGTCGGCCGCGACGACGCCGGCAACATCTACTACCAGGACAAGAAGCGTCCCCACCGCCGCTGGGTGATCTACAACGGCGCCAACGACGGCAGCCGGGTGCCGCCCGACTGGCAGCTGTGGCTGCGCGGCACGATCGCCGACCTGCCGGGCAAGGCGCTTCCGCCGATCCGCAGGTTCCAGCAGAAGCCCACGCCGAACCTGACGGGCACGATGGCGGCCTTTCGGCCCGACGGAGCGCTTGGCTCGGGCAAGCTGAGGCCCGCCTCGACCGGGGATTACGAACCCTGGATCCCCGAATAAGCGTGAGAGCGGCGGCTACATCCCTCTTTGCGGCGCTTGCGCTCGCCTCGTGCGGGAAGGGCAAGGAGGGGGCGAACGCGCCGCTGCCAGCCGCGAGGCAGGCCGCTTCCACCGCTAACGGCGAGGGTGGCGTCACGCCGATGGCGCAGCGGGTCGCGGTGCTGGGTATGCTCAACAAGCGCAACGGCATTGTTCAGACGGTCGCGTTGCACCCTGGCCAGTCGGTCCGCTGGAAGGACATGATCGTCCGCCTTCGGGCGTGCGAGGCGACGGCGCCATGGGAAGAGGAGAAGCTCACCGGAGCGTTCGTCCAGGTCGACGTGCAGCAGCCCGACAAACGCTGGAGCCGGGTTTTCTCGGGCTGGCTGTACAAGGAATCGCCGTCGCTCAACGTCGTCGAGCACCCGGTCTACGACGTCTGGCCCAAGAGTTGCGAAATGACATATCCGGCAGGTCCGTCGGCGCCGGCCGCACCCGCGAGCTCAAGCAGCCTGTCGAGCGCGAGAAAATCGGGCGCGCCGGACGGCACCCGTCCAAGTGCCTCGACCAACGCGCCGCCAGCCGAAGCGCCGCCCGCTGAACCGCCGCCGCCGAGAGCGGCCGAAAGCAACGCGACGTAGCTCTCCCGCGGCACGGTGACCGCGCCCAGAGACGCGAGATGCTCGGTCATGAACTGGCAGTCGAGAAGCGTGAAATTGCCGACCTGAAGCCGGGCCACGAGCCAGGCCAGCGCCACCTTCGACGCATCGCGGGCGCGGCTGAACATGCTCTCGCCGAAGAAGGCGCGCCCTAGCTTCACACCATAAAGGCCTCCGACGAGCTCGCCGCACAGGCGCACTTCGATCGAATGGGCGTGACCCGACTGGTGGAGCGCAAGCATCGCCCGCTCGAGCTCACCGTTGATCCAGGTCTCCTCGCGGTCCGCGCAGGCGGTGATGACCGCTGCAAAATCCTGGTCGTGGGTCACGTCGAAACGCCCTGAGCGGAGGGTGCGTTTGAGCGAGCGCGACAGATGAAAACGATGGAGTGGCAGGATCGCGCGATTGCGTGGCTCGACCCAGAACAGCTCGGCGGCGTCGCGGCTGTCGGCCATCGGGAAAATGCCCGTTGCGTAGCCCTGCAGCAAAAGGCGCGGGTCGAGCCGACTCATGGGTCTATTATGGGGCCGGCCATTCCTCGCCTCTAGAGAATCTCGCGCACGACCTCCTGGGGCCGGCACAGGCGAACGCCGCGGGCGGTCTCGACGATCGGTCGCTCGATCAGGATTGGATGCGCGACCATGGCGTCGAGAACTTCGTCGTCGGTCACGTCCGGGCGGTTCAAGCCGAGCTCGTCGGCGAGCGGCTCCTTAGCGCGAAGGCCGTCACGCGGGCGTATTCCGGCACGCTCGTAGAGGCCGGCGAGCTCATCGCGGCTCGGCGGGCTCTTCAGATATTCGTGGATCCATACGTCGCAGCCCGANTCGCGGAGAATCTCGAGTGTCTTGCGCGACGTCCCACACATTGGATTGTGATAAATTGTTGCTTTCATTCCGAACTTTATTCCCGAAGCGGATTCAAAAGGTTGAACGTGGATTTAACGCTGATCGCGCGTCGTCCGCCGGTTGCATTGTCGCGGCTGCGGAACGATGAGGCGCGGTCGTCGTTCCTGCGCTTGTAACATGCTCCGTCGCCGGCGGTAGCGTCGGCATTTGTGCATGTTCATGCAGTTCAATTGAACGGGAGAAACAGCGATGCGTAAGTCCATTCTAGCCATTACGCTTGCCAGCACGGCCGCCCTTGGCGCGTGTGCCACCAATTCGCGCGTCGCGCAGGATGCGGCCATCGGCGCCGCCGGTGGCGCTGCGGTTGGCGCAGTTGTGCCTGGCGTCAGCGTCATTGAAGGCGCGGCGGTCGGCGCGGCGATCGGCGGTCTTGCCGGCGCGGTGTGGTCCGACACCAACAATGACGGTTATGTCGACGGCTATATGTACAATGGCCAATATTATGCCGGCACGCCGACCGGATACGATCCGGCGACCCACAGCGTTCTCGCCAGCGCGGCCACGGGCGCCCTCGGCGGAGCGGCGATCGGCGCAGCGGCCGGTGCGGTGCTGCCGGGCGTCGGCATCCTCCAGGGCGCGGTGATCGGTGCTGCTGTCGGCGGCCTCGCCGGCGCAGTCTGGGCCGACCGCAACAATGACGGCGTGGTGGACGGATACGTCTACAACGGCCAATATTATAACGGTGCGCCCGCGGCCACGACGACCACGGTGGTTGAGCCGGCTCCGGCTCCGGCTCCGATGCGGAGTGGCGAGCGCGGCTGATCCGGGCCCCTCAAAGCTCGGCTTTGATGGGACGAAGATTGGAGAGCTTGTGATTGTTTCGCGTTCAGAGTGCACCGGCCGCTGGCCGGTGCACTTTTTTCAGAAGATCGGCCTTGCCGCCGCGGTGCTGGCCGCGGCCGTGCCGGCCAGTGCGTTCGCGCAGGCGGTACCCGCGCCGGCCGCGGCTCAGAGCCAGCCGCTGCGCGGGCAGGGCGTTGCCGATTTCTATCGTGGCAGGTCCGATTATCCTTTCTGGCTGGCGGCAAATTCGGGAGACGCCGCCGACCAGCTCCTGTCTTTGCTGTCGAGCGCGAGGCTCGATGGCCTCGACCCCGAGAAATATCATGTGCCGGAGCTGCAGCAGGCTGTGGCCGCCGCGCGCACCGGCAAGAAGAAGCGCGTCGTCGAGGCCGATTATGCTTTGTCTGAGGCGTTCGTAAGCTACGTCGCCGACTTGAGACAGGATCCCGGCGTCGGGCTCACTTATGTCGACCCGACGCTGAAGCCTGCGCCACCTACTCCGCTAGCGACTCTGCTGACGGCGGCCATCGCGCCGTCGTTGCCGGATTACGTGCACAGCATGGGCTGGATGCACCCCTTCTACGCCCAGCTGCGCGACGCGCTCGCAAACCACAATTTCTCGACCGACCAACAGCGTGACCTGCTCGCGCTGAACCTAGAGCGGGTGCGGGTGCTGCCGGCGGGCAGGCAGCGCTATGTGCTCGTAAACGCCGCACAGCAGCGGCTCTACATGTACGAGGACGGCAAGGTCGCGGATTCGATGGTCGTCGTCGTCGGCAAACCCAAATGGCCGACGCCGATGCTTGCCGCCTACATCCGCTATGCCGCGCTCAATCCTTACTGGTACGTGCCGTCTGACCTAGCGGGCGAGGACGTCGGCCAGTTCGTCGTCAAGTTCGGCCTCAAATATCTCGACGATTATGGCTACGAGGTGGTGTCGGACTGGACCCCCAACCCGACGATCATCGATCCCAAGACGATCGACTGGAAAGGCGTCACGGACGGCAAGGTCGAGGTGATGATCCGCCAGAGGCCGGGCCCCAAGAACTTCATGGGGCGAATGAAGTTCATGTTCCCCAACCTGTTCGGGGTTTACCTGCATGACAACCCGCGCCGCGAGCTGTTCCTGAAGTCAGCGCGCTACTTCAGCGGGGGCTGCGTGCGGCTCGAAGATGCGGCGCGCCTCGGACGCTGGCTGTTCGGGCGCGACCTCGACTGGCAGTCGGCCGGAGCCGAGCAGCCGGTACCGCTGGCGCAGCCGGTGCCGGTGTATATCACCTACCTGACCGCAATACCCGACGGGACGTCGATCGCTTACTATGACGACGTCTATGGCCGCGATGCGCCCAAGCTCGCCGGCGCCTCCGCGGACAGCAGCAACAGCGCAGTCGCGGGGCGCTAGGGCCGGAACCAGTTGGGATACCAGGTAATGTCCTGGGCAATCGGCCGGCCGCTCGGATCGCGCGCCGGAAGGAAGCGGACGTAACGTTCGGTCAACTGGCACATTAGCGAGTCGGCGAGCGGGTTGCCGCTCGAGCGAACGATCCTGCAATCCGAGGCGCTGCCATCCGCAGTCACCCGAACCGCAACGCCGACGGTCCCGCGTTCCATTCCGCTCACGGATACGAGCCGGCGGTATTCGCCATTCGGGATCTTGCTGATTTTCTGCGCCGGCGTGAAGCGGCCGGTGCCGCCGCCTCCAAGGCCGGTTCCGGAGCCACCCGCGCCGGTGCCGGTGCCGGCGAGCGCCGCGCCCGACCGGGTCGACGCGCCCGTGCCGGCCACTCTCGCCGCGGGGATGGGTGAGGGGACGGGCAGCTTGGGTTGTGGCGCAACGACCGGGGTCGGTTCCACCTTCTTCGCTGCTGCGCCTTCGGGCTTCTTCGTCGCCTGGGGCTTTGGCGTGGGCTTCGGCGGCTGGATTGGCGGCGGCGGCGGAGGCTGGTTGATGGCGATCGTCGTCAGGCTTTCGACGGTTTGACGAACCGCTTCCACATTGAGGCCCGACAGGATCACGAAGGCCAACGCAGCATGGACTGCGACGACGGCGGCTATCGCCTTGGCCTGATCGGGGCGGTCAGCAGTTCCACGGTAACTGGGCATCGCGTTGCCTTCAGGCGAACAACGTTTGTCGAGGTCGAAGGTTTATTCGCTGTAGATCTTCGCCTCGGCGGCGAAGTCGGCGTTTTTCCGTTCGGGCCCAAGGGCCGTCCAGACCGCGATCACGACCGCGACGGTTCCGCAGACGAGCGCGAGGGCCAGCCCATAGTTGTCGCCATGCGCCTCGGCGATCCCGGCCTGGATCGGCGCGTTCTTCGACGCGATCAGATTGCCCAGCTGATAGGCGAAACCGGGGAACAGGCTTCGGGCAAGCGGCGGCGAGAGCTCGTTTAGATGCACTGGGACGATGCCCCAGGCGCCCTGCACCGCGACCTGCATGAGAAAGCCGCCGAGCGCGAGCATCAGAGGCGTTACCGAAAAGGCGAACAACGGGATCACGGGCAGCGCGAGCAGGCTTGCGATGATGATCGCGCGCTTCCGGCCGATCCGTTCCGACCAGATGCCAAAGCTGATCCCCCCGACCATCGCGCCGAGGTTCATCACCGCGGCGAGAATGCCTGTGGTGTGCGTGTCGAAGTGGTGCTGCTTCTGGAGGAAGGTCGGATAGAGGTCCTGGGTGCCGTGACTGAAGAAGTTGAACGCGGTCATCAGCACGACGAGGTAGAGCGCGATTTTCCAGTGGCGGACGAGCTCGGCAATCGGGTTGGCGCGCGCCTTGCCGCGCCGCGCCTCGAACACCGGGCTTTCTTTCACGTGCATGCGGATGAGCAGGACCAGCAAGGCCGGCGCGACGCCGACCATGAACATGCCGCGCCAGCCGATCGTGTCGAACAGCAGGAAATAGACCAGGCTGGCGACGAAATAGCCCGACGGATAGCCGCTCTGCAGCAGCCCCGAGACGGGGCCGCGCAGCTTCGCCGGGATCGATTCCATGACCAGGCTCGCGCCCAGTCCCCATTCGCCGCCCATGCCGACGCCGAACAGGAAGCGAAGGACGAGCAGGCTGGTGAGGGTAGGCGCGAACCCGGACGCGAGCTCGAATACCGAAAAGAAGATGATGTCGGCCATCAGCACCGGCCGGCGGCCGAAATGTTCACCGAGCCACCCGAAGATGAACGCGCCGAGCGGCCGGGCGGCGAGGGTCAGGAACACGCCCTGTGCAACCGCCTTCACGTCGGTGCCGAACTCCCTGGCGATGGTCGAAAGCATGAACACCATCAGGAAGAAATCGAAGGCATCGAGCGTCCAGCCGAGATAGCTCGCCCATATCGCGCTGCGCTGCGACGGCTCGAGCGACCTGATGTCGGCGATCAGGCTCATTCGATCAGGCAGGCTCCGCGCTGTCGTGCTGGCGCGCCAGCCAGCGTTCGAGCCACTTGATCGTGTAATCGCCGGCGAGGAATTCGGGATCGCGGACGAGGTTCTGATGGAGCGGAATGGTGGTCTTCATCCCCTCCACCACGAACTCCTCGAGCGCACGCTTCAACCGCCTGATGCACTCGTCGCGGTCGCGGCCATAGACGATCAGCTTGCCGATCATGCTGTCGTAATAGGGCGGGACGCGGTAGCCGGTGTAGAGGCCGCTATCGACCCGGACGTGCATGCCGCCCGGCGCGACGTAATTCTTCACCAGGCCCGGCGAAGGCGCGAAGGTCTCCGGGTCCTCGGCGTTGATCCGGCACTCGATCGCGTGGCCGTGCAGCTTCACCTGATTCTGTGAGCAGGACAGTCCCTCGCCGCTGGCGACGCGGATCTGTTCGCGCACCAGATCCATGTCGCTGATCATCTCTGTGACCGGATGTTCGACCTGGAGCCGAGTGTTCATTTCGATGAAGTAGAACTCGCCATTCTCGTAGAGGAACTCGATCGTGCCGGCGCCGCGGTAGCCCATCTCGGCCATTGCCTTGCGGACGCGCTCACCCATCGCTTCACGCTCGACGCGGCTGATCACCGGCGACGGCGCTTCCTCGAGGACCTTCTGATGGCGGCGCTGCAGCGAGCAGTCGCGCTCGCCGAGATGGATCGCCGCGCCATTGCCGTCACCGAACACCTGGAATTCGATGTGGCGGGGGTCCGCGAGATATTTCTCCATGTAGACGGTGTCGTCGCCGAAGGCCGAGCGCGCCTCCGATGCCGCCTGGCTCATCAGGCTCTCGAGTTGTTCTTCGGCCTCGACGACCTTCATGCCGCGTCCGCCGCCGCCGGACGCGGCCTTGATCAGGACCGGGTAGCCGATGTCCGCGGCGAGTTCCTTTGCCTGCTTGACGCTGACAATTGGGCCGTCGGAGCCGGGCACCAGCGGGAGCCCAAGCTTGGCCGCCGTGCGCTTGGCCTCGATCTTGTCGCCCATCGTCCGGATGTGCTCGGGCTTCGGGCCGACCCAGACAATATTGTGGCTTTCGACGATCTCGGCGAACTGCGCGTTCTCGGAGAGGAAGCCGTAGCCCGGGTGGATCGCGTCAGCGTGGACGATCTCAGCAGCCGAGATGATGTTGGGGATATTGAGGTAGGAGTCGGTCGCGGCTGGCGGGCCGATGCACACCGTTTCGTCGGCGAGGCGCACGTGCATCGCATCGGCATCGGCGGTCGAATGGACCGCGACCGTCTTGATCCCCATTTCGTGGCAGGCGCGGTGGATTCGAAGCGCGATCTCGCCGCGGTTGGCGATCAGCAGCTTATTGATTTGCATCAGCCGATGATCACCAGCGGCTGATCGAATTCGACGGGCTGGCCGTCGCTGATGAGGACCTTCTTGACGACGCCGCCTTCCGGGGCCGTGATCGGGTTCATCACCTTCATGGCTTCGACGATGAGCAACGTGTCGCCGGCCTTCACAGGTTTGCCGATCTCGATGAACGCTGCGCCGCCGGGCTCGGGCGACAGGAAGGCGGTGCCGACCATCGGCGACTTGACGGTATGCCCGGCGATGTCCTCGACCGGGGCGCCAACGTCTTCCTTCGCATTCATTGGCGGAGCGCTCAGGGCTGGCGCAGCCGCTGCCGCCGGTGGGGCGATTCCAACAACGGGCGCCGGCTCCCGGCTGACCTTGATTCGGCGGTCACCGTCGGCGACCTCGATTTCGGTCAGTGCATTGTCGGTGAGGAGTTCCGCGAGCTCGCGCACCAGCTTTGGATCGATGCGCATTCCGCCCTTGTCGCCGGAGCCGGTCGGTTCCTTCGGTTGAGCCATCTTACTTCCTGTTACAGCTTGGCGCTGCGCTCTGTCAGACGATGCGGCTTCCGTCCACCCTGAACAGGCTTGGCGGCGCTTGCCGCCGCTCGTATTGGCCGCCTCATGGGCATCGACGGTAGCGTTGGAATCCGAGTGAATGGCGAGCATCGGCGTGTGCCTGACGGAGTCAGCATCACCGAGATGCTGAATGAGATCGGCATCGATCCGGCAAGGGTCGCAGTGGAAAGGAACCTCGAGATCGTGCCGCGCTCATCGTTGAGCGAGGTCTGCGTCGAGAACGGCGACAATTATGAGATCGTGCATTTCGTTGGAGGCGGGTGAGTGACCGCTCAGCAGGACATCACGGCCGATACCTGGACCGTCGCCGGCCGCACTTTCTCGTCGCGGCTCATCGTCGGCACCGGCAAGTACAAAAGCCTTGAGGAGAACGCCGCCGCAGTCGAGGCGTCGGGCGCCGAGATCGTCACGGTGGCGGTACGGCGGGTCAACATCTCCGACCCCAACCAGCCGCGTCTCACCGACTTCATCGATCCGAAGAAGGTCACCTATTTACCCAACACGGCGGGGTGCTTCACCGCCGAGGATGCAATCCGGACGCTGCGGCTGGCGCGCGAGGCGGGCGGGTGGAACCTCGTCAAGCTCGAGGTGCTGGGCGAGGCGAAGACGCTCTATCCCGACATGCGCGAGACTCTGAGGGCAACCGAGGTCCTCGTAAAGGAGGGCTTCGAGCCGATGGTCTATTGCGTCGACGATCCCATTGCCGCGAAGCAGCTGGAGGAAGCAGGCGCAGTCGCCATCATGCCGCTCGGAGCGCCGATCGGGTCGGGGCTCGGCATCCAGAACCGCGTGACGATCCGCCTGATCGTCGAAGGCGCCGGAGTTCCGGTGCTGGTCGATGCCGGGGTCGGCACGGCAAGCGATGCGGCGCAGGCGATGGAATTGGGTTGTGACGGGGTGCTGATGAACACCGCGATCGCCGAGGCGAAGGACTCGGTGTTGATGGCGCGGGCAATGAAGGCGGCGGTCGAGGCCGGGCGGCTCGCTTATCTGGCCGGGCGGATGCAGAAGCGGCGCTACGCCGACCCGTCGAGCCCGCTCGCCGGTCTTATTTAATCGCGGTGACGATGTGCGCCGCCATCGGCGCTTCGAAGCCGTCGGCTCCCTGATACTCGCTGGCGGACTGCGAGAGGTTTGCAAAGACGTAGTCCAGCGCATCCGGCCCATATTCTTCGAGCTCGATGCCCATTGGCGAGCCATAACAAAGCCCGCGTGCGGCATCCTCTGCCGAGGGGCTCCGGCTGGTCAGGTTCACCGTCTCGATCCTGATGTCCTCAAATCCCGCTGCCCGTAGGTCACGCTCGATCCAGTCCGGCTCGGCATAGCTGAAGGGTCCACGCACCATGAACTGAGGCGGATTGTCGGGGAATGCTTTCCGCATGCTCTCGTTCGCAAGGTGGGAGAGCAGGTTCAGTTCGATCTTGTCCCATACCGCGAACAGGTAGGCGCCGTCGTCGCGAAGCACGCGGCGCGCTTCGGCATTCCCTTTGACCTTGTCCGGAAAAAACATGAGGCCGAACTGGCACACGACAAGGTCGAAGCCGCCATCTTCGAAAGGCAGGTCGAGGGCGTCGGCCTGACGGAATGTGACATTGGGCGACGATACGCGCGTCTGCGCGACGTCAAGCATCGCCTGGTTGAGGTCGGTCGCGACGATGTCGGCGTCGGGAAGCGCCTTCGCGAGCGCAGAGGTTACGACGCCGGTGCCGGCGGCCGTTTCCAGGATGCGCTTGGGCTGAAGCTTCGCGGCTCGCTCGGCCAGCACCTCGGCGTACGGCCGGAACAGCAGCGGGACCATGTAGCGCTCATAGTTTGCCGGCACTGAGCCGGAAAATCGGACGTCGAGCGATTGCATATGGAACGTGCCCCCTTGTTCCGATTTGAAGCGAAGAGTCGGAAGATGACAGACTTCGCATCCGAGCGCGAGGAGATGGTCGAGCGGCAGCTCAAGGGGCGCGGGATCACCGAGCCCGAAATCCTCGACGCCTTCCGCGCCGTACCGCGCGAGGCGTTCATCAGCGAAGAATATGCGCATCTCGCTTACGGCGATCATCCGCTGCCGATCGAGGCCAACCAGACGATCTCGCAACCGTACATCGTCGCGCTGATGATCGAGGCCGCGCAGATTCAATCTGGCGACAATGTCCTCGAGGTTGGTGCCGGCTCCGGATACGCGGCGGCGGTCATCAGCCGGATCGCGCACGAGGTCATCGGGATCGAGCGGCAGCACGACCTGGTAGACGTCTCGCAGGAGCGACTGAAGCGGCTCGGGTACGACAATGTCGAGATCGTCGAGGGTGACGGCACCAGAGGATGGCCGGAATCGGCGCCGTTCGACGCGATCCTCGCGGCGGCGAGCGGGAGCCATGTGCCGCAGCCACTGCTCGACCAGCTCAGCGATGGCGGCAGGCTGGTGATGCCGATCGGCGAGCCCGGCGGCGTGCAGAAGCTGGTGAAGGTCACCAAGCAGCGCGACGGCTCGCTTGCGCAGTCGGACCTCGGCGCGGTGCGCTTCGTTCCTTTGATCGGCGAGGAAGGATGGAAAGTTGCTTGATACCGAACTCGAGGCACTGCCCCGGCAGATCGCGGATTCCGTCGAGCCGTTGCCGGACATCGAGGACGAGCGGTTCGGGGCCCTGTTCGACCGCTTCGGCGATGCCCGCGTGGTGTTCCTGGGCGAGGCCAGCCACGGCACCAGCGAATTCTATCGAGCGCGAGCCGCCATCTCGCGGCGGCTGATCGAGCGTCATGGCTTCAACATCGTCGCGGCCGAGGCCGACTGGCCCGACGCGGCGACAATCGACCGCTTCGTTCGCGGCCGCCCGAGGCGCGAGGGCGAGCTCAAGGCGTTCGACCGGTTCCCGACCTGGATGTGGCGCAACCGGGAGTTCGACCAATTCGTCCGCTGGTTGCGCGGGCATAACGGCAGGCGCTCTTACGAGCGGATGTGCGGCTTCTACGGGCTCGACCTCTACAACCTCTCTGGATCGATGAGCGCGGTGATCGATTTCCTGGAGCGCGAGGATCCGCAGCTCGCCCGGCTGGCGCACCGCCGCTACGGCTGTCTCGACCCATGGGCCGACGAACCCCAGCTTTACGGACGCAACGCCCTGATCGAAGGCTATGCGCGGTGCGAAGTCGGTGTCGTCCAGATGCTCAAGGACCTGCTTCAGAACCAGATCGACTGTTTCGCCGAGGAGTGCGACGAATGGCTCGACGCCGCTGCGAACGCGCGGCTCGTCAAGGACGCCGAGGCTTACTACCGAGTGATGTACCACGGCTCGGCGGAGAGCTGGAATTTGCGCGACACGCACATGTTCGACACGCTGAACATGATCCTCGACGCCAAGCCCAATTCGAAGGCCATCGTCTGGGCTCACAACAGCCACATCGGCAATGCGAAGTTCACCGACATGGGCATGCATCGCGACGAGCTGAACATCGGCCAGCTGGCGAAAGAGAAATGGGATGCGCGGGCACGGCTGATCGGCTTTGGAACGCACAGCGGCACGGTGGCCGCCGCGGACGACTGGGACCAGCCGATGAAGATCAAAGAGGTGCGCCCATCGCTGCCGGGAAGCTATGAGCGCGCCAGCCACGACAGCGGCGTGCCGAGCTTCCTGCTCGACCTGCGTGAGGGTGAAGTAGGCCGGGATGTCTGCGAGGCACTGACGGAGCCGCGGCTCGAGCGGTTCATCGGCGTCATCTACCGGCCGGAGACCGAGCGCTGGAGCCATTACAGCAACGCCACCCTGCCGAAGCAATTCGATGCCTGGGTGTGGTTCGACGACACGCTCGCGGTCACGCCACTGGCAGGCGAGCAGCGGCCAGGCCGCATGAGCGGCGAAGACGAGACCTATCCGTTCGGCCTCTAGTCACTTGGGTCCGGAATGGAGCCAAGAGTAGGAAAGAATAGAGCTTTTTAGTTCGTTGTTTCCGCGACCTTTTGTGGCAGGAGCGGAGTGTTGCGTATCGCCGACGAGGATGATCTTTCATCGGTGATCGGGCCGTTGCAGCTGGCGGCCGCAGCCGCGCCCGGCACCTCGATCACCGACCTGGTTGGCAATTTCGGCGACCTCTACAAATTGTTCGAACAGGTTTCGCAACCGCACCTGATCGAGCTTGGCAAACCGCTGCCGAGGAAGAAGTACTTGCCGCGGAAACCTGTCGGAAGCTGCCCGGCCGCGCACAATCAGGCGCTGTTGGATAAGGGATCGCGCTAGCGCGCTTTCGCTTTCCCGCGCAGTTTTGCAATCGTCGTCGCGTTGCTGATTTGCTCGACGTCGGTCTTACAGTGGATGAGGCGGATGCCTTTTTGCTTGAGCGCCTCGTCCACCGCAGGCGTGAAGTCTCCGGTGGTCTCGACCGTCGCCGCCCAGCCGCCATAGGCCCGCGCAAGCGCGGCGAAATCCGGGTTCTTGAGGTCCGTCGCGCTGATCCGCTCGGGATAGTCGCGTTCCTGGTGCATTCGGATGGTGCCGTAGCTGCCATTGTCGATGAGGATCACGAGCAGGTCGGCACCATATTGCGCGGCCGTCGCCAGCTCCTGCCCGTTCATCAGGAAATCGCCGTCTCCGGCGATGCAGACCACCGGCCGGTCCTTGAAGCGCAGCGCTGCTGCTACCGCGGCGGGGAGGCCGTAGCCCATCGTCCCGCTCGTCGGAGCGAGCTGGGTCGGCATGGGGCCATAGCGCCAGTAACGATGCCACCAGCCCGAAAAGTTGCCGGCGCCGTTGCAGATTATGCTGTTCTCCGGAAGCCGTTCGCGCATCGCCGCCACGCATGGACCGAGGTCGAGCTTCACGCCCTTGCGCGGCGCCGGCTCGGACCATTCGAGCCACTCCTGGTGTGCCTGCTCG
>JGI24744J21845_10000005_pt1 | contig 25383 bp, 19 predicted proteins | sample KBSMiscanthusM3_FD_21845 | JGI IMG/M metagenome (IMG submission 21845)
CGGCGATGATGAGGTCGGCATCCCGTGATGGGATGAATCCGGCAGCACCATCCTCGAACGACACGCCGCCGTCGATCGAGCGCAGCACCCAGAGGTCCAGCATGGCGAAACTGGCGGGAGAGAACGCCGCACCGGCGACGAACTCCAGATTGCAGTAAAGCGATCCGCCGGTATTGATGATGTCGTCGCCAGGCGCACTGATCCCGGTATTGGCCAGGCCCGCCAGCACGTTGCTGCCCAGCAGCGTAACCGGCAGTTCATAGGCGCCCCAGCGAACGGTTGTCATGCCAGCGTCCCTGTGAGAAGAACCACGGTCTCTGAGGCAACGCTGATCGACGCGAGGCTGGCCTGGGTTCCGGTCACCGGTGTGGGCGAGTTCGGTGCACCAGGAGAGGATTTGCCGATTTCCCAGCGGGCAATCGTGCCGCTCGGCACACCGCCTGCGCTCACCGCGAGGTTGACAATGCGCGAGCTGCTCAGATCATAGTTGATCAGCGCAATTGCGAAGGTCGTCGCCGACGGCTTTACCGCCCAGATCGCCAGGTTGGCGATGGTCGAGTTCACAGTATATTCGGGTCCGAAGAACGACTGCCCGAACTTGCCTATCATATAGCCGGTGCACGACACGCCCGTAAGACTGCCGCCCTGCTGGTCGCTGCCAATGCAGCCGTTGCTTTGGTAACCGACGATATTCTGCAGCGCGCAGGCGGTAACGTTGTTGGTGGACCTGAATAGTCCATAGAGATAGCACATGGCATAAATCCCGGCCATGTAGCGGCCGTTCTGGACAGCGGTCTGGACTTCCGCCGTCTCACACATATTATAGTCGAAGGTGCCCAACGCGACGTTGGCGAGCGGTGTTCCGGCCAGTGCATTCCGCTGGTTGATCGCATCAGGGTTATTCACACCTTTGGCGCCGTAGCAGATATCCAGAGAGTCGGTGATGTTTCGGTTGGTCCCCGCGACATCGTAGGAAACCCACTTCACCCCTTGGCAGCGGGCGCTGCCGACCTGATTGCCGAAGGTCGCATTGGCGAACGCGCCTGGATCCCATTGCGCCGGACCCCACACACGATAGTTCGGGTTGACCCCATGCAGGGCGTCGGCCACCGCATTGAAGTATTGGATCACCGTGGATTGCGGCCACCCTGGATTACGATCCCACAGAATGCCGACCTGCCAATCCATGACGTTGGAGTGGCCGTTGTTGTTTAGATATGTGGCGAAGTTCGCCGCGTTAGAGGCGCGGGTCTGCGGGTCGATGTCTGGATGGATGCAGCATCCCATCACCACGCGGACGTCCGATTGGCAGAACGACTTATAGTTGTTGAGGAAATTGTTGATCCGCGTCATGTCACCGATGGAAAATAGATAGTCGAGATCCCAATCAGCATTGAACGCTAGCAGCGCCGGCTTGAGCCACGTATTGGCTGTGTTTCGGAAAGTGGCGTTCTCGAAGAATGTGCCGCCATTACCAGTCTGATCGCCGTAGAACGATGTCGAGACGCCGAATAGCGCCTTGTTCACCGTCTTCCCGGTGGGTGCTGAGAAGTTCACCGATGTGTTGCTCGAACCGGCTGCGGTGATGGTGAACGCCTGGACCCGTGGCGATCCTGACGCGCCAGGCTGCGTCGCTGTGATGTTAATTTGATAGTTCCCCGTAGCTAGCGTGGTAGCCAATTGCAGTGACGAGCCGACAAAGCGGAAGTGCGTCGTATCGTTGACAGCAAGCGTGCCTGAGAAGGTGCCGCCGGTCGCCTGAACCGCGACATCGCCGATTGGCGTTCCGGCACCCGACCCAGCTACGACTGTGGTGCCAGAGAGCGTAATGCCAGTCAGCGTCATAGCGCCGGCGGGCACAATATTGAAGGTATTCGACGTCGCTTGGATGGCGGTGTTCGCCGCTAGGCGCACGCCGACCGATGATGATCCACCGCTACCGCCGCCGCCTTGACTCGGTAATGCGACACCAACTCGTAGGTTCGCGCTATCGTTCGCTTGCCAGACTTCGACAGAGTAAACGGTCATGGGATTCTGTTGGTTGCTTCCAACCAGCAACCGATACCTTCCCGTGTCCATAACAGCCCATGGATCGTTATTTTTGGAGTCTTCCCATGATCTGCCGTTAACAAACTGGCTCCAGGTGTATGTGCGTCCTACTTGGACTCCGTCGATATAGTTTTTGATGTAGCCTTGCGTGCTGTTTGTCGCTTTAACCCAGAGCCAGGCATACCTGTGCCGCACTGTGTAGTTGCCGATCCCGGAACCTGGGATGTTAATGCCGTTGCCTTGGCCAGCATCGGTGTTGTTGAACAAGCGACCATCGCCGGACCACAGGATAATCCCTGCATTGATAGGGGTGCCATGTGGGTCGAGGAATTCGCAAGCGTCATACTCGATGCCCTGCGCATCAACTAAGGGATTTGGAACGTCGCTAAAGGTCCCTTCTATGTTGTTCATCCACCATGCAGGCCAGCCAGTTGGATCTCCCCCCCACCCTAGGATATCGTTCTCGATGGTGAATATGATCTCGAAATATCCGCCACCGCCGAAGGCAACCCCGGTGAAATTGCCCCCGTTGCCTGCGGTGTTGATATTCAAGTTGGCAGCGTAAAAGTCCTCCGACAGCCGCACGGAGCCATCCGAGTTCTGGGTTGCCGATGGCGAATGAACCTTCCAATTGGACCCCAGCGTCACATTAGGGCCATGCGTGCGCATATTAAATCCCACGGCGGCGGCTGGCGCGGGTGCTGCAGCGCCCGTGGTAGACATTGCCGGATGGGTAAAACTGAATGCTGTCGCCGATACGGACGACCCAGTCGGCAGCGCTACCCACGCGCCAGCGCCATCGCGGTATTGCAACGCTGGAGGTGTAGTCTGTCCCTGCAGCGTGCCACTCACGCCAAAGGTCTGGCCCTCGATGACCTGCGGAATATTGGCGATAGTAATGGCGGGATTAACCGGACGCGGGTCATGCACGTCGATCCAGCCAGTGCCGTTCCATCGCCACCAACCCGGATTATCACCGAGCGAGTTGGCAGTAGATTCCTGGCGGTAGAGGAAGTGCGAGGCATAGTAGATAGCGACGACGTTGCTGGACGAACCATCCGGCGAGCCGTTGCGATTCAACGCGCGGCTCGAGGTTATCGCCCATTCGTCAAGAATGACGCCGCCGGCTTGGCCTGGTGTCTGGGACGCATAGACGATTGTGCCAGCAGTGGTGACATAGGCGCCGCTGGTCGTCTCGGTTGGCGCCGCAGGAATGGGATTGGAGGTATCGTTCCAATCATTCATCCCCGGGCCAACCCACACATACCACGCCGGGCTGCCGAGCGAGTTGGAACCGACGGTGCGCTGGTAAATCTGATGGTTGTGGTAGTAGAGTAGATCGACGCCCCAGCTTGCCGTATCTAGGGTTCCGTCGAACGATATCTGGAAAGCCGGATTATCAAGCTGCGTGGCCTGGACGAGGGCCCACACATGCACCGTGTTCGATGCCGTTCCGGGGGTGGCCGAGGCATTTATCGTCGGGCCAATGCTGGAAAGTTGCGTGCCTTCGGGTGACTCCACGGTGCCCAACGGATTTGCCACCGCGACAAATGCTGCACCGTTCCATGACCACCAGCCTGGGCTGCCAAACGCGTTGCCGGAACTCTGTTGGATGAACACCGTGTGGTTGTGGTAGTAGGCCTGCATGACGTTCGCCGTGCTGCCGTTGGCAACGCCATTCAGCACCATCTGTGCACTGGAATTGATCGTCCATTCATCCAACGTCGCGCCAGCTACGGAGCCCGGCGTCTGCGACGCAAAGATCGTATTGCCCGGGCCGTTGATGGTCATGCCCTCGGGGCTCTCGCTCGCCACGATGCGCGGGTCGGTGCCTGCCACCCAAGATGAACCAGACCAATAGAACCAGCTGTTAGTTGAGGTCTGCTGCCAAACCTGATGGTCCCAATACAGCAGTAGCACTACATTGGAACTGTCGGTGACGCCGCCGTGGTTGACCTGGAAGCCGTTCGGCGGATTGGCGACCAATGAATAGGCGATACCGGCCGCGTCATGGATAGCGCCGGACGCTGTGTTCAGCGTCGTGCCCTGTGCGCTCTCAGTTGGAATAATAGATCCCTGCGGGGATATAACGAGCAGATGCACCGACGCGGTCAGTGAGAAGGACAGAGTGGCGATATTGGTCAGCGTCGCGACGGCTGTCTCCGCTGTCAGCGGATCAGTCGTTAGATCATAGTGCACAACCTGCGCCATGGTGCGGATGAAGCTGACCGTGATGGTGGCGCCGGTGCCAAGGATCGGTCGTTGCTCGTTCCAGAGGAACAAAAAGAATGTTCCGCCGGAATTCTGATACAGACGATGATGCCCGCCGCTCCATGGTGTCGCGTTGGACCCGGGCGCCTGTAAGCCGGTGATGGTGTAATCCAGCTTCGATGGCCGGAACGTGCGTTTCTTCGAGCCGCTGTCACCCGTCAACGCATACATCGCGCGGATCGTGCGCGCGGGCAGTCGTGGCGTGCCAGAGCCGCTATTGGGAAATAGCCCGACACGGGTAAACGGTGAGTCACCGCTCTGGCCGATATCGAACAGGCTCTTCCAGAACCACGCCTCATAGCCCAGGCGATGAAAGTTCAGCATGCCGAGCGCGGCGTAGAACGCACCAAAGCTGTCGTCGATCGCGTGGCTCGGGCTGTCGGTGTTGCCCGATGTGGGATGCCACTCGCCCATGATCAGCGGCTTGCCGAAGTAAACCCCGTGGCCCAGTGCTACGTCATCAGCGTTTCCGCCGCGGCTTGAACTGTCGTCCGCCTCCGGATTGAGCGTGGGGAAGAACCGAACGGATGCCAGTGACGACGAGGCCAACAGGTCGGCCTTTTGCTGTGTGGTGAGATAGTTGGCGATTGCCGTCGAGGTCTCTGGGGGCAGTGTGTTGTAGGTGAAGGATGGGCCGACGGTCGTGACCGGGTTTGCCATAGTGCGGGTAGCAGCGACGGCGTTATACAGTGTCTGCTGCACCGTGACGCAGTTGGCCGCGGTGATGCTGCCATCGTTGGGTGTGTTCAGTCCTTCAGCCCACGTCATCCAGCCCGTCCCGCCGGCCGACGATACCGCCATCGCTGCGAGCGAGGTCGCATCGGCGCTGACCGCGCCACGCAGCAACGAGACACTGAACTTGCTGCCCGTCGAGGCGGCCACGGTGGGACACCAAGACAGCTGGTTTGCCCCAGCGCCGGTATCGCGACCTGCCACGTGGTATTCCCGCAGATTGCAGCGCATGCCGGAGTTTGCGGTCAGCCAGGTGAGCGCCTGGATCACCGAATCTGTGGTGTAATTGCTGACCCCAGCGCCCCACGGGTTGGTCCCGGCAACCGACTGCGAATACGTGACAACACCGAAGCGCTCCATCATATCGGCAATGCGCAGCGCGGTGGTTCCTGTGGCATCGCCCGCAAGCACTGCGCTATCCGCCCCAGAGCCCTCCGAATAGACGGCAAAGCGCACGGATGAGCCCGCCGGAATGGCGACGCCCATTTGATTGCGCAGCGCGATCTTGAACGTGCCAGGCGGCAGCATAACCCCCGGGAAACCGGCGTGCGGCGTGATGCTCGTTCCGGTGTTGATTTCGATTGTCGCATCCGGACCGCGTGCGGGAGCGGTCGCTGCGGCACCATCCTCGAAGGTCAGACCGCCATCGAGTGAGCGGAGCACCCAGACCTCAAGAAACGCATCAAGGCCGGGAGAGCATGCCCCCCCGGCGATAAATTCAATGTCTGCCCATACCGCACCTTGCGAATTGGCGAACGGCGCCGAGACCGCCAGCACATCGCTTGAGGACGATGCGAGGCCGGTCAATTCGGTCGATAGAGCGGTGACGGGCGCGGTTAAATAGCTGCCGCTGCCGGCCCAACCATATTCCAATGGTGTGCCCTTTCATTATTGATATCAGTGGATTGGCGGGTAAGGAATGAATTGTTGTGTTTCGTATAACTATTTGTTAAAACCCGCCAATGGAGGAAACAGTGCATCGGTTCGGTATTCTGGCGGCGGCTGCACTGCTTGCGGCATGCACGCCGACAACAACGCCTGTAGCGTCGCAAGCTGACATCCAAGCGGATTACGCCCGGCAGACGGCGTTGGAGGCTGGGTGGAGGCAAAACAATCCCGGCTACGATCAGGCCACGCAGCCGCTAAGCCCGACTGAGATGCAGGTGGCGCACGAACGGGAACGGATCATGCGGGCGGCCGCGCTGGAATGCCGATACCAAGCGAATGCGGCGACCGTTAATCTGGCCAATGACGGCTCGCTGTTCTACGGCGTCATAAACCAGGGGTTCCAGGCGAACCAGTTGTATGCCCAATGCATGCAGATGCAGGCGGCACGCATGGGATACTAGGCGGCGAGCCGATCAGGCATTGCGGAACCTGCGGCGACCTGAGCACGCAGGCCCGCCACCTCGCTTCTCAAGGCGGCAATCGCGTCCACCAGGGTCTGTGTCTGGGTGCGGGTCTCTAGCGCATAGACAGAAGCCGTTAAGGTATCTTCTGGCACCGCAGCCACCTGCCCCAGCGTATCGGTGACGAGGCGGAACAGATTTGCATAGCCTTCGCCTGACCCGTAGACCGCGCGACCGGCGTTCAGAAGGGTGTCAGAATAGGACGAGAGCTTTGCGTAGCTTTCCGCGTTGCCGGCCCGCGCCGCACCAGAGACGGCGTTGAACTCCTTCTGGGCGGCGTCGAGCTGTTGCAGCGGTGACAGCGGCGATTGGCCGCCGTATTGGAGATTTCGCGAGTAATCCGTAAGCTGTGTCACCAGCCCGGTCGCACTCTGCCGTGCGCGATCCATCGCCGCCTTCTGATCTGCTACGATCGCATCGTTCGCCTGTTTCTGGACGGCCAGCCGTTCGAGGCCCAGAGTTTTCTCCAAGGCCGCGGACGAGACGGAGAAGTCAATCAGTTGGGTGTAGACATCGCCATACATTGCCTGGAATTGGTCTCGGAGCTGGGCGCGCTGTTGCTGTGCTTGCGCGTCAAAGGCCGCCAGATTGGCGTTTAGTATCTGCGCGGGATCGCCAGAGAGTGTCGCGCTGGCCTGCTGTTGTCGTAGAGCAAGGCTAATTTCGATATCTCTCGTTTGCTGCACTGCCGCTTCATACTTGGCACTAAACTGTCTCTGGATAGCCAGCCGCTCTTGCGCTAGGCTGACGTCCAGCCGCACCGCCGACTCGGCGTATTCCTTCGTTTGCAGGCCAAGAGCGCCAAACAGACCCGTGAACGTTGCCTGGAGCTGCCTGCGCTGCTGATCGGCTGCTATATCAAACGCAGTCAGCGACGCCAGCAAGGAACCTAGTCGATTGTCAGAAAGCGCCGCACCAGCCTGGATCTGCCTCACCGCCAAGGCATTAACGGTATCCGCNGCCTGCCGCAGTGTCGCGACATACGCCTCATCAAACTGTTTCAGGATAGCCAGCCGCTCGGCTCCGAGCGTGCGCTCCAGNGACGCCATATGCAGACCGAAACCCTCGGTCTCGGTAACCGCGTCGCCATACACCGCCTTAAGCTGATCCGACAATTGCGTGCGCTGTTGCTGCGCCTGTATGTCGAAGTTCGTCACATTAGCGTTTAATTGGTCAAAGGGAGAGGACGCGGTAGCGCTTATATAGCGCGCGTTAAGACCGGCATCGATATCCTTGAACTGCTGTTCGGCCTGCTGCTGCGCTTTGGCAATCTGTTGCTCGCGCTTTGTGGTTAGTTCTTCTTCAGCATATCCAAGATCATGGGCAGTGGCGATAGCCGGATCGAACGCCGCTGCGATCTGATCGATCGCCTGTTGCAGCGAGCCGACGTTCTCCCCGTATTTGCGCATCGCCGGAAGCGTCCGTTCCATGAACGTGCGCACCTTATCCACTGCCTGGCCCAGGTCAGTGAACGTCTGGAACGTTTTGTTGTTGATATAACGATTGAGCACATCGGTTTCGTCTGCGCCGAATACTCCCGCCTGTGCGCCGAACTTGAGATTGGAGAACACGTCGGTGACCGATTGCCCGGCAAGACCGGCCGGGTTCTTTGCCTGACCGAAGAAGCCGAGGCCTCCTGCGTATCCAGCCGGGGGCGGATTTCGCACGCCGAGAACCTGGACGCCGAGGGTGTTGAGGTTCTGGTTGAATGCCCCGACTTCGTTCTGGATGGCCTGGAGATTCGATGGTGAAAGCTGATTACCGGATAGGCGCGGATCAACCGACAGTTGGCCGTTCGCGCCGATCCCGACGAACGTCGCCTGATAGGGAGACGCCGGCTTAGGCCCGATCAAGCCACCACCGCCGCCTCCGATCAGGCCGCCAATAATAGCGCCAGGAATGGCACCGATGCCGAAGAATGCGCTGCCGATTGCCGCTCCTGCGGCGGCTCCGGCACCCGCGCCGATCATTGGCCCTGGACCGGTTTTCCCGAGCGCGCCTTGAATTAATCCGCCCGCCAGAGAGCCCGCGCCAAAGCCGGCGAGCACGCCGGTAGCGAGACCACCGATGGATGCACCGCCGAGAATGCCGGTTCCCGATTGGGATATGCCTGTCGCCGCAACGTCACTCAGGGTCGCTGGCCCAAACCCGACCCCCTCGCCCGCCAGATTGGATAGTGCCAAGTTGGTGCCGAGAGATTGCGCCTCTATTGCCGACGTGCCGAACAGACCGCCCTGAAAGAACGAGGTAACGGGACCCAAGTTGCCGCCGATGCCGCCTGGCGAAAAGATGCCCGCGTTGCCGAAGTTCGGCGATATTCCGTCCCACAGGCGTCCTAGGCCACCGAAGATGCCGTTGCCGTTGAACAGGTTGTAGCCCTGATAGGCGGCGCCACCGATCTGCTGGAGGCCTCCAAGACCACCGCCGCCGCTGGCGGCTCCACCACCTCCGATCGCACCAAGCACAGAGAATAGGTCCGGCTGCGCCGCTCCGAGACCGAGGAAATTCCTCAGTGGATTCAGAATTGCCAGCTTGATCAGCTCTTGCACAATTTCCGCAATTATAGACTTGACGACGTTGCGGAAGCTGACAGCCGCGCCCTGGCCCGACAAGAACGCGTTACTGATAGCCTGGCTGATCTGGTTCATCGCGGTATCGACGAAATTACCCAGTTCGTCGAACGACGCCTGCGCCAGCCGGTTCTCCTCGCGCACCCGCGCCAAATCTGCGGCAGATTGCAACAGGCGCTGGCCATATTCGCTTTCGGTGCTGATGCCTTTTTGTTTTAGATCCTGCTCAATCTTTAGTTGCTCGATGATGGTCGTGCGTTCGACGGCATTCTTGCCGATGGCTGCGGTCTCGGCCTCAATTACCTGGACTTGGTTTTCGTTACTCTTAGCTTCTCTCTGCACGGCAGCTTGGTTTTGCGCGTCAACCAGACGCAGGTTGGCTTGCGTCTGTTTATCAATGGCTTCTGCTATTTGGTCAGCCGATAGTTTCCGGGTGTCTTTGCTGAGGATATCCTCTTGCGCTTTATAGGCAGCATTAAGCTGATTGACGGCTGCACCACCCTGGTCGGCAGCCTTGGCTACAGCGATGAGTTGATCGGCTTGCAGGTTGGTCTTTTGGGCGGCGCGGTCGAGCGCGGCGGCCAGATCCTCTGAGGCGTCCTTATGGCCCTGCGTCGCCTTGATTGCGGCTTCGAGCTTCTTATTCAGATCGAATATAGCGTTGTCGAACGCCGTGACCTCTTTGGTGTCGGTGGCAAGCTTCTTTGCCTCCCGCATCTTGTTGAGCTCAGCGGTGATATCCTCGATGTCTTTCTTCGGTCCCGCAGTGTTGTAGGCCTGCCGCAATGTCTGTTGATAGCGCGCACCAGAAGCGATGACTGACGCCGATGGCTGGCTAGGGCCAAAGATCTCTGGCGGACCAAACAGTTCGTCTCCCGCTCGATAGTTCTCGCCGCCAAGCTGGGCCTGGGGCGCGAGTGGCGGGGTCTCCGTGCTGCCGGAGATGAACTGTCGAACGCCTCGGCTTATGCCTTGTGGGATTAACGCGCCGAGTTGTGAGCCGAGGTTGCCGAGCTTGCTGGGGATCGACTGGACGTAACTGACCAAGTCGCCGATCGCTTTGATCGTCTCCGCGACCATTTGGATCGCGGTCGCCGCGGCGCTCTGGAATGCCTGACCTATGCCCTCGGCGAGGGTGGCGCCAGAACCTGTCGCGTCCTGGAATGCCTTGTCGAGTTCCTTGATTGCCGCCTGGATATCAGTGGCGGGCTGCTCAACCCCTCTGACCGCATCTTCGACGACCTTGAGCAGGGCGGCGAAGCCCTCTGCTGTCTTGCCAGACCTCTGCATAGTCTGGATTTGGTTTTCTAGGGTCGCCGTTAATCCCGTCAGATGTTTGTCCGCAAGATCCTTAGCGACGTCACCCGCCTCGAGAAAGGACTTGCCGAGGAGCTTGGCGTTGTCCACTGCGGTGCCGCCCAACACCCGCGACATCTGTGTCGCGACCACGCCAAGGTGTTCCAATTGCTCGCGGGTTCCGCCCCAGCCTGGGGCGGCGGCGATCGCCTGCACAGCGGCGGTGGAGTCGGCGCGCGCGGTGTCCATCGCGCGGGAGACCGAGCGACCTGCCGCGACCACGTCCTCTGACAGTCCCTGGAAATCGGCTCGAGTGCCACGCAAGGAATTGCCGATTGTGCTGAGCTGACGATCGAGGCTCTCGCTGTGCACGCCTGCAGCGACAAACGCGGCACCGAGTGCAGCAACGGCTGCGACAGCAAGGGTCAGCGGATTCAACAATCGGGCGCCGACCGCGGCGGCCATCTCGCCGAAGCCGACGCCCATCTGCTTGTTAACCTGGACGACCTGCGAACCCTGTTGGATTAAGCTCCTGAAAACGTTCTGGCCGGTGGCAAGCTGGGTAAATAGGTCGATAGACTGCGTGCTAAGATCCCGCATCGCAAAGCCGAGCGCTTTGTTCTGCGTGGTGGCTTGACCGGATGTGGTATTATACTGCTCATGCTGTTTGCGTAGCGCCTCAACCTTGGCGGTGGCTATCGGCAGTAGCGCATTGTATTTGTCCAGCTCGCTGCCACCGGCAGCAATGCGCGCATTTAATTTGGTGAGATCAGCTTCCGCACGCCGCAGGCTTGCGCCAAGCGGATCAATCGATCGTTGCAGCGTGTTAAATCCACGCGACGACGCGTTGTTGGCGGATGCTTCTAACTTCCCAAGGCCGGCGGAGACCGAGTCAGTTGCGGCTTTGAGCTGCGCCGACATATCCACCGCTGAGCTGCCCAAATGATCCAACGATACGCTGGCCTGATCGGCGGGCGCGGTTACCCTGTCGACGAACTCGCCGACGAATTGATACGTCTCGGTATACGTGCCAGACGAATACGTGCCCGACATCTCAGCTCGCCCGAAGCGAGATTACGACGCTAGGATACAGCATCTCGCCTCCTGGTGGTCGTTTCAGATGATACGGGACGGGGAACCGGTTGCTGGACGCACCGGACAACGATACGAACTTACGCAGCACAACGAGCCCGGAGAAGCGCGACTTGGTGGCACGGGCCACAATTTCAGTGATCAGGTAGGGAGCGCGCCCGGCGCCGCGTCCCGTGCCCTGTTCAAGGCGTCGGGCATACGGCGTGATGTTCACCACGATCGCTTCCTGCGCATTGGGTGGAACGTGTGCCTCGTCAGCTTCCTGGCCGTTGACGAAGATGCGCCACGACGCGGCGTAGGTTCCCGATTTGCTGTTGCGTTGCGATGCCTGCCGTGCCGCCTCTAGAGCATAGGCCGCAGCCTGAGCCAGTGACGATCCCTTGTATAGGATTATCCCTGGTTTACCCGCGGCAATCTTGACGGTGGTTTCCGCCGCGCCCTGCGCCCCGTCGACAAAGCGGATGTTCGCCTCAGGAAGCTTGCCGTCAGCGACCAGCGCGGCATGCCGCGTCTTCGCGATGGTTCCCGCCAACACCCCAAGCTGTTTTGGCGAAAGCGCACCATCGAGCTTGACCCTGACGATCTGCTTGCGGAGCGCGTCACCCAACTGCGCCACTTAGCTCGCCTTGCGCTGCTGCGCTTTGGTAATCTCCTGCTCACGCTCCTGACGCATGCGTGCCCAATCCCGGTATGCTTCATCCATTTTGCGGACGCAGACATCCAACATCATGAACTGCCCCCGCGTCAGGTCGTGCGTATCAGCCCACAGTCGCAGATCGCGCCACGGAATGTTGCCAGGAACCGGGGGTCCCATGCCGCCGCCAATATATGGTCGGTCAGGCGACAGCCGATGCCACACCCGCCATATCCACATCCAACGCGGATGCACGTCGGGTTTCTTCGGCAGGTCGGCCTCAGGAATTATGCCTTGGTATTTGCGCCTAAAGGGGCCCCATTCGAGTTCTTGATTGAGGGCTTCAGCGAGTTTCCCAGGGCGTGTTCCATCTGCTTGGCAGTGGTGGTCGAAATGCGCCGCGCCGCTTGCCATGCTGCCGACGACAGGTTCTCGTAACCCGGCTGGTGCATGAAGCGATGGAACTGCTCGACGGTAATCGGCTTGCCGTCGTCGTCCTCCAGGCCGCGAATGTCCTTGATCAAGTAGCGCTCGAGCAAGATGGCGTTGACCTGACGCTGTTCAGCGTTCGGCAGACGATTGCGGTCTACGCCAAGTCGGTCGGCTGCCGCCCATTCCAGTTCGGCGCGCGCGTCCAGCATCTCGTCGGTAAAGCCGCACGACAGGATTTCCAATTCACCGTATTTCGCCGGGTCGACCCTGACCCACATGCCATCGAGCATGGCGCGCGGATCAGTCACGAATTCTGAAAGCTTAACCAAGCATATTCTCCTGTTGAACATAAGAAAGGCGCGGTGGCGAGGCCCCCCGGCTTACCACCGCGCCCAGGCGGGTCCGTCTTCCGTTGGGGAGGAAACCTTCGCCGCCCTTGATCGCCCCCAGCCGAGGGCAACCATTCGATTACGAAGCGGCCATCCGATCGATGACGAACGTGCCCGCAGACGTCGGGCCGCCCGAGATAGTGTATTCGGCCGAGACCGGTTGCCCGGGCCCGCCAATTACAATTCGGCCGTTCAAGCGCGCATCGAGGAAGGTGAAGGCATAAGAATAGCCGGTGGAATCTTTCATCAAGAAAGACAATTCACCGGTAGTCTCAGTTAGAACGTTATCGAACAATGTAAAGTCATTGAAGTAACAACGCATGGTTCCGCTAGCGGTAAAGGTCCCTGTCAGGATGCCGTGCGCTGCGGTGTCACCCATGCAGAATTCCGACGCCGCACCGGTGTTCTCCATGGTGATGGCGAAGTTCTCAACGCAGGTGCCCAAGACGGCGCCGTTCCAAAATGCGCCGATGAAGCCGCCGACAGGATCAATTACCCTTCCGGTGGGAGCAGCAAGCACCGCGCCGGTGGACGATGTCGATGTGGCCTTCTGTTCTGTCTTGGCTACCAGGTCGACGGTGCCAGTGGTAAATGCACCGAGCCCGCCGGTCAGCGTCGCACGCGCCGCATACGATCCGGGGTATTGTAAAAACAAGGAAGTGTCGAGTTTCTGCTCAACAAAGAACGTCCGGCATACGGAAGCATTCTTTATTGTGCAAGCACGCACTTTCGCCGCCGATCCGGTAGGTGTTTCGGTCACCGCCGATGCCAGATTAGGACCGACCAAACTGAGCACATTGTCCGGGCTGGAGCCACGATTTTCGATGAACCACCAGCCGTTGTTGGCGACGGTGCCGTCGCTCAGGGTCGCCCCGAGCGAAAAGCCGAGCAGTCGGATCCACTGCTTGTTGATCAGCCCGACAAACTTACCGGGAGTGGACGACGACAGCGTCGCCATGCCAGACGATATGGTCAGTGTAATGTCACCGCTCGAGCCATTGATGGAGAGCGTTGAACCCCACTCATTCTGCAGCACATTGGCAAACACGATATCGTCGAATGTCGTGGAGCTAAACGCGTAGTTTATCGTGCCGCCAGCAGTGATCTGCGTGGTTACTTCTTGCGCCGCTTCGCGCGTGCTGGTGATTTCCGACGGTCGCTGCGTAGTGCGAGCGCCCGCGAGGGTGCTCGACACAGAGCGGATCGCTTGGAATTGCCCCGCCGCCGTTCCCCATGCGGCTTCAATGCCGTAAGAGATTTGCGTGCCATTAGTCTCTAAAGCAGCTTTATAGCCCGTCGTCGCAACCACGGCATTGCCCTCCGTATGTGTGGAAGAAATGCCGGAACTTGACGCAGCCGGCGGGCGCTACAGCGGCGTATCGACCAAGCGCGGGGGGCGCCGCTTGGCCAGACAGACCGTCGATTTCTCAGATGTTGCCGATAGGAAAGCCGTCGGCGATGCGGCTATGAGCGGGGGCTTGATGTAGGCGTCAGCCGGGTAGCGGCACACCACGTCGGATGTTGTGGCTGTCGTCCTTCTGCCAGACCGCGACCGAATACACCGTCATAGGGTTTTCTGGCCCAGTGCCAAGCATCAAGCGATGGTGCCCCATGTCCATTGGGCTCCATGGGTCGCTCTTGGTCTGCTCCCAGTTACCGCCCTTGTATTTACTCCAGGTGTAGGTCCTACCGAACTGGACGCCGTCCATGTAGTTCTTGATATAGCCTTGCGTCGTATCCGTCGCTGCAACCCACAGCCATCCATACCTGTGTTTCTCAGCGAAGTTGAAGTTAGCCGGCCCAGTGAAGCCGTTGCCCTGACCAGCCTGGCTATTATTGTAGTTGCCGCCAGAGCCGTTCCATAGGATTATCCCTGCAGAAAACTTGTTGGTCCCTCCATCAAGAAACTCAGCGGCATCATATTCGATGCCCATGCCATCTGGTAGATTGTTGGGGATTCCGTAATCACCCTCGACACTATTGCTCCACCACGCTGGCCAACCCTTACAGTTCGGATCGGAGCCTGGATTGCACCAGCCCTTAATGCGGTTTTGGATCGACATGGTGACTTCGAAATAGCCGCCGCCACCAAACGCCAAGCCACCAAAGCCTCCATTGAGGTTGTGGTCGGTGCCGAAATGGTCGTTGTAGTGCCACGCACCCTGGTCAGTCGGCCCTCGATCAAGCACTGAGCCGTCGGGTTGCTGCGATACGTTCTGGCTACCGCCAGGCACCGGGAACCAGTTCTTTCCCAGCGTGACATCCGGACCATGCGTCAGCTTGGTGAAGCCTACCGCTGCAGCGGCCGCAGGAACACCCGCGACGACAGGTGGTATCGGGGGTATAGGCGGAGCAACGCCAGTAGGATTGGGGCATCCCACCCAGTTGTCGTCGCCGTGGGTGGTCGCCGCGAGCGGCATTACCCACCAGTCGTGGTTGACGTTCTCCTGGTAGCAGAGCTGGCCCTTGGCATAGAGCCGCACCACCATCCCACCGGAGACCTGGCCGTCGGTGCTGATTTGGTAGTTGCTTGCCGGGCCGGTGAGTTTGAACGTCCGGTGCTTACCGTCGACAATTTCCCCTGTCGTGTTGGTCACCGTCGTGCCATCGGCGGATGGTGGCTTCACGGGGTTCGGCGGAACCGGGGGGGCGCCATGCTCGAGCGCAGTGACGCGGGTATTCAGCGCATCCACCTTGGATACGACCGCATTGAATGCGTCCATCGTCGGCACGGTGGTGCTACCACTCATGTGGGTGACTCCTACCAAAGCTGATATTAGTGCGTGGGAAACGCGTTACGCCGCGGTGGCATCCATATCGGCGACACCCGGGAAGGCTGCGCTACCATGAACGTCGGCAGTATTGATGTCGTAGTAGCGATACGAAATCGCCACGCTTAGCCGCCGCCAGACGCCATCGTCCGGACTTAGCGGGTCGTAGGCATGCGAGCCGTAGTAGAGACCGACGGTGGTCGGTATTGCGGAGCGAAAGGCATTGGCGAGCGCCTTACGATAGGACAGCGCCAGTTCGATGCCGCTGTTCAACCCGATCATCACATGTAGCCAGATCGCGCCCTGCTCTTCCCATTGCTTATTGCCGAGCTCGATGGTCTCGGATGCCTCTGCTGCCAGGTCGATCGTCAGCCACAAAGATGGCGGCGCTGGTGGTGTGAAATCGATGTTCGGCCATTGCACGGGCAGGCCAAGTGCTGTTGCTTCCGCGGCAATGATTAACTTGACGTCGGCATAGACTTCCGGAGACACGTCAGCCGCCTATACAACGAAGAATGAACACCCGATCCGACTCGAGCATGAAGACCTGGGCCCTACCTTGAACCACTGTCACGCGGCCGTCTTGATAGATGACCTGATCCCCATGATGCGGCTCCTCGATCCACCCGGCCGCGTTCAGTTGGCGATCCGACAGCATGATCTTGTCGCCCGTCTGCTGCACGTCACCAATGATTTCGGATGCGCCACCGATGATGACGGCGGCGGGGCAGGGCACGTCGGCCGATCCAACGCGCCGCAGCGTGATGGCCTGCACCGGGCCGTTTGCGCCAGCGATGATACGGACGAAGCCGCTGGCATCCATGTCACACCGAACCCGGCCGGATGATGCCGGTAATCGGCGCGCGAGTGCTTACGCGAACGATGTATCCGCCAAACAGCGCACTGACGATGGTCACGAGGCCGGTGCCCCAGTAGCCGAAATGCAAGGTATGGTATGCGATCAGGAAGCCGACCGCACCAGCCAGCACGGTAATCCACGGGCTCTTGGACGCGAGCAGCGCCTTGCCTTCCAGGCTTTTTGCAACGTCGGAGACATCGGCTTCTCCCTCGAGATGGCCAACCAGTTCCGCTCTGGAATGCGAGACCGATATCGCGCTGTCGATGAGCGCGCGGCGTCGACGCTCCTCCGAGGCGCGCAGGATATCGGACATGACGATTTCCTTTAGATGGGAAGATCGCGATACGGTGCGAGCATACTGGTCACATCGGCAGGCATCGCCGCATCAGATCCGGGCACGATGCCCACCCAATACGACACGTTGTAGACACCGGGCACTTCTTCGCTGCGGATTGACGGATCGCGCAGCGCCGACGTTTGCCGATAACGCATCAGCTGCAGACACGCACGTTCCAAGCCGTAGGGCAGTTCCTGAAGCAGCTGATAGCCCGCCTGATAATTAACGACGATCTCGCCGACCCAGCGACCGAAGTTGCGATACAGCAGACCCTTATTCGCATCCAACCGATAGTCGGTGTTTGAGAGTGATTGGGTTGGACTTGAAATGCTATCGATGATGGCGACCGGATAGCGCGACAGCGGCAATGGACCGATATGACCGCAGTAACCGCACTCAAACGTCTCACGCACCGTTTCGCGCCCGAGCACGCGATTAACTTGCGAATTGATCAGCGAGGACGCTTCGTGGATCCACCGCGCGAGTTGCGCATCCTGCGAGGTGTCAGCTTGTGCGATGCCGAGTTCGTCCTTGGCGGTGGCCAGAACGGTGAGGTCTTGCGTATCCGCGACATCAGTGATCTCCAGGCTCTGGCTATACGTCATGCCAATTCTCTCTCCCCCGCCTGACCTGAATACCTGCGATTGGTTGGCGAGGCCACGTCACCTCCTGTCCGTGCTAAAGCACCACCACGGCCAGCCCTGGCCCAAGGTAGGCTGGGCGGAATGATGTGCGGACTGCAAAGCAGCGTGCCACCGCCATCTAACGTGGTCCGCGTCGCGGACGGATGCCAAGAGCCAATGCCGACGGTCTCGCTCTCACCAGCCAGGTCGGCGGCGGTGGACCAGTTTTGCACAGGTGCGGGGATAACCATTGCGTTGGCAGAGAGTGTGCCAGCCCCGGCCATGCGTTGGACTGGAATGCCGGTTGCTTCGCCAGCACCGTCTAGCTCGACGGAGGCTGCCTGACGGACGACGCTGTTCGCAGTCAACGAGCTATTGGCGGTGACTGTCGCGGCTCCAGCCGCGATTAGCACGGCGCTCGCTATGACCGCGCCAGTCCCCGCGCCTGTGCCGTCAGCGAATTGTGCTGGGATGCCGGTGCCGACGACCGCGCCGCTACCAGCAAGTATGGCAGTCGCGGCGTCGATCGTATTGAGCTGATCGGCCGATAACGTGCCAAGTCCCGTCAGCGTCCCTAAGCCTGCCGGGGCACCCGAAGCTGCATCAACAGCGAAGCTGCCGGAGGCAGCAAACAAGATCGTGGCGGATGGCGTGTGAGCGGCCGCTGCAGTGATGGCGCCTCGGCCGTCGAAGGCCGCTGTCGCCTGCGGGGTGTGCTCGCCGCCAGCGCTCAGCGTGCCCCCACCATCAATAGCTGCGGCGGCGAGGTCCCGCGTCACTGACGCGTTGCTAGTGCTACCCGTGCCGTCCAGTGCTGCCGCGGCCACATCGACCTGAACGGGAATGGCGGCGAGCCTTCCTGCACCACGAATGATTGCCGCCCCGCTGGCGACACCCGCGGTCGCTGACTCAGCTTGGAGCATACCGCTGCCATCGAGCGTGGCCGAAGCAGTCGGAGTATGCGTGCCCGCGGCTGACAGGTTTCCGGCGCCAGCCAAGGTCGCCGCACCTAGATCCCGCTGGATAGGCGTGACGGCCAACGTGCCGTCACCAGCCAAAGAGACGGTCGCCGTCGGGGTATGCGTCCCGGCAGATATCACTGCACCAAGGCCAGCCAGCGTGGCGGCGCCGAGCTCAACCTGCGTGGAAGATCCCGCCAGGCTGCCGCTGCCTGCAAATGTCGCGGCACCGGATGGCATGTGCTGGGCATCGGCCGTGACGGCGCCCGCGCCACTCAACGTCATGGTCGCAAGCTGCCGCTGAACGGGGGACGCCGTTACCGACCCGGCTCCGGGAAGCGTCGCGGTGGCGATCTGCCGCTGAACCGCCGATCCTGTCAGTCCGCCCGCTCCATTAAGCTGAGCTGTGGCGCAGACGGCTGGGGCTGACGTCAATGAACCCAGGCCGGGGAACGTCGCAGTGGCGATGTCTGCTTGCACTGGCGACGCCGTTAGCCCACCAGAACCAGCGAATGTCGCGGCGGCAAGCAGTTTGGCAACTGGGTTTGCCACAGTTGTGCCATCGCCCGGCAGCGCAGCGCTGGCGAGCAAAACTTGTTTGGCGCTCACCGTGAGCTGGCCAACGCCAGGCTCGGTGGTGGTGCCTAACTCCCGCATGATCGCTGTCACGACCACAGATCCTGTCCCGGCTACTGTCGCCGTGCCGGTTTGCGTGCTCGGCCCACCACCACCAGCCGGCGTCAATGCTATTGTGAAAGTTACCCAGTTACTGGCGGATCCAAGATTAGCGTTTAGCGATCCCGTGGACCCGGCCGTTGCTTTCACCATATCAGCGATTACTGATATGCCGCCGCCGGCACCCGATGCGGCAACCTCCTCTGTAAACCCCGCCGGCCAAGAGCTCGCATTAGAGATAGTAGAAGAAAGCCCGAGAATTACGTCTTCACTGTTGGCGCCAGTCGTTATAGCCGACCAGGTTGCCGTCCCGGATTGGCCGGAGGAACCGGAATTATTTACAGCAGATACATCAACCCCGACCGTGCTTGCATATTCTGCTATGACAACAGACGAGTAAGTGCCTCCAGAAAAGCTGAAACTGTAATTTGAAGGAACTGAGCTTAATATTATTGAGTAGGCACCGCCGTTCACAAAGAAGGGATTCGAAGCCCCGCCGGTCTGGATTGTAGTCCAGCCACCCGGTGGGGTGATGGTCGCAGAGGCGGTATGGTAAACTGTTACTATCGCGATTAGGACGTTGCCCGTGGTCCACCCGCCAACCGGTTGATTTACCGTGACTGAAGTGGAGCCGGAACCCGTCGCGGTGCTGACTGGAAGGGGCACTATTTACCCTTTCCAAAGGGTCAGCTTAATGTCGCTAGAAAGGCACTTACTGCGGACATGATGCTAGGAGCCTGTGCGGCCGTCGCCGTGGCCCACACTTCGCCGAGAGTGTCTGACCAAGATCGATCCAAAAGTTTACCGTTGCCGTCGTGCGGGTATTGAGCGGCAATGGCCGTTAGAATATTGCCTGCAGCTGTCCGCATGTTGGTGAAGTCCGTGGCGCTAAATATTACTCCGGGAGCCTGCTGCTGCGAATAGGCGACAATGCTGGTGGCTGTTGTCTGATCCGCGGTATATTGATCATAAATCTGCCTCAGCATTAACGTGTCCTGCGCCAATGTGAGGAATACCCTAAGAGAGCAAGCGGCGCCACCTGCTGTGCTAGATTGTAAATTAAGACTGTCAGCTTGCACCCTTTTGATAGCATTCCAAAGCGTTTGATATTCGCTGGCGACTTGGCCACCGGAGATCGGTAAGGACATCGGTTCTCTGCTCTCAATCAATTCGGCAATAACAGTGCACTGCCGTGCCGGGTGGCCAGTTTTTCCCTTACGTTACGCCGACGGCCAATCCGCTATAGCGACGCGGCGTTGCGAGTGCTGTGCCGCCAGGACTGCGGGCCTGAGCGCCCCCTAGCGACGGTCCAACCAGGGCTGGTGGAATGACGTGTGGGCTGGCAAACAGAACAGCGCCACCCAAGAAGTCGGTGCGGGTCGATGACGGCAGGAAGTTCGTCGTCGCCGAGGCGGTGCCGTCACCGTGGATATCGGCGGTGACAGACCAGTTCTGCACCGACGCGGGAATCACCGTGGCATCGGCGCTGAGCGTGCCGGAACCACTCATGCGCTGGATCGGTGTTGCGCTGACGACGCCCGTGCCGTCGATCTCTGCAGAGGCTGCGCGGCGGAGGGCGGTATTCGCGGTCAGTGAGCCAGCGCCGCCGAACGTGGCGGAAACAGCGGCGGCGAGCGTGCCGGTGGCAGTAATCGAGCCAACGCCCGCTATCGTCCCATCGCCGAACTGGCAGGGAATGCCGTTGCCGATGACGGTGCCAACGCCCGCAACCGTCGCACTGCTTGCGGCAATGATATTGAGACTGGACGCGGTCAGTGTGCCAGCGCCGACTATGGTCGCCGAGCTTGAGCTAGCTCCCACCGGAATTGCGGTAAGGCTGCCGACGCCGTCGAGGCTCCCGGCACCGTAGGTAATCCGTAAACCGTCGGCCGCGATAGTGCCTGCGGCGGAAACGGTCGCGGTCGCGAGGAGCCGCGCGCGTTCGATCGCGGTCAGTGTGCCATCACCTGGGAAGCTGACATTCCCCGCTTGGCGCTGGATCGGATCGCCGATGGTGAGCGAGCCGATGCCAGTGAATGTGGCAGCGCCGTTCTGCACACCCGCCTGAGTGCCGTCAGCGAACAGGGTCCCAACCGCGGTCAGCGCGGTGGAAGCGATAAGGCGAGCGATGACGGTGGTTGTCAGACTGCCGTCGCCAGACTGCGTGGCAGAGGTAACCAGCCGACCGACTTCGGCTGAGCTTGGCTGTCCGACGCCTGCGAGCGCAGCACTTCCCGACGCTAGCAAGACCGCCGTGGCACTGAGTGAACCGGCGCCGCCGAACGTCGCGGCCCCGCTCTGCACTCCAGCGGTCGCGGCCTCCGCCGTGAGGCTGCCGATGCCAACAAGTGTAGCGCTGGCCGACGGTGTATGCGCGGCGTTCGCTACCAGTGTGCCATCACCCGGCAGGGTTGCTCTGGCAAGAGCGACCTGGATGGTGCTGGCCGTCAGCGTTCCCACGCCGTCGATCTGCGCGGTGCTCTCTGGTGTGTGTGATGCGTTTGCGGTGAGCGAGCCCGTGCCATCGAGCAGTGCACTGGCGAGATCCACTTGGGTCGGCGTGGCGATAATGGTGCCGACGCCCGGCAATGTGCCCGAGGCAAGCTCCCGCTGAACTTCGGCTGTGACGACGGTGCTGTTGCCAGGCAGAGTTGCGGTGACGAGTTCAATCTGGACTGGGCTGGCAGAAAGCGTGCCACTACCTGCGAAGGTCGCACCACCGAATTGCTTGCCTGCGACCGTTGCATCGGCGATCAGGCCACCGACACCAGGAAGTGCCGCGGTGGCCTGCCATATCTGCACCGCTGCGGCGCTGAGGCTGCCGACGCCGCTTACGGTGGCTTGACCGCTGGGAGAATGCAGCCCGCTTGCTGTCAACGCACCAACGCCCGCGAGCGTGGCGTTATCCAGCAGTCTCGCGACCGGCTGCGCGGTTAGTTGGCCGAGGCCTGGGAATAAAGCCGCCCCGGATGGCGTGTGCTGGCTGTCCGCAGTGAACGAGCCTGTGCCACCAAGGGTGGCCGTGGCCACCTGATATTGGATCGTCGTGGCGGTGAGGCTGCCGATGCCGCCCAGCGTATCAGACGCCGAGGGCGTATGACTGCCGTCCGCGCTCAGTGAGCCAGCGCCCGCGAGAGTAGCCGCGCCGATGGGCGTGTGCGTGCCGTCAGCGGTAAGTGCGCCCCCACCATCGATCACCGCAGAGGCGAGCGTGCGCTGGATTGGCGTTGCTATGACGGCGCCGGCCCCGCCAAGGGTCGCGGTTGCCAGTTGAACCTGGACAGGTGCGGCGGTGAGGGCGCCTAGGCCCGCGAGGGTCGCCGTTCCCTGCGGGGTGTGCGTTCCGTCGGCGACAACGACACCAACGCCTGGAAGCGTCGCGCTGCCAAGTTCAACCTGGACGGGGGAAGAGGTGAGGCTTCCTGCGCCAGCGAATGTCGCCGCCCCTGACGGAGTATGCGTCCCATCTGCGGTTAGGCTGCCAACACCGTCCAACTGGGCCGAGATAACGGCCCGCAAGATAGCAGTAGCCGTGACCGAGCCTGCGCCGGAGAAAGTCGCCGCCCCAACAGGGGTATGCGTTCCGTCGGCTATCAGCCCGCCGAGGCCAGCAAGCGTCGTGGTGCCCAGCAGCCACGCGATCGGAGTAGCTGTTTCGCTGCCCGCGCCAGCAAATGTCGCGGTGCCAAGTAGCCTGGCGACTGGTGCGGCCGTGATCCCGCCAGCGCCATCAAACTGTGCTGCCCCCAGCTGTGTAATGCCAGGTCTTGGTATCCTCGGGGCATCCGGTTGCCGTCCGCCAACGAAGATCGGAAACGGAACCCGGAAAATCCCCACTGCAGGTTATCCTATAAAAGCGCCCTCACTCTTCAGTCCAAATGCACCCGAACGCCCAGTTCAACGTGTTCGGAGAGGCACCGGTCGCAACAGGAAAGTGCATCCCTACTCCGCTCGTTGCACCAGCGGCCTGTTCAATGATCTCTTCGGGTGTCAACACCAGCAGCCAGCCATTGGTCGCGTTGAACGCGTCCGCCCAGATGACCGTTTTTGTGCCCGCGCCCTCGGCGGAAGCATTGATACCTGACGTGCCAGCCGCACCCGTGGTGGCGCCAGTGATGACCGAAGCCGCATCAGCGACCGCAAGCTTGGTCGGTGTCGCGCTCACCAAGGTAGGAAACGCCGTTACCTGCGTGTTGATCTGCACACGCTGATTGAATGTGCTCGGCGTCGTGGCGCTCTGACCGACCCAGAAGCGCCGAAAGCAAAGGTCTATATTCGGCGCAGCGGGTGCGTTGACAAATGTCAGTGTCACCACCGCGTTGACAACGGTAATTCCCGCGGAGGTCAGCGAGTATGTTCCGGCCATAACCCCCCCTAAATGATATGTCGGCGTGAGCGGCTAAACGATCGCCTGCCAGCCCTGCCATACAACGTCACCACGCCACGGCGATACTCAATGCGCTGCGCGAACTCGCCAGTATCGACATCGTTGCGCAGCACGTTGATCTCTCCGTAGGTGTTGAACTCCGTGCCGAACGTCCACGTCCCGCCGTCGCTGTCGGTGATGATATAAGCTGGCGGGATTACCACGTAGCTCTCAGTCTTGTTTTCTCGTCTGAACGTCACGCCGTTCGCGCGACCGATCAACAGATGATCATCATCGGGCAAGGACTGGCCCCAAGATCGGAACATACATCTTGAACAGCTTCCTCGTGCTCGCTGCCGCTATTATGTCAACGCCAGTTGCTACCCACTCAGTAGACGCCGGAGAACCGCTCCAGGAGACAGTTGCCGTGCTTGGTGCGGTGGCGCCGCGCGTCGAAAGGTTAGCTTCAACGCTATCACTGAACCAGGCGGAAGAGCCGGTAGCGGTTAGACCGCTGGAGGTCCCCGTTGTATCGTCAGTGACACATGCTGAGATGTTCCCAGACGCGCCTGAGAGGGACAGCGAGGGGGAACCGCTGAGGGCGTTGTTGGTAGCCCCAGTGCTGAATGCGGTAGCCACCGATGTGGTAATTCCGCCGGAAAACGACATCGCGGTTAAGACGGCCGGGCAGGAATTGGTCCAGGCGACGTGAAGAGTCTTGTTGCCAGAGGTTGGGTTGACCAACCCCCAAAGATGAATGATGCCGTTAACGTTAGCGCTGGCATCGTCCCGGATCTTCGTCATAGCTTGGTTAGTGCCGCCGTTGTCCCAGGTGATGCTAACCCCAGATGCGACTACGCTAACTGCTTGAAAGATAACGGTTACCAGTAGGCCGGTCGCTCCTGACCCGATGGTCAGGTTGGAATTATCTAAGGAGGTGGCGCCAGCGGTATGCGTAGCGGCTGTGGCGGTGGCGTCAATGGCTAAGGCCATAACGCATCCTTACGTCATTTGGTTGACGAGCGCCGTCACCGCTGGCATGAAATTCGTGGCCTGGGCTGCGGTAAAAGTCAGCCACGTTTCTCCGGTAGTCAGGTTGTAAGTCCTATCCAATAAACGATTGGAACCATCGTGCGGATAGTCCGCGGCAAACGCCGTCAGCAGATTCCCCGACAAGGTGTTGAGTGTGGTGTATTCGGTTTGAACCGCAAGCGCCGATGCGCCTGCCACTTGTGACTGGACATACGGGACCAACTGAGCAACCAACGCAGAATCCGCGGCAATAATCGCGAAATCCGTGCGATACGCAATTGCCGCGTTGGCCGCGTTCAGGGCGACGTGCATCGGGGCTGCGGCGCCGCCGTTCGTTGCCGACACCACGATTTGGCATCTGGCCTTTAGTTGCTTGAGGTCGTCGTGGATTGTTTTGTAGGCTAACTCCACCACTGATGCCGAGAGCGGATATGCCACGGGGATCTCCTACATTGCGATGAAGCCAGATGGTGGGGAGTAAATCCACGTGGCGGCTGACGGATACATGTCGATTGAGTTTTCGCCGTTTTGGATCGACCCGGCGACCGATACCCCGCCGGTGCGCAGGTTCGTCGGAATAACCATTCCTCCTTGAGCGCTTGAAGGGTTTTGCGTGTTGCCGTCCTGTGGTCCCCAGGCACCGCCGTCGAGGCGGCACCACCACTTCCAGTTATTGCAATCGATAGCAATGCTGACGGTGCTATTCTCAGCTGGCGGCGACACTTCGGTGAAGTATGTGGTGTTGCCGTTGTAGAGGTCGTAGCCGGTGCCGTCCCAGTTGTCTTTCAAAGCCCATGAATTCTCATCGACACCAAGGTCGTCGGCTTTATTGATCGATGGGTTGGCAATGCCGTAAGACATGTCGGCAGCACGCGGGAAAGAATGCA
>JGI24744J21845_10000008_pt1 | contig 22539 bp, 40 predicted proteins | sample KBSMiscanthusM3_FD_21845 | JGI IMG/M metagenome (IMG submission 21845)
CACCCTCTCAACAAAGGAAATGATGACCATGGCAAACACTCAGACCACCAGTAAGCCCGCCGATAAGCAGACCGCCTCTAAGAACGGCACGACTGCTAAGCCCTCCGCCGCCACGGCCCCTACGCAGCCTGCTCCCGTATCGGAGCCCGCAAAGGGAAAGCGTGGACGCAAGGCGCTCGAAACGATGACCCCGGCCGAGCGCAAGGCCTGGGATGAGACTCAAGTTCTCATGAAGGATTTGGTTTGCTATAACGACCCCGGCGACGGCAAGCCCAATCTTGAAGCCTCCCGCAAGGCCTTCGATAAGGCTTTCGCTCTCTACATCGTCCACCGTCCTACCAAGGCATCCGCGCCGTCCGCTTCCAATATCGAAGTCTTCCCTCCGGAGATGCTCGCCAAGATTGAGAAAATCGCTGCGGACGCTTTCAATAAGCGCGCCAAGGTGGTCACGGAGGGAATGCCAAAGGAAGTTGCTACGGAGCCTTTCCTTACGTTCATCTTCCAGGCCCTTGGAATTGACCCGTTTGAGGCCGACGAGAAGCGTAAGAGTATCCTCCGTGCGCTTACCAATAGCCTTGGTTATGAGCGTGTGAAGGTTCAACTGACGAAGGATACGGAGACGCACAAGGCCGGGGAATTCGTGCTCGCGACGGGCAAGAATGCTGCGCTGTTTCGTCCGTCTAAGTAAAATAATCCCCAACCAAATGAAAACCCCGGCTCTCTAAATGAGAGACCGGGGTTTTTTCTTTGTTTAAAATTTCAAATTTCCGCTTTGAAATTTACTGTAAGTATCCGCTTCTTTTCTTTTTCCTCATTTTCTCTACGTCTCTGAATTGCAATTTTATGGCGTTCCCCGTCATCACAAAATTGACATTTGCAATTGTCGGGATGCTCTACCATTAGAACATTATTTGCCAATTCAGAAAACAATTTTTCATCCTCTGATGTTAATTCGTTTCCTGATTGTGCAATTAATGTACATGCAGTAACCAATTCCTGTTTAGTTTTCATGTGGTACCATCCGTAGCGATATCGACACCCGTGGTCACTTTGAGTGCAGCAATGATGGACGTCATTACAGTCTTTGCATTGGCATCTGTGACCGCAGACAGCGCCCCCGTAATGGACGGTTTGGCGTTGACTGTAGTAAAGCGGACCACTGCAACATTTTGAATAGTAAAAGAACCACCTACGGGCATAGTTAAGACCATTGCGGCGGCAATGGTCCAAGTAGCTCTCGTGGTAGGGGTCGCGTCTCTCCATACGAAAGATGGCGCGTTGATATGAATATCTGTAGATGAGCGTAAAACGAGACTTCCAAATGCGCCGGTAGCAAGGTCTCCAATAAACAGAGAACTAGACGCATCCGTCATGATGAAAGGAATGTCTACAGCGCTGGCTTCACGTCGAAAAACAGCGAGGGTTCCCTGTTCGCTCGGTTTCGGAAAGCGAAGCAAACCAGTAGTTGATTGTGTACCTCCGCCTAATTCAATAAAGGATTTGATAGCGACGCCTGTACTTCCACCAATTCTATCGATTTGAAGTGTGCCATTGACATCGTTACCAATGGCTCGAACGCTACCATTGCTGAAATCGTCAACCAGAGGAATTAAGTTATCATCTCCGTGACAGCCGGTAACATTAAGATATCGGTTGTTAGTATTTTTAATTCCTGATGTAGTGAAACCGCTAAAGTAGCAACCATCAAAATTGACTGTCGCTCCTACGAAATCAAGTTTTACGCCGCTTGGAACAGTATTGCCCGTAAATTTACATCCGTAAAAAGAAATAGAATCAGCAAGTGCAGCGGTATTAAGAATTTCAAATCCAAAATGGGTGTTATCCCATGCATCGAATTGACATCCATAAAAGCTAACACCGTTTCCGCGAACAACGCGACCGCCTGTTTGACCAATTCTGGCTTCAAATGTACAGCCAAAATAACTAACTTCATAAGCTGTTGACGTTGCAGTACCAATTTCGGTGCAAGTACCACAGTCTACATGTGTATTGTGTGTAGACTGATGACAAATGACACTAGTAATTTTAGTTCCAATTGCACAATTTCTAAGAGTACAATTTTCAATGTGAGATTTTCCAACTTGTCCGCCAGCGGCTGAACCAATTTCAATTCCTGCAACCGTGAAACCCAATCCTGGTTCAGGGAACATTAAAACGTTTTTAATTTGAATTTGGTCGCTAGCGCCCTTAACCCAAATACCATGGGTTGCAAGTGAACCGCCTAAAGCAGAGTTGTCGACTGCAAAATCTCTAAGAATAACTGTTTCTTGTAGACTTACAGAAAAAACGTTTGTTGCGAGGGCTCCTTTCCAAAGAATGCGCGTTCCTGGTCCTGGAGGTGCGCCGTGAATTTGCATTCCACTCTGAATACCATAAATTTCGAGAGGTAGATTGGTTTCTTCTACTCGAATTGGTGTGGTTGCAATGAATGGAATAAGAGTAACTAAGCCCGCAACAATAGTAAATCCAGGCATAAGGCCTAATTTACGAACACCGGAAAGTGCAACAATTGCTGAATTGATTCTCACAGAATCGTCATTGATTCCATCAATAGGACGGATTTCAATAGTTCCGCTAATAAGTTTCCATCGGCCATTGACACCGCCAGTATTACCTAAAACCGTCCATCCGTTAATGGTAGTCGTGTCTCCTGGAAACCATTCATAATTCGCATTGGTTTCAACCTGATATGCTTCTTGTTTGGTTCCAGAGCCTGGCGCTGCTTGCATTTGTGCGAGCGTTTCAAACCAGAGGGAATTACCAGAAGTCCCGCTACCTCCACTAGAGCCATTATCTTCCGGGTCTACACCTTGCGGCATGTTAGCACCCTCCTCTCGGATGAATGGTTACCGCTTCTGTGATATAAAAAACGTTTCCGACGGGAGCGAAAACAGTTTTAGAAGAGGATGCGCAGACTCGAATTCCTTTTCGGAAGCGATATCCATTCCAAATCATGGCATCGATATCCGGTTGTCCGATATCATCAACACCTTGATTGAAGCATTTTCTAAAAAGTGCTCCTTCCATATTTGGCGCTTCATACCAATAAGTATCTCCAAACGGGACTCGTTGGACAATAATTGGCATGAACAACTCATCTTCATTTTCATACGCATCGAAAATCATAATAAAGATATCGGGAGTACCTACTTCCGAAAAAGATTGAACATACGTCAAATGAAGACTTACTAAACCAAGACATTTACAAGGGCCGATAGTATCAACCTGCGCGCCAGCAGTCGGTTCCAATTCGAAGGGGGTAAATGCGCCCTGAGTAACTTTACCAATAAATCCGCGTTGTGTCTGATACTGATGATAAATTTTTCGGACGCCAAAAGACCAAGGTGAAATCTGAATATTCGGCATAATTTAAAATTATCCTTCACGCAGGGATTAAAGTAAAGAAAACGGGGATTTGACTCTGAAAACCAGAAAGTCAAATCCCCGTTTGTTATTTAGGCTTCTGTTACGAAGCCGCGGTAGCTAATTGCCGACCGCAGGTCAGTTTTCGATAACAACGGCGAGAGTCGAAATATCCGCGTTGTTGATGGTACCAGCGGCGACCGTTGCCTGAATGACAATGGAAGCGGTACCAAGGTTTCCAATGGTAATACCGTTTGCATTGGCCACGGTCGAATGGTAACCGCCCGTGGTTGCGGTCGGAGTATTACCAACTTGGCGACTGTTGCAATCCACGCGGGAAAGCGTGGCCGAACGAATGGGCACGTTCGTAATGGTCGCAGTGCCTGCAACCAAAGTAACCGACTGCATTACGCGAATCGGGAAAAGAAGTGGCGCGGAAGTGCCAATGACCACGGTTCCCGTGGTGACCCATGAGCGCCAATTGGTTCCGGCAAAGAGAGTACCGCGCTTAATAAGAATGGGCTTCTTCTCCGGAACGAATCCACCATCCGGCCACCACCCGGGACGCGTTAAAACGAACGGCGTAGAAGCAGAACCAACAGATTCAACTTCGTACGGTCCGGCATCAGCAACAGCCGCTGCAATGCCTTCCGGCAAAAGAACCGTATCACCTGCGGCAATGGTCACACCATCAAATACAGCGCCCATAGCGCCATTGGCATTGGCCGTAATCGTGGTGCCGGTACGGGTATAGGCAGCAAGTGCAGCGGTCGCGACCGCCAAAGCCGTAAAGTCCTGCGCGGATGCAGTAACGCGAACCCAGAAGCCGTCACTACCGCCAGCACCCGTAGCAGCGAAGATATCAACATCATCCGCAACCAAATTGGCATTGCGAATAAAAAAGAAAACGCCGCCACCACCATCACCTAAAGTGGTTCCGCCAGCACAAACAGCAACCTGATTCTGACCCGTTTTACGCAGGACCATTTGCGAAATCGTATCGTAATAACCAAGTCCACGACGGTCGAAATTCTTAGACATAGTATAAGTTCCTCATTCCCTAGACTCAGGGCATCGGACGCGTTCCGTTGGGAAATAAAAATGTTTATTTCCCACAAGCAAATTAATTTTCGTCTCCTTCTAATTTCTCCTTCCATTCTTTTTTGTGATTCTTCAAGTCAAGAGATTTAACAGAGACTAATCCCGCGTCCGTGTGTTCTAGGTATTCAACGATATCCGCTCGGCCAAAACGATTTTTACCGCCGCAGAAGATTTTGACAAGTCCGAATTCTTTTTCCATTTTTAAATAAACATCGAGCAAGTGTTTATTGGCTTCTCCGCCGGCTGCTTCGCCATTGCCATTGATGTGTGAAATGGCAATGCAAGAGCGCGTGCGACCAGTTTTATAATTACCCTCATCATGACAAACGCTCATTAAAATTGAAGAAACCGCTTTCTTTTGCGCCATATCCCCTGGAGTAGAATCCTCGGTTTTCATGACGTCGAGCGAATCGCATAAAATAATATCGGGGTCGAAAATATCGATATTATTTAAATGTTCTTCCATGTCCGTTCCCATGGAAAAACGGAAATATTTGTCAGGAAATTTAAGATTTAACTTTTTAGCAGTATCTTTAACTTTGCTGGCAGCTTCCTCGCCGCAAAGATAAAGGCACCGTTTCCTTTGTTTACAAGCTTCGTGCAAAGCTTTAAGCGAAAGTCTAGTTTTTCCCGTACCAGCTTCCGCCGCTAAATAAATAGCTGCTGATTCGTAAATCCCGCCACAAAGAACAGAATCAAAAGCATCAATTTTCGTTTCAAAACAAGCAAAATTGAATTCTGGAACCTCACTCATTTTAATCGTAGTATCTTCTACTTCAGGAATTACTTCGCTCTCAATTTGTTGAGCGATTAATTTACCTTTGGCGGAATATACTTCCGTTTTTACAATTTTGCCTTGACGTAAAGAATTAGGATGACCACATCCCCCACAGGAATCTTTTTCTTTTTTCGTCTGCCAGCGGCAAAGAATACAAGTCCAGCCTTTGAAAACTTGGGTCATTTGTATGTGTTGGCGAGAAAGCCTGAAAAAGCAATTAAGCCGCCCCAGAAGAGGGTTTCATTTGTGGACATTGCAGAACGTGCGAGAGGTTTAGCTTTTCCTGGGATTGTCGTGGGTGGAATAGTGGAAGATTTCTTTTCACCGGGTCCGCTTGGTAGACCAGCGTTGGGATAGCGAGGCGTATAAAAACCCTCGTTTCCGGTCACCAAATGGCAAAGTTTGGGATTGGTGAAAATATCACGAATATCGGAAACAGTCCCATTCAGAATACATTTCTGTGCGACCAACCAGCCTAATTGTGAATAATCAAGCCACCAGTCTGGATGCGCATGTGCGTTATATTCTTGAAATGCCCATCCATAATGAGTTCCACCATATCCGCCAACAATGGCGAGCATTTTATTGGTTAAGCCCGGACCAATTGCGACAACTTTGGAGTGTCCCTGTCGTAACGATTTGAATTGGTCTACTAGTTTGAAAACTTTATCAGAATGTTCTAAAAATTCTTCGACCGAAGTCATCCCCAAGATTGGCTCAGACTGAAAAAGAATTTTCTGTGTAGCATTTTGAAATGCTAAATTTGTAAGATAAGTATTGAGAATGACCGCGTCTAGAATATCCGCAATTGCTTGAAGCGTGCTGGGATAAACTGGAGTGTAAATTGGGTCTGAATTGGGTCCGATGGCAAACGCATCGGGCATAAAGAACAATTCAAGACGGTTTCCGCTGTCATCTTTAGAAATAACAGACGTCCAGTTGTGTCGGACCCAAGTTGGCGTGTTTCCGGCGACAACTTGTTTTAAAATGAAACCCTGTCGGTCTGGTTCATTGGTAAATGCTTTGTATTCATCTCGGAGGATGGACATTAAATTTTACCTCCGCTTGCCGCTTGCATCGTCGCGATAAAATTATCAGCAATTGATTTGCCAGCGCGATACTGATTCAATGAAAATTCATTCGCTTTGTCGAACGAAACTCCATATTCAGATGCTGCAATACCAGCAATAATCGAATTGCTACCGACTTGCTTTAATTTTCCATCGACGGTAAACCAACCCGTTCCGCCGAGCGACCCCGCTCCTAAAGCGGCTTCTTTGATACCTTGAATCATAGAAGGATTGCCGGAATCACGGATGGTAAGAATGCCAATGGATGCCATCGCATTTTTTTGAATGGTAGGTAATTTAGCAATAATGTTAAACTGATTGGCTAACTTTAATCCATAAGAATTCGCACCAGATTTGCCAGTGAATTCAATATGATTCGGTACATAACCGTTTTGCAAATAAGTTGCAATCCAATCGGATGCGTACTGAATATCTTCCGGAGAGTTTTCTTCTTTGTAAGCAGACCCTAAGAGTTTGCCAAAGAAATTGCCGATATCAATAAGCGCGCCGGTAAACGGACCGAGCAACGGGATATCTTTAAACGTCACTTTCCAGTTTTTAACTCGCTCGTCCGATTCCGCCTGACGATTGTTTTTTAGGTTTTGGATTTCAATCGTCTGTTTTGATAATTCGTTGAAATAATCTTGTGGATTGTTGAAAGGAATAGGTTTGGATTTTTCAGAAGACGATTTACCGGACGACGAAAATGCCAAAGCAGTGCCGGTTAATGTGGCACCACCTAAAATCCAGTAAAGAAGGGGAGTCATTTAGGCATCGCCGCAAGTGAAATGGTAGAACCGAAAATATAGGTTGCGATAATAATCACAAACATCATCGCAATGGAAACACTAGAAGGAACATAGTCCGCATATTCAGAAAGAATAAATGAGACTCGCCGCATTCTAGGTTTCTCATACGGAGGGTCCACGCGGGGAATCGAAGTTTGTTTGGGATTTGTGGGAGGGTCTTCTTTAGGTGTCTCGCGTTGGGAGACTGCCGGATAATTGCCAGAAGTGCCGGTGATTCCTGAAACCACCGTGGAAACAACGTCGGTAATTTTTTGACGCCCTTCCTTCTGAATTTTGACAATTCCACGCGCTGCGCCGAACGCGGCTAAAAGACCGCCAACCCAATATTTATCTAGAACGTGAATTGATGGATGGGCGAAATAGCATAGAGCAATTAAAAAGGCGATATCAGAAATGACCGAACGGTTTGATTGCTCATTCATTTTTTCTAACTATCGCCTTTTTAATATCAGTTTACTACTTGGTGGTGACGACAACTTTCACGCCGTGCGCGTGGAAAGTCTTGCTCTTCTTACCGCCACGACGCTTATTCTTGGAGCCCTTCGGTCGACCCACCTTACGGGGACGGCCGGGACCACGGTGGCTACTGGTAGAGCCCTTAGGACGACCACGCTTACGCTTGGGGCGTTTCTGAATTTCCGAAATCTTACGGTCAACTGCGGCCTTGCCGTATTTCTTGACCAGACGATTGTATTTGGCAACCGTCTTCTTATTCACTGACCCCTTCGGGCGTCCACGTTTACGAGCAGCCATTTCGTTCACTGTCCTTTGTAATGCTGATAACGAAACATTTTTAGTATAAAAATGAAAAGTTAAGCAGCTTTGTTGCGTTTCCGTGCTTCACGAATTTTTCGCATACGCTCGATAGCTTCCGGAGAGCCTTTAATTTGCCAAGCTTTCGGCTTTTTATAAACTTGCTTTTTGCGTTCCCCATCCATGATTAAGTCTTCTCCGGTAATGCTTTATGTTCGGTTTCTTTCGTGGATAAAGCTGCTTTTACCGCATCGCGATTGGTCCAAAGAAGATAGGCACCACCTGCGAGGAGAATTGGAGTCCAGGGGATATCGCCAAACAATTTACCTAAAGCACCAAAGATTCCGCCATCTTTCGGGTCTGGATGCTCATCCTTAATTTGTGCTTCCGTTTTTGGGTCCGGCACAGTTTGTTTAAGTTTGAACCCATCACGATAAATTGCTGAATAGGTTTTGAACTCTGAGTCATACGCTTCGCATTGCGTCCAAGATTTGGACGGCACAATGACGTCGTTAATTAACTCATCGTAAAACTCATCCCAATTATTAACGAAAGCTTGATAGGTAGTTGAATAAATAACTTCTCTATCAACTTGCTTTTTAGGCTTACCAGCAGAACGTTTTTCTAATTTTTCTGCTTCTGCATTGTATTTATCAGCAAGCAATTTAATTGGAGTAGATTTAGCTAAATTTCGAAGAGTTTCGGGATACGCATAAACTAAATTGTTATGGATATCTCCTAAAAGCCCTTGCACCGAATGGTTAATTCGATAGCCGAATTGACGGGTTTCGTCCGTAGAATGGGTGAATTCGTCAAGTAGGCCCATAATAATTAACTATCCTTCACAACGGACAATTGAGGACGCTTGGGACGCGTCAACGCCCTTTGCTGCATCATCGTCGTAAAATACCCCTGCTTTAAAACGTGCAGTCCACCCATGATTTTCTGGGCGCGGTCGGGGTCATCAAGCATTGAATCCCAAAACGCATTGATTTCTTCAAGGGTAGGCAAAGGCGCAGGAATGATATTTCCATCTGCATCTTTTTGCTCTTCACCTTTGGCCGCTTTTGCCGCGAGATTGCATTTCATAATGAACATTCCCTGTTCAGGAGTCATATGCGGCATTGCAGCACGGATTTCATTGTCCGAAAGTCCATCGGCGAGAGTCTTTAATCCAAGCAATTTGGACTGATAATCAATTTGCGGACTCGGCAACTGTTTTGGGTTGCCAGAAATAGTATGCATCAAAAGAAGCATTCCGGCCTGTTTACCAAATTCGAAAAGCTCTTGGTTTGCGCGATTTTCAGCATCCGCCTTATCTTTGGCGAGTTTTCTATCAGATTCCTGGTTGAGCATTTGTTGCTCTTTGATAATCCAACCCGTACGCTCGTTTAAAAGACCAGAAATTCTATCCTGCTGCTCACGAATGGTATCGTAGCAAGAATCCAATTCAGCTCGTAAACGATTCTGCGAAGAATCAATTGCAGTCTGTAACTGCTTAAATTGAATTTCTTCGTGTTTTAATGCGGCGGTATGAAAATCGCGTGGATTGCCACCAAATCCAGCAGTATCGTCATCGTCTTCGGGTTCTTTTGAAAGAGACCATGTGACGAATTTGGTAGATGCAGCGTTCTCGCCGAAATAACCTTTAACGGTATACGTCACCGTTTTATAAGGTTCCATTCCTGCGATATGGTCTTCTGAAACTTCTTTGAATTTTTCGAGCAATTCCGCAACGCCCGTACCATGACGATAATCATTAACCGGGAAAGCGTTCAATCGCTCTTTACTAGCATAAATCTCGAGTTTGCGGCATTCATGTCCCATATCGCCATTATGGACCATATCCATAAGGCGACGTCGAACACGCGCTAAATGAGGGTCAAAGCTTTGTCCCATTGAATGTTTATCCCCAACCTAATTTACCGAAAAGTCTTTTTTCCAACGCTGCATGATTCGAAAACTTATCTTCCGGAATCGGCAGCTTGGATTTTCTATAAGACCGAAATTCTTTGTGCGTTTGAAGAATCAGTTTCTTATCGGCTTCACTTCTAATATAAGGAATGATATACTTTTCTTCTAAAAGCATATGGTCTTCAAACGCTACGTCATCTTTATCCGCCGATTCTGCGATTTTTAAACGTAACGCTAACTCCGGCGTAACTTTGCCGTGGAGACGTTCGACGGTGGGAAACAAATCGCAATAGCAGGGCATTTTATTTATTAGGATATCGCGGAAGAATTGACCGCGGTGCATTAAAAAATCCATTCAACCTATCCAAAATCTTATTCCCGCCCTTTGCACTCTTCGCAATCACAACGCGAGATTTCTTCACAGTTTCTTGAATTTCTTTGACTGCGATTTCCTCATCCGATAATCCCAAATCGGCGAAGGTTTCTGCAATATCTTCGCAGACTCCCTCAATAGTATCTCCTACATTTTTTGCAGGAGGTTTTACTTCAAATTCTTCCCCGTCAATCATTACTTTAGTTGAATTCATTCTTACTACCCCTTAGAAGCGTACCAGAGTGCCGCAGTCCCGGTCAAGAGAGCCGCCCCAGCCAATAATAAATTCCCAGATTTTTCCGGTTCTAAATTGGGAGTAATACTTCCGATTCCAAATACTTTTGGCTCTTCACCAAGGGTTGTAGCGATAATTCGTGAATGGGCGACAATTGCTGCCTCGTATTTTTTAACTGGAGTGAAAACTTTATTATAATATCCAGCTTTTTCCATTTCATTTGCGCAAGTAAAGGCATCGCCTTTTTGCAATGCATTTAATGCCGCAGTAGGCATAATCTTTTTCCAAAAAAGAATTCCATCTTTTTGTGTTGGAAATTTAGCGAAGCAAGAACCACCTTTAAAACAAAATTGGTCAGGAACAGATGGGCGCGCATGAACCGCACCAAAATTCCAACTAGGAATTCCATCGGGTGCAAATGAACCTGCACCACCTAAATAGGATTCGAATTTTCCGATTGCAATTGACCCTTGTACAAAAGCCTCAGAAGCATCGGGAAACTCAGAATGAAAAATATCCGCCGCGGACCTTGTAAGAGTATCCAAAACCTCTTTGGTCGGAGGAATGGTAAAAACCGCTTCACCGAAGATAATGCTACGCGGAAGAATATTTCTCATTTCTTTTTATTCTCGAAAAATCCTGCGTAGTACAAAGCTAAAGTCGCCGCAACACTGGTTGCAAAACCAATGGTGATTTGCGAAAGCCAAGGGTGTCCGCCCGGGTCTTTTGGGATTTCTTCACTGGCTGGTTTTTCGACGCCCATAACAATAGATTTGTTTGGGTAACGTTGAAGAATAAATCTCACTGAATTTGGCTCGCCATTGCAAAAACAATTGTAGCCAAGCAAGAAAAGAAAGCTCCAGCATATCCCCATGTTGCAGCAAATCGTGTAACTGAAAATTTATCCTCTTCCAAAGAAAACGTTTTCTGATTTTCTTTCGTTTTTCCCCAATGACCGAGACCGGCGAGTAAAACAGTTAACATCCCTGTATACAATGAAAGGTCTTTCACGGCATGGCCCGGATGAAAATCTTTAATGCAGTGTCCATTAATTCTGATGCTACTGCGGCATCGTGAGGAAATGAATCACTGTGATTTTTGATGGATGTTTCAAGAAATTGAGCAATTGCCTTGATTTTATTGATGTCGGTTTCTCCGTTTTCATCAATAACAAATTGCTCTAAATTAGCCTTGACTCTGACTTGAGCTTTAATCGTATCTAAATCCTCTTGCGTATAGAGTTTTAGATGGGAGTAATCGTAACCTTTTTCAGTCATAATTACCTCTTTGCCAACGCTAAAAGATATTCGGTCGGGTCAAGCAAACCATTGGGCGGACTTTTCCCACGATACCAAGGAGTAAAAAACTTCGGCGCATATCCCTTTTGCCAAAGCTCTAAATGCAACATGGAATTGTTATCGTAATTGAGGGAACCAAAGGCGATAACTTGACCGGCTTTGACTTTGGAACCGGCTTTTAACCCTGCCTTAGCGAGACTTCCCAAGGCAACTTCGGCATATAATGCAACCAAATCTGAGTGTTCCACAGCCACGGCATCGAGAGAAACATATCCGCCAACATTCCCCAATATAATGCCGTCTTCCATCGCAACGATTTGATTCGACGGTCCGGCGGGAAGGTCGTTTCCTGCATGAATGCGGTCCCCGCTGCCTGTAGATGCTCGGAAAGCACCGAAAGCGGTCGCTCCATTACCCACCACGGTCCCCGAAGGTAAAAAATAAGAGACTGTTTTAGGTCCATTTTTTACTGGCCAAATCTTTCCCGTCGGTTTGGCAAAAGGAACACCAAAACTCTTTGGAATTGGACCCGTATATTTTGCTACACTTTTATTGGATGACGAAAATGCATTGATTGCATATCCGCCAACCAACAATGCAAGTCCTAAACTAAACGGGTCCATGAATGACCAAATGGCAAGTAACGCCGATGAGGAAACCGAAAACTAAAAGAAACAAGATAGTAAAAGCATCGAATTTTTTAACGGGTTTCATAATTAAAAGATGATATCCGCAACTTGATTCAAAATCTTTTGCGGAATTTCATCGTGTATCAATCCAATTTGTTCAAAAAACACATTTTTACGTCCAATTGTTCGCTTTTGTAAAGCTAGTGAGTTTTCTTTTGTACCGCCCAAAGGTGTATAATAATCAAGAAAATGGTTGGTAGTGGGATTAGTAATAAAAAGAAAAAAGGATTCCACTTCACCATACAAAGAATCAAGCAAAGCGACAGAAGAAATATAATTAACCTGTTTAAGTGCGGCTGATGTTGCACGATATCCCCCGGAATGACTCACAATTGCAATCTCAGACGCACCAGAATTGAATTCCAGATATTTTCTTGATTCGGTCAACCAAGCATTAAACTTCGTCGTCAAATCCCCAGGCTCACTCTTCCCCTGCAACTGCGGCACAATCAAAATCGGATTTTTACCGGTTTTCCGCAAAGCTTCAATCAACTTTGGAACACGAACAGTAATCAAATCGTTATGACCGTGAAAATAAACAATGATTTTTGAACCATCCGCCCCTTTGGGCGTGTACATCATGGTTTGTCGACCCAAAACGGTGACCGTAATCAAAGATTCTTTCACGGCTTTTTTCCTGGATTCGAATGGAGACGCAAATAGCCAGATTGCTGTAAAAACAATTCCTGCGCCTAACCAGTCCATTTACTTGAGTTTCCAGAATCCTTGTTTAAAAGGAAATTTCTTAAATGGATATTTACAGTAATAAGGATTGTAAACTTTTTTAGCTTGTTTAGATAAGACAATTTGTCGATTATCTAAAGTAATTGTTGCTGTCATATTCATTTCACCAACCCATACACCGTCAAAGCCGCTCTTGCACTCCCAAAAGTCGGCGCTTTTTCATTCTGACGCATCCAAATTTGCACCGGAGTAATGAGCAATAACCACGGAGCCAGTCCAACTTTTAACGCTACCGCTCCTGTCAATGTCAAATCAATTCCCCAATCTAAGAGAGAACCGAAATCCGTTGTTTGATTCGTCTTTCGAGCAATAGGCCCGTCAATTTCATCTGCAACAATTCCGGCAACGGCAAAGGCAGGATGTGCCCCCATAAGCCAAGCAATGGTAGATGCGTATCCCGCGATAGAAACAGCATTGGGAATATTGATGATTTCTTTATCTTTGCCGGACGCAAGACCCAAGATGATTTTATCTTGGGATGGGTAGCGGGGGAGGATGGTGCGCATTTTATTTGTAGCAATTGTCATAGCCGCGGACAATAGCTTGACTTAATTGGAGATTCTGGTCTGGAGTTAATAAACCATCCTTATCAATTGATTCTTTGATAATTTTTGCCGGATTAGGAGTGGTAAATTCCTTTCCAGCTTTGATATCTGCTTTAGCTAAAGAGCATCCGAGATTTTCACCTTGCTTAATTAAGAAAGCAAAATCTTTTTTATCTTCCGTTGCTTTTGGGTCGCCCATCATAAAATCGGTTTTCCAGAGGGCATAACCGACCATTGCAGCAAGACCACCAAATAACAAAGTTGAGGTTTTCATGTATTTTTACTCGGATACCTTTGCCGAATCGGACGAATTCCAAACCCCGGAATGGCCGATTTCAACAAATCAAAAAGTCGCAAAACACTTCCTGAACGATGCGCAATCGCGACCAATTCATCAAACGTCGCTTGCGAACACTGCATCACGAATTTAACGGGTCCAACAGGGGTCGTTAAATCAATGTCCGCGTGAATTGCATAAAGATAAATATCGTTGATATCTTTGCCAAGTAAAACCGGCTTGGGTGAAATCTTCAGAATATATCCCGGATAAATTTCGAGGTGTACTTTGTATTCCGCAAGCTGGTTGGCTTTGGTTTCAGTTTCGATATCTTCGATGGTGTAATCAATATCCATATCCCCTGTACTTTCTTTTTATCGTGACTTGTGCATTGCATTTAAGAAAAGTCCAAACGCAATTAATCCACCGGCACCCACCAAAATTCCTTTATAAAAAGCACCATTTTCATCCGTTACACCCAAGATAACCTTATCCTGACTTGGATAACGCGGGATAATTTTCCTCATTTGCTTACTCCCATATTCTTCCCAAGATAATAAAGACCGCCAAACACAATTCCTAATCCCAACGTCGCACCAAAGGGAGTGGTCCAAAAAGCATTAGGGTCTTTCGGTTTTTCCTCGGGTAAAGTCGCTGCAGAAAACGCTAAATTGTTCTGAATCTTCATCTTCCCATCGTTTACCAAACCAGGGTCGGGCGGGAAAATATCCATTCCCACGACAATGGATTTATTTGGATAACGTGGAAGAATGGCACGCATAATTAGATTTTGCCGTGTTTCTTCGCCCACTGATAGCCGTACAATCCAGCCGCGCCTAAAGCCAAAGACATGACATGCACGCCTAAAAACTTTCCCTTATTTTCGGCCGCATCAATCAATTGATTGCACTGTGAAGCCGTCATATCCAATTCAACGCCCACCACGATGCGGCGTTCAATTTGCGAGGGGTAACGATGAATGATGGTACGCATTGAATTACACTCCGCCCAATTTAGAAGGGTCTGCCGCTAACTCCAAAGGAGGAACAGCGGACGCAAAAACTTTCTTTAAAGTATCCAGAAACCCAGGCGTCAATCCAGTTTCCTTCTTTTCGGCTGCAATGACTTTGATGCAATCGGCAAGCTCAAAAGCTTGTTTAGACGTTGTATCATCGCCAGATGCTTTGATGACATTCCCGGCCGTACGTAACGAATCCGAAATTTTCATCAAATCTTCACGAGAAGCGGCCGGATTTGCGATGGTTGCACGAATAAAGCCCTTTTGCGCATCGGACAGGAAAGTAATCTTTCCAATCAAGTCTTCGCAATTGGTAGGAGTTCCACCCATTTCTTTGACAATATCATTTTTGAAATGTCGAAGGCAGGCAGCTTGCTTTTTCAGTCCAACTTTTTCCATTTCAGTTGCGAGATATTCGATGGTTGCCGGATTGCTTAAATCCGTCTCCTTCGAAAGCAATACAGAACGGAAAGGCTCGGGGACCTTGGATAAAAGGTCTTCGCATTCGGCGGACGTTAAATCCGCTCCCATGGCGTGTGCAGTATCTTCTTTGCGAAGGAAGAAATAATAAACTCCACCTGCCGCAGCGAGACCCAAAAAGGCTTTTTCCAATCCAGTGGCCATAATTTAAGTATCGCTTTCTGCGACGATTTCAGTACTTTCGATGTCGCTCATAATCTCGGGTTTATATTTCTTCATACACGAGGCTTCGTCTGGATGTCCGTCTTTTTCGAGAAGATTAATCAACAAATCGATTTCCTCGGACAAAGCTTTACCACGGTTTTTCGTATCGAACATTTTGAGAATTGCACCACGATATGGCTCTGGAAGTGCATTCCATGCCTTGGCGCATTCTTCAATGGTATTCGGTTTTCCCTGGTCGGCAATCATTTTGTAGGCGTAATAACCGCCCAAAATGACTACGCCACCAATGGCAAAATCCGCGACGGAAAGAGATTTCATTTAGGCCGTACCAGTCACCGGACCAAGATTCCAGTAATAAAGGAAAGCCTTTTGCGTTTCCGGACCGCACTTACCATCAACATCAATACCGGCAGACGTCTGCAGTTTCTTGATTAATGTACCATCGTACATGCAATAATCAGAGAAAGTCCGGTACGTACCTTTAACATTGTTCGCACTGTACGGCGGAACAGCAATTGCGGATGCCGGAACGCTGGAAAGAGCTTTGGTCGTACCAATGACACGCGCCGTATAATGCGCGTTGTCCGGGTCGGCTGCCTTGGCCGGGTCGAATTTAATAAAGACCTTACCGCCCCCGCCCGTGCCGCCACCCGGCTTATTTTCATTGAAGCAGCGGTCATACGCCGCCGTAAAAGCAACCGTAAACACGGACATATCGGTTGCAACCAAACCCGACCCCTTAAATGCAGCCAAAGCCAAAGCCGCTTGCCGGTCCATATCGGCCTTTGCTTTACCGCCCTTGGCATCGGACGTCCCAGCGGCGCAACCTGCCACATCGCCCAAAGTAGAAGCCTGGCTTTCAGGCGTCGGCTCATCCGCGTTGGACTTGCGGGTTAAAAGGAAAATACCACCGGCCGCAACGGCGGCAATTCCTAATTTCTTTGCGTTACTAAGCGCCATTTGATTATTCCATTCCTAAGAGTTTTGAAGTATCTTCTAATTGGACTTTACCATTTGGTAAAACCCGTTTTACAACTACGTGCCAATCTTGTTTTCCGTCTGCGCGAATGACTTGGATTAATTCGTATGTAACATCCATGTTACCTTTAAGCCATTCTTCGGCGACGCGAATAGCTACAAGATTTTTGCAGTTTCCAAGTTTTGTTTCGTAAACTCCCCGCACGTCTTTAAAAGGAGTATCTTTCCGCTTATAAATTTTCTCGTATCGAACGTCGGATTGAAGTAAATTTCTGCTCAGATACGGAAAGGCTTTGAATTCGAGGATGTTTAGAGCGATTTGAGTATTCATAAGAATACTCATAGCTGCTTTATCTAATTCTGCGGTATCTTTTCCTTCGAATAAGCGGATGGCAAACGTGAAATAAGCAGGACGTTGGAGATAGTCGTTTGTTGGAATTTGCTTTTTGGGTTTGGATTCTGGAATCAAATTCCAAGTGACCAAACCAAAGACCACCCATTCAATCATGATTTTAATTACCTTCTTTTAGTGAGCGAATGAGAGGAATATTTCAGCATCGAGCAACAATAATTTACTTTGGGGGATAATCAAAGCAAACGCGCATCAGACACTTTGATACGTAACACCCTCATTCGCTCGCCAAAAGAAATAAAGGGCTGAAAACACGTACACTTATCCGGTACAGTATTTCCAACCCTTTATCTATTCAATGACTGCCGTAGCCCGCTAGCAGCCTGTTAATTCTGAACTACACTAGCGATTTAACTAAATCAGCAATCGTCGTTCGCGGCATAGATAACGCGAAGAGCGGTCTGGACAATGCCAGTCGTGTTCGCAACGTCACTGTTATGCCAAACCGCCGTGATGGGCTTATTCACGTTTGCCCAGCAACGAACGATGAATTCATCCGAGCAGGACGAACCATCCGGACCACACATAAACTGACAGGCTGGAATACCGTTGGCATTGTTACCACGGATAAACTGCTTAAGACCCATGGAAACAGACTTTAGCGAGAGGTTAACAATATCCTCCGGCATCGCGCAAATAAAGATGGCATACGGCATAGCCGTATCGTCATTCTGCGGCGTGTACGTATAAGTATTGTCACCCGGCGCCATTACCGCATAGGTATTGTCCTGCGGGAGAACGCCCGAAAAAGGACCGTCCGGCTGCGGGACCTTGCAATTGACTTTGCAATCGCTCGCGACGGCCGCAGCCATTGCACGCTGCATCGCTTCGTCACTACCACATAAAGCGCCAATCACAACATCCGGAGCAGTACCGCCCGCATCGGCAGCCGCCATTTTGGCGGACATGCGGCGGAAGGAAAAAGAAGACTTCGTAATTTTACGCGAGAATTCCATTGGACAACCAGCTTTCTTATTTAAAAATTGGAGACAGATAAGAAAATTAAGCTAAGAGAAACTCGAAAAATTACTTACTAGCAGCGGCTGCAACGGCTTCTTGAGCCTGTAAGTCGGCCATGCGCTGAAGCATTTCCCGAACACGGGGAGCCTCAGTGCCGGCCAAAACAGCCTTCGAATCCGGGTGGGCCGCCTTATAAGCCTTCGCTTCCGGCGAAAGCTCCCCAGCCGCATCACGCGCCTTTTGACCGGCGGTCCCGCCCAATTGCGCCGTAAAGTAAAACATCCCTGCATCACCGGTACGCATTGCAATATCGCGCGCGATATCACCGCCAAATTTCTTGGCAATGAGTGCACCGGCATAACCAAGAATACCAACGGCAACGTCGTAAGGAACCTTATCCTTAATCTTGGGCATATCGCCAGCGCGTCCATGAACGCGAGCGATGGAATACGAAACACCGTTACCAATTGCAGAAGGAAGATACTGCTTAATCAAATCCATGTTAGCCATAAGTAAAAACTCCTCTAGAGGGTAAGAGATTGCACGTTTGCGCGCACTTGGAAGCCTGAACTATGGCTCTGACTAGTTGCAAGAGAGGCGGGAAAGAATTAATTAAACAATAAAAAAGGCTCCCTAGTTAGGGAGCCAATTCTTTATGAAGAGAGTTTGTCTTCGTTTCGACTGAGTGTTTCTTCGTATTTTCTATTTTTTAGATTTTGATATGCGCGGTCAATATTGCGGGAATACATGGATTCCACAACTTTTTCTAATGAGTCCTCTTTCTTTTTGTATTGACGATGACGAAGAAAGAAACCACCTAAAAGTCCAATGAGAAAACTACACAGAAACAGATAGTTAGCATGTTGAATTAGAAAATTATCCATAAATCCCCTCAATATGTAATTAACTCACTTAGAGTCAAACTACCTAAATTCGTCCACTGCATAAACTCCAAAGCCATCATAGTCCCAAAAACCTTCTTTAACATATGACCCGAAACATTAATCCCGCTTAATCCGACTCGTTTTACTTTTAAAGTTTTGTCGTACTTTTTAGCGTGTTTTGTTGCGATTTCAAATTTCTTTTGGATATCGTGCTGAGACGATTTAGAAAAATAAGCGGTGAATTTAAATCTAACTGATTCTTCTCCAAAGTTTCGGAATTCAAAAGTCATAGAGGTTGGGAGTAGGTTATTCAATTCTTTACCTTCTTCTCCACAAAAAACGGCAACGTATCCCCATTCGGCAACACAAATCTTTTATCATACACAGACCGATGCGCTTTTTCCAATTGTGTCAGTCCAGGTCCCACAAAAACTTGCTTTGCCTTTTTATTGGACCATGAATTGAGCACTGATTTAAATTGCCGTACACGCTCAATCGGTAAAGCTTTCCCCTCATACACCAAATCATCGAAATTTTGAGACGTCTGTGATTTGCCCGGAATTCCTTTCATGTATTGTTTAGAAGGTGATTTACCATTCGCATCTTTGTACACGAACAAACAGCCTTTGCACAAATCATTGTCGCAATTTAATGTATGTTGCGTGAGCCTTCCCAATTTTGGAAGAATATGCTCGGATTCCATCATGTTTCCGCGCACAAATTCTTTGCAATCACATTCGTTGCACTGAAATTTGTTGGCTACATGTCCCTTTTTCTTTTTATCTTTTACTTTTTCATCTCGCCCATGCTCGCATTTACAAAAAACCTCTTCTTCTTTCCACTCTCCTAATTTGGAACCTTCTTCAATCTCGCAATTGATACGCATGGAATCCGTATCCACATAGAATACTTTTCCCCCTTTGCGCATCACGTGAAGCATTCCGTAAAACAATCGGATACGCGCCAAATCAGTAATATGCTTTGCGATTTGCGGAATCATATATTCCGTATCAACAAAGTACGGAAGTTTCCAGATAATTTCTTCTTCCGGAGAGTTTCCGTTTGCTGGCATTGCTCCGTAGGGCTCGATTTCGCCGTTCGGTTTATCAACAAAGATAATGGAGTCTCGTTTAGGAGACATTCCAAATTTCCCATAGAGGGAGTTGAGAATTAATTTACAAATGAAGGAGAGACCTTCGTCAACATATTTGGGGGATTTTTTATCGCGGTAGGCGTAGATATCTTCTACCATATCGGCAAAGATTTTTTCGCCTTTGATGAAAACGGCTTTTTTGATAGAGACTATTTGACCTGATACTTCAGGCTCGAATAGTAATTCAAGCTCTGATAGTCCCCAAATTCCTTCCATGTGTCCAACGGCAAACTTAAGTTTCCCATCATGCCGATAAGGTAATGGGGGAATCTTGCAAGTCCGCGGTATGAAAACCTCGCATTCGAGAGTGCCGATATATCCTTGTTTTGCAAGAGACCTACATTTTTCTAGAGTCGGTTTGAAAAGCTCTATTTTTTGCCCCACTGGCATAAGCTCAAGCATAGCTCGTGGATAAGAACTATTGATATCATAATAGCGCAAACCTTTGCCGTATTTGATAAAAACTTCTGTTCGTCCCCCATAATAACCAGACATGAACCAATGATGTAAACAGCCATGACATTTACCATCGCAAAGACGGTAAATAACTCTTTCACAATCTTTTTCTCTACACGTCCCATCACATCCCCTGAAATGCTTATGTCTATGAATAATCCGCTTCAGATATCGCCGCATGAAAAGGCGCATACTGGTCGACGGCGCCGTAAGTCCTACTTCTCCCCCAAGACTTTCGATTAACTTATGAAATTTCTCGAGAATCTTATATAAAGAAACGACGTCTTGGACTCCATACAAATCCCAAGATTCGTCGTTTTCATCCAAATCTAAATCGATTTTTCTTTTAGAATCTGATTCAGATAGACCGAAAGTTTCGCAGGCGTTTGCAAGAGAAAGGGGGATAATGCTAAAAGAGTCCACAAACGCCCAAGAAAGTTTTTTCCGGTCTGTGTCTTTTCTCCAGATTTCCAATCGTTGGATACGGGATTGGACAGAAATAATTTCAAATCCAAACTCATCGGAATGTAAACGAAGCCAACCCAAGAGGAAAATATGGTCAAATTTCCCGCCATTATGGGCATAGATATTGGCTTTTTTGGAGCTGAATTCCGGAGTAAGTAGGGCCGTGAGTGTTTTATCAATGACTCCTCCGGGAACAATTGCTCTTAAATCCCACTGGTAAGATTTCGTATTTGGTTCATTCCGCCAACAAAACTTGTTTTCTCCGTCATAGAGAGAAACCAGAAAAGCTCTAGCAAAGCCTGCATTCTGACTATCTGAGATAGAATCCGATTCAGCTTTCGATTCAACATCATAAACGATGATTCGTTTTCGTTTCGGCAGAGCATTTTTGCTCGGCCGCATGAATTTTATTTCTTTTTTATCGCTACCAGATTTGTTTTGCCATGCCATAGAGCGGACCGAGCAAAACGGAATTGTGGGGTGTGAATTGTTTTTGGATTTGGTATGATTCGTCGATGCAAAGAAGGCATTCGTGTTTTAGAATGCCTAGGATTTTCTTGGGGCGACCAATGTTATTTTCGCTATGCATTGGAAAATTTCCCAAACATAGCATTGAACAGAAATTTATTGACAATCGATTCTTTAGTAAATTTTGATAAACGGTCAGAATCTACAATTCCGCCAGCATTTCGCCAAATATGAAGATTGTCTTTAGTAAGATAAAATCTTGCATGAGGAAAATCATAATGTCTGCACCGAAATTTTCCATCTAATAAATCTGGTGCTCCACCATGAGAATCAAATTTTTCGATTTCTAGCCAAATCTCTCCATCCCAAAAATACAACTTGCCATAGTACAATGCTAAATCAGAAAAATTGAAAATGTTTTTCATTTTATCCCCTCGTGCGCCGTCCGGGATTCGAACCAAAGTCTTCTACTCTACCAACTGAGTTAACGGCGCGACAGAATCAATCAGCCAAATCGAATTCCAAAATCCTAATAAAATCTTGCCATCTACCTAACGTGTGAGCGTGATATTTGTTGGCAAGATACAAATATTTTTTACAATGGCTGTATGGCAAATTCCACCAATCCATTTTAATTCCCCTTTGAATCTACATCATAATAAACAATTGGTAGTTTCTTTTTGTAAAACTTGGAACAGAAAATCCCATTATCGCACATTGATTCGGGGCAGCATCCGTCTTCTCCACAAGAATTGCAACGCGCGCAATAACCTTTAGGACCGAATGCGTATTCGTTTTCTCCATCTGGAAAAATTCGATAGTACAAATTACATAATAGTCTCCATCCCGCTCGAATTGTTTTACTCATCCTGATTCCTCTCATAAATCATCGTTACATCCACACTCTCAATCACCAAAGTCGTCCGTGTACTTTTCTTCAAATAATCCCCCATTTTCGCATCCACCATCTTAGCCACATGCTCAATTTCATTCATCCCCGCGGTTCCAAACGCGGTCCAGTGAAGCGTTTCGGTCGAGATATTATTCTTTTTCGCAATTGACCCTTTGTCGCTACCATACGTCTCTAACCCATACTCGGTCATATGAAAAGCAACATAAAACCGCGCTTT
>JGI24744J21845_10000019_pt1 | contig 18516 bp, 16 predicted proteins | sample KBSMiscanthusM3_FD_21845 | JGI IMG/M metagenome (IMG submission 21845)
TTGTAGGGTCCCATTTTCCGTGTCATATCACGATCCCCTGACCAGCAGCGATGGAAGTTGTCTCACGCGATGTCATCTGGCTGCTGTCTCAGGTTCGTGTCATTTCTTCAGGAAACACGGCTGAGCAATCGGGGCCGAGTCTTCACGATCAGAGCTCAGCCAGAGTCTTTTCGGTAGTTTCGTCACCGTGACGCGTGGCGGCACCACGCTTTGTTCCTCTGTGATCGTCGGGCGGCTATTCGGTCATCCGACGACATCGGTTCTGCCACTTGTTCTTTGGTAGTGATGACTACAGCTTTTAGCCGATTGACTCTCTCGTGGCGATCACGAGGGCGCGGATTCCGGCGTGTCGCCAAGCCGTCGCCTGCACCGGGGACCGGCGATGAGGGAGCCCGACGGATCTGGTGTACGGGCATTGTCTCCGCCCCTGCGACCGTTCCGGGTCTAGGGCTACGAATACCACGACGTCGCTGCCATCGTGTCAGATTCTGTAGGAGTCAGTCAGATCAAAGCGTCCATAGCTTCGGCAGACAGAACGTGGTCGAGAATCATCGCCGCGCTGCCGATCACGCCGGATTGGTCGCCGTGGGTGGAGGGCAGGATCTGTAGTTCGCGGGTCGCCACGGCGTTCGCGGGTCGCCACGGCGGTGGCGTTGCCGTACACGGTCTCACGAAGTCCGGCGACGAAAATATCGTAGGCCTTGGCCATGTCTCCGGTGATGACTAGTGCGTCGGGGTTGAGCAGGTTCACGGCGCCGGCAAGCACCTCGCCGATGTGGCGACCGGCTTCGCGAATGAGTCGGCGCGCTTCTGGGTCGGCATGAACTGCGAGGTCGACGAGGACGCGGATGTGTCCCACGTTTCGGCCTCGCTGCTGCAGAGCCTGTACCACGGCCCACATGGGCGACGGCACGGCCGAGTTGATCTTGGCCGCCGCCGGGCGGGCCGGCAGCTGACACACCGCTTCTCCGGTGAGGTCCGGATGCCTGATCGCGGTGCACGTCGAAAGCCAGACAGCCGGGCTCGTCACGTAGCGAGGCGATGGCGTTGGTGGTGATCCCGGCGACGAACTCGTCGATGCGGTCGGGACGGACATCGACGGTGATGATCACGGTGAAGTTCATGTCAGGGCTCGGCGAGCGGCCGTGTCCGTCATGGCCGTCGAGGACGGTGACCGCGCCGAAGGTGCTGACGGTTTCGGGGACGGTCACCGGTGACGTACCAGGGCAGGCGCGGCATGCCGTGCGAGGGATGTCCCCCACATGTCTGAGGTGACCGGGGATTCGGACACCAGCCGAGCATCCTCGGCAGGCATTCCGACGGCCTCCATGATCGCAACTCCGTGCGCGACGACGTCCTCGGCTTGGAGTCGCGCACCGCCTTCGGTCGGGCCCGTGGAGGTTTCGGTGGTCGTCATCGGTAGAGGTCTCCTAATCTGGCCACCTCGTCGTCGCTGACCGGTGAGGTCGGGTGGCCCTGCAAAAGAAGGTGAAGTTTCGCGGTCTCTTCGAGCTCTTCGAGTGCATCGGCGGCCGAGGCCAGATCTGCGGCGGCGACGATCGGACCGTGGTTGGCCAACAGCAGCGCGTGATGGTCTGCGGCCGCCACCTCGGCGAGCGGTCCGAGCGCAGGGTCACCGGGTGCGTGGTAGGGCAGCAGCGGAAGCTTTCCGACGCGCATCGCGTAGTAGGCGGTCAGCGGCGGGATCGCGTTGTCGGCGTTGGTGTCCCGCATGCACGACACCGCGGCCGAGTAGGTGCTGTGGGTGTGCACCACGGCCCGGGCCGAGGGGCGGGCACGGTACATCGCCTGGTGCAGGAACGCCTCCTTGGTCGGCGGCAGGCCCCCGATGTGCTGGCCGGTCGCGTCGACGCGCGACAGAGAGTCCACGTCGAGCTCGCCGAGACTGACCCCGGTGGGTGTCATCAGCAGCGTGCCGTCATCGTCCATCGCCGACAGATTCCCCGTCCGCCCAAACGTCAGTCCACGTGAGAACAGCGACGCCCCCAGCGCGACGAGTTGCTCGGCAGTGCTGATGGGGCTTCGGCCGATGTGGCGGGCCATCAGAGTTCGGTGACGGTAGCGGCGCGGACGGGTAGATCCTGCTTCCCGAAGTTGCCCGATTTCAGCAGCAGCGTGACCGGGTCGTCGTCGACGGTGCTGCACCAAGGCACCCCGGTGTCCATCTCGGCGTTGACCACCACGGCTTTGATCCCCAGTGTGTCGACGATGGCGCCGGAGGTTTCCCCGCCGGCCACCATGATGCGATGCGCTCCAGCTGCGACCGCGAGCGCGGCCAAGGCGCCCATCATGCGTTCGAGGTCAGCGGCCGCCGCGGGGTCGGCGGGTCCACGTTCGGATGCGGCCGCCGCGGAATACATCAACACCGGTGTAGCGCCGAAGTTCTCGGTCAGCCAGGCCGAGGCGTCCGGGTAGAGGGCGGCGGTGTGCTCGACGGTACGGGGGTCCAACCGGTAGGACGGGAAACGCGGCACGGCCCGCTCGACCTGGCCCAGACCGCGCCGGCCCATCTCGGCCTGCCACGCGGCATCCAGCGCAACGAAGTCGCTGCCCTCGGGCACACTGGTGGAATACTCACGCCCCGAGGCGAACTCAGTCAGCGCCTTAATCGTCTTCGCGTACTGACCAACCGTAGATTCCATGTAACCTGCCGCGCGCAACTCCGCCACCACAACCGCGTCGATCCCACGGACCGTCGTATCCATGACCGTCTCCTTCCACAGACGTAGAGATATGACCGACGCTAACCACTCCCGAAACGTCAAGCCGAGAAATCCACCAGCAACCCACAAGCGCAGGCCATCTCCGCAGATCCTCGGCTTGACGCAAACCTCGGCATAATCCGAATCAAGCCGGCTTGACAGCGATGCCGGATCTCGATACATGAGTGTGAGATTCGTTGAAACACTGAGCCTTTCAGGAATCTGAGCATCCATCGGCAGCGTCGGGGACGCCTACGATAACGCATTGGCCGGGACCACGTCGGCCTCTACAAAAACCGAGTGCGTCCGGGCGGACTCGTCGTTTCGCCGCGGCAAGTTCAACGCCCCTGAACGACGTCGAGTACATCACCGCCGACTACGTCGCCTAATACAACCAGCAGCGCCTCATGCACCGCCTCGGCCGAGTACCACCCACCGAAGCCGAGGCCCGCTACTATTCCCAACGCGTGACCGACCGACCGGCCGGCTCACAAACCCTCGAGGGTGCATGACCCGGGTGGGTTCAGTGTTCTCACCGATATCCAGCCCGGCGGGTCTCACATTCGTGTCGACTTATCGATCGTGGATCCTTGGGCCACATCTGTCCTCTTTCAGACGGCTGGGCCACTACAAACCGTTCGTCATGTGACACGCTGCGAGTTCCGAGAGTTGGTTGACTCTTTCAGGCCCGGATACCGATTGGCAGCGCGTCTTCAGTCGTGGACCTCTTTCATGGATGGTACGAGCAGGATTTTGTTTGCTTCGCCTGACAGCAGTTCGATCGCTTCGTCTACCTGGCTTAGCGGCAGTCGATGGGTGATCAGCCAGCTCAAGTCCAGGCGACCGGATTCCACGAGGAGAGTCAACTGCTCCCAGGTGTCCCATAGGCGGCGACCGAAGATGCCGCGCAGCGTGATTCCGCGTTTGTTGATGTAGGCCGCGATGTCAATCTCTACCGGTGCGCCGGGGTGGCCGATGGTAACTAGAGTTGCTTCTCGGCGCAGGGACGTGAAGAGCGCAGGGAGGACTCCGCGCACACCGGAGACTTCGAACGCGACGTCGAAGCCGCCGCGGGCTCCGGCAAGGTCACGGCAGACGTCGGCCACCGGATCGCTGGGTTCCAGCACGCGGGCGCCGATGTTTTCGGCGTGTTTGCGGCGGAACGGGTTGGGTTCAACGGCAACAACATGTGCAGCGCCCATGGCCACCGCGATCTGGATGAGCGCTAGCCCCACCGGACCGCACCCGTTGACCAGAACGTTCTGGCCTGCGACGCCGGTGCCGGACCGTTGAATGGCATGCACTGCCACACCTGCTGATTCGAGCAGCGCGCCGACCTCGAGGGGTAGTGCGTCCGGTAGGGGCACGCAGATTGCCGCGGGGACGGCGACGCGTTCGGCGAACACACCGTCGATGTGCATTCCGATGATGCCGGTGCGCTCGCAGGTGTGGGCGCTGCCGGTGCGGCAGGCGTGGCACTGTCCACATACGAGGTGGCTTTCCAATGCGACCCGGTCACCGGGGCGCAGGCCGGTGACGCCCTGTCCGACCTCAAGGATGGTTCCCGCGCCCTCGTGTCCGGTCACGACCGGTAGGGACAGGCCGAAGGCCTGTGCTGACGGGGTCCATTCGTAGACTTCACGATCTGTTCCACACAATGAGGCCGCAGCCACATCGATTAAGACTTCGCCGGGGTTGACGGTGGGTTCGGGCCAGTCGTTGTGGACCTCGAATCCTTTGTCAGCAACAGCTTTGATGACACCGAGCATGATTTACCTTTCGTTGGATTGGCCACTGAAGGACCGGAATAGGGACGGACCGCCGACCTGGCCGCCTTTGAGGAGTAGCCGGCAACCCGCAACATCGGAGTCGTCGTCGGCGCTACAGATGGGTCCTGCTGTCACGAACAGNTCGCTGANTCGCAGCTCACTGACACCCATCGCTGCCAGAGCATGGCTTGAGGTGTCTCCACCGCAGACCACGACGTCGCGGGTCAGTCCGGACCGCGCCATCTGCCCGGCGACGGCCCCGATCGCCCCACCGACTTCATCGGAGCCTGCGCCACTGGACAGCCGGAGATCCTTGGGGCCTCGGGCGGTGTGGGCGATGACGTCGCGACCGGCGGTGAGCGCGTCCTGGACGACCTGCACCCAGCTGGAGTCTGGCGCGGCGGCGAAAGCCTCTGCGGGAATGGGCACGTCGACCCACCCGTGGGCCACCGCGTCGTCGATCTGCGCGGCCGTGGTGGACGACGCCGACGCCGACACCACCAGGGTCGGTCCCGACGATGCCGTCGGCGGGGTTTGGATCGCCTGGCGCTGGCCAGTCCTGATTACGTGCCAGTGCCGCCATGATTCCGCCCGACCCCACGATGATCGCCGGACCGGCGGCCGGTCGGTGAGCCATCAGGGCGCGGGCAGCGGTGTCCATGTGCGCGGGGTCGACAGCATCTACGACGAAGGCGCACCCGGGGTGCTCCCGCAGCTGCCCCCAGAGTTCGTCGAAGGTGCCGTCGCTGTAGGCGGTGAGGTGCAGCGCTTGCGGCAGCGAACCGTCGCGTAGTTGCGTGGACAGCACCCGTCGCAAATCGGATTCGGTCATCGGGGTGGACGGATGGTGGGCCATCACCGGATGCCGGTCCAATCGGTGGATCTGATGTTGGTAGACCCCGAAGTGTTGACTGAAAGCGGTGTANCGGCCGAACTCCGGCTGGGCCGGCAGTACCGGCACTGACCCGTGCCCGGGAAAGCGTTTTATCAGCAGTTCGATGGCGCGGCCGATATTGCCGACGGTCGGAGAGGAATCGAACGTCGAACACACCTTGTACAGAACAACATCGAGGTTCAGATGCGCCAACGCATCCAGCCCGGCGCGGATACCNGACTCCAGCGCCGTGCCGGACTGAGACCGCAGCGGGCCCGCGATCCCCACCACATCCGCAGAGCGGGTGATCTTGTGCGGATCGAGCACCAGCATCGCCGACATGCCGTGCGCATGTGCCTGCGCCAGCACGTCGGCGGCACCGGTGAGGTCGTCGGCCAGGAACCCGAACGTCGTCATGGGGTCGCCCCGAAGCACGACAGTGCGCGGAGCAGCGCAGAATCACCCTGCTGATCAAGGTCGTCGGCCGCCTCGGCCACTGGTCGTGACGCCGCGGCGGCCGCCCAGGCCTGCCGCAGGCTTCGTACCCCGGCGCCGGGGCCATCGGGGTGAGCCGCGATGCCGCCACCGGCGAGCATCATCACATCGGTGGTCCCCACCGCCTGGAAGGTCGGCTCCGGGGTATGCACGTTCTGCCCCGACGACAGGGCCGGAATCGGCAGGATGGTGTTGCCCAAAGGCTCCCGCAGCGCCGCAATGTTGGCCGCTACCTCATCATCGAGTTCGTAGAACTTACTGCGTAATCCGCTGACGTGAAGGTGGTCGGCGCCGGCCAGGCGAGCCAGCTTCTGCCAGGCCCGATACGACACGCCGAGACCGGGGTGGCGCATGGCTGCGGCCAGGCCGCCCCGGTGTCCGTGGATCGGCACCGCGCTAAACGACCTCAACCAGGCCAGGGCAGGCAAACCCATGACCGGCACCGTGAGCATGACGCAGGTGCCGCCGGCACCGACGACCAGATCGTGGCGTCGTCGCAATCCGGCGAGATCACCGGTGATGTTGAACGCGTACATCGTCTTGCGTCCGGTCACCTGCTCAGCGGCANGGATCTCTTCCATCGCCACCCGCACCCGGGTTTCCAGCGGCAAGTACCCAGGATCGGTCATCAGCTCGTCATCTTTGATGAGATCAATCGATGCCCGGGCCAATTCACGTACCACCGAACGGAATTCGGGTTCACTGAGACCGACGTTCGGCTTGACGATGGTTCCCACGAATGCGCCATCGCTACCCCCGATGAGTTTGCGCGTTCCTTCGACCCCGAAAGCGGGCCCCGGGTGGGCCTCAATGAATTCGTCGGGCAGAGTCAACTCCTGAAGCCGGCAGCCAAACAGGCCGACGAGTTCGAACAGGTTTCCCGCGACGGTGGTGTGCAGGGTTGCCAGGTCGGTGCCGATGTTCTCCATCGGGAACTNCACGACGACTTCGGCGGCCCGCACCCGGTCCGGGCGGGTCCGAGACGGCAGCGACGGCGTCACTTCTCCGAGTTCGCGCACGTCGGTCACTTCGGCAGCGTGGCGAACCCGAATCCGGTCGGTCTCGCCGGGCACCGCGACGAAGGTGCCGCTGGACTGTTCGCCGGCCAGCATCTCCGCGCCACGGCGAGGGTCACCGTCGGTCTCGATGTAGTAGGTGCAGCGCACCACTCGCTGATCACGCATCTGCTTTTCCCTTCGAGACGTCGCTGCGGCCGGTGGGGTCCGGCCCTGGGCTCGTCGGGTCGCTGGTCGACTCGCTGCCACTGCTTCCGCTGCCGCCGCCTTTACCGCTGCCTGGGTCGGCGGTCCTGGTTCGGTCGCTGTCCTGCGATCGGTCCGCAGCGGTGTCGAGCACCGTGAGGTGCGCAGCCTCCAAAGCGGTCTCGCCGGTGTCGGCGGGCACGTGGTCCAGGTGCACGTGCAGGTCCGCCGCGAGGGCGGGCTCGACTTCCCGGCTACCACCGGCGGGCTGTTTGAGGACCACTCGGGCCCACAGCACGGTGATGATCGGGCACAGGATCGCGGTGACGACGACCGACGCGGCGACGAGCACGGTGGCGCTCTCCGCGGCCGGGGCGTAGACCGGGTTGGCCTGCGCGACGATACTCGGAACGACCGCGGCGTTGCCGGCCGTGGTGGCCGCGGCCAGCCCGGCGATGCCGTCACCGCCGGTGAGCTTGTCGGCCAGCAGCAACACGGCGCCACCGATGAGCACGACGAACAGCCCGAGCAGGATGCCGAGCAGCCCCGCCTGCCACACCGCCCTCAAATTGATGGTCAAGCCGAGGGTGAGCCCAAGGAACGGCACCAGCGCCGGGACCGCGGGCGCCAGGAACTTGCGCATCGCCGGGTCGAGGTTGCCCAGCAGCATCCCCAGCGCCAGGGGAAGGATCGCCCCGACCAGCGCCTGCCAGGGGAACGCGGCCAGCCCCGCGATGCCGAGGGTGACCATCGTCAGGAACGGGCCGGACTCCAGGCTCATCACGCTGTAGGCGCCGACGTCGCGGTTGCGACCGAACTGCCCCATCAGCGACATGTACATCCCGCCATTGGTGTCGTTGAGCGCCGCCACCACGGCCAGCACCGACAGGCCGGCCAGCAGTCCACCGGAGATGGGTGCCTCACCCAGCAACCGACCCAGAACGACGCCCACGATCAGGGCGAACGCGATCTTGCTGCCGAGCAGCGCCCCGCCCTTCTTGGCGATGTACGGCGTGGCCTTCAGGTCCAGCGTGGCGCCCAGACACACGTAGAACACGCCGAGGATCGGCGGCAACCCGGTGAACAGCGCCCCGGTGAACGACCCGAAGAACTTCCCCGCGTCCGGTGCCGCCGTGTGGATCACCGCCCCGATGAGCAGNGGAACCAACATCATCCCGCCGGGCACCTTCTCGATGCCCGCCTTGATGGATACAGCCACCTCAACCTCCAACCGTTGTAATCATCTCCCAGTTGTACGTACGATTAGTACGTACGATTAGTACGTACATAAGATCATGATGTGGCTCACACGTCAAGTACGGATGTGACCTGAACTTGTCGGTACGCTGCTGACCAGGCGAGAAGGAGTGGCATGGGACTCGAACGCGGCGACGGCCCGCTCTATGTGCAGATCAGGGACGCGATCCGGCAACAAATCGACGGCCAATCGCTGCCCCCTGGCGCCCCACTGCCCACCGAAGACGAGCTGCAGGCCACCTTCGGCGTGTCCCGCAGCGTGGTGCGCCAGGCTCTGGGCCAACTGGCGGAGTGGGGTCTCATTGTCCGGCAACGTGGCCGCGGCAGCGTTGTCGCTCCACAACGTGAGCACCACCGCCGGGCCAACCAGGCCGGCGGCCTACGCCAGCAACTGGCCTCCGCCGGCCAAGAACTACGGACCGAGGTCATCAGCCTCGCCGTCGAGGAGCCGCCGCCCGATGCCGCCGCTGCGCTGCGCACCGCTCACACCTGGCGACTCGAGCGGGTCCGCAGCGTCGACGACGAACCGGTCGTGTACATGTCCACGTGGTTACCCGCTGACCTTTTCCCCACCCTGTCTGCCGAAGAACTCGACGGCGGCTCACTGCACGACTGGATGCGCAGTCTCGGTCACCAACCCCACGGCGGCCCCCGCCGAGTTCAGGCAGTACCTGCCGACCCCGTGGTGACACAACATCTGGGATGCCAGCGCGGCGAACCCGTGCTGCTGATGCAAGGCGTGACCCAAGACACATACGGCCGCGGCCTGGAGTGGTTCTCGGCATGGCATCGACCGCACACCGTCTTCGACATCGACGCCTCAGTAAACCCAGCCCCACACACCGCCGATTCAGAGTCCACTGACCTCAACCGCGTCCGCGACCTCGTCACCGAACTCACATCGCTCATCGGCGTGGAGCCGAACACCTCCCATGCCGGCTGACGCCCGGCCACCGCGGGCACAGGGTCCGTAACCCCGGTCTCGTTCCCAGACATTCGAGAACTCACGTGTTGTGTGGGGAAGCTTGTGGTGTCTTTCCTGAGGGGTAGATCACCGGCCGATCATTTGTCATGTGACGCCGGATCTCACGGTCGAATCTCACCGCCATGTCATATATGACACGCACATGACATCGCGAATGAGAATATGACATCAGGAATGAGAATCTACAATGCTTGTACATTCTCAAACCCCGTGGCCAAAACAAGGCCACTGAGCTGGTCTTATCGTGAGATTCTCACGGAATGTCCACCGCTTTTTTCTCACTGTCGTGTCCAATTTCAGATCGCTACGCCTCACCATTTCTAGCCTTCACTCGGAGGCGGGTAGCCGCCCTGTCGTTGTGGTCGATCGGAGACCTGATTTGGTCACGCAATTGAGCGGTCCCCGACCAGACGGGCGCCGACATCACGACCGCAGCCGGCGTTCCGATCATGGGGGGCCAGGAGCCCGAAGGTGAGTCCGATCGCGCGGTAGGCAGAGCCAGGGCAGTGAAGGGCGCAGCGAGTGCCGGGGCCGGCCGGCTGTCACAGGCCGGGTGTTCTGTTCTTAGACTGGTGGGGGCGTTTCAACAGCTGTGCCGATCCTTTGCTGAGTCCGAACTTCCTTGGACGAACATCATCTTGTCGAGGGTCAGGATTCGGAGCTGGGTCGGCCGGGAATGTGGCTGAGAATGGATTTGGAGAAGCCACCGTCGACACAGACGTCCTGCCCGGTGACGTAACCCGATAACGGGCTGACGAGAAATTCGATCACGTTCGCAATGTCCATGGGGTCTCCAATTCTCGACAGCGGAATGATGCCTTCCCGTGCTTTCTTGATGTGGGGGTCGGCGTACATTTTCTCGGTCATGGGTGTGTGCGTCATGCCAGGGGATACCACGTTTACCCGAATACCGTCAGGTGCCCATTCCAACGCGAGCGTCTGGGCCAGCATCGTCAGTGCAGCTTTGCTGGGACTATATGCACCTGATCCGGCGTGCGGTAGCTGGCCGGACATCGACGAGGTGAAGCACGCGGAACCGCGACTGAGCCTCAAATGGGTGTGGCTGGCTTTGGCGAGCAGCCATGCGCCGCGGAGGTTGACGGAGAACATGTCGTCCCAGTCCTCGATGGACAGGTCGCATATCGCACCGGGGTTGGCGATTCCAGCATTGGCTATCAACGCGTCCAGGCCACCGAATTCGGCTACCGCCGTTTCTACCAGTTGACTTGGCACGTCGGGATCGCCGAGGTCGCCCACCAACGCGATGGCAGTACCGCCCATTGACTGAATGGAACGAACGACTTGCTCTTGGCTGGTGTTCAATTTGTGTCCACACACCGCGATCATCGGCTGCGCGCCCCGAGCGAGAGCGGCCTCTGCGACCCTCAGGCAGGTGGATGCGCCGATGCCGCTACTTCCTCCACTGACCAGAGCCCTCATCGCACATACTCCTGCGATAGGGATTCACGAGGTGATTTCCCTAGTTTCCAGCCTCTGTCCGTGAGATCGAGCATCGCCTTATCGACTTCGTACAAGGGGTTCTGTTCGCGAATGACCTCGAGAACGACGTTGCTCACCCCGAATGTCGCCTCGACGGCATCACCTAGTGCTACGAAGTCGATGACTCCGGTGCCGATCGGATCGTGACCCCATGTCTCCAAACCCGTGTCGGAGATGTGCATCAGTGCAATGGACTCGTGATTCGCGAGCAAGCCGGTTACGGGATCCTCCCCTATGTACGCGGCATTGGCGACGTCGTACACGATCTTGAGGACATCGTCGTTGACCGTACTCACGATGCCCGAAAGGTCCTGGATGGTAGGAGTGAAGCAATAGGGAGTGTTCTCCATGAGTAGTCGAATGCCGGCCTGTTTGGCCAGTGGCAGCAAGGTGCCCAGACTCTCGTACATCCACCCGTAGGTTCGTTCGAGTGACGGTGAGATCATGGGCCGTCTGGTGCCGGGGGATATCACCACCTCCGGGACATCCCACGCTACGGCCAAGTCGATCACCGACTTGATGTGCTCGATGCTCTTGAGGCGCATGTTGGCGCCGGGGCTGGCCAGATTGATGTCGTAGCCACCGGCGTTCAGCGATCTGATTGTGGCGCCGTATTCACCGAGTCGTGCACCGATGGTCGAGCGCTCGGAGTCGGACATCTCATCCGGCCAACAATGCGGCGAGCTGATCGGAACTTCAAAGGTCTCGTACCCGCTGTCGATTAATTGCGCAATCGCATCGATCGCAGTGGACGACCACAGATAGGAGAAGGTGTTGATGATCATGTCAAGATCCTCTTCGAGTGATAGTCGCGGAGCGTGAGTCTGCGACAAGATGTGAAAGTCGATCTCGGGTAACGGGATTGCACCCTCGGCGAGCCGGACGGCTCGAGGGACTCGGGGCAGTCACCCCCTCTTGTCCGGTCGAGCCGCCACGGCCTCCCATGGAGGGTGCCTACGGGGAACGCGTCGCCGCGCCGGTGGCCGACGGACTGCTCGACAGTAGGTGCTCGCCTTCGAGTACTTCGGTATCAGCAGGTGCCACGGTGGCACGGTCGCCGCGGTCGCCGGTCTCCGGGAGCGTGGTGTAGACGACGAGGCACAGGGCCACGATGACGGTCATGTAGATCGCGACGTACATGGGATGTCCGGCGCCGACGAATGCGGCGGCGATCAGCGGTGCGGTCCCACCGAAGACGGCAATCACGATTTGGTGTGCGAAGCCGATGCCCGATACCCGTACCGAGGCCGGGAACAGTTCGGCTTGGATGGTCGGATACACCGACTGCCAGATGCCGAGTACGACCCATCCGGATGCCGAAACCAGAACATACACACCGAATCCCGGCTGGTTCAGCAACAGGAGCAACGGGTAGAACAGCACGACCATGCCGATGGCACCGACTATCGGGAAGATCTTGCGGCGGCCGAGTCGATCCGAGAGCGCACCGCAGGTCGGCACGATGATGACCAGCAAAGCCAGCCCGATCACGCTTCCGGCCATGGTGGAGCCCAGGTCCCGACCCGTGGTCAGCTTCGCGTAAGTAGGCAGGAAGGTCGCCCAGGTGTAGTAGGCCACGGCCGGGGCCGAGAGCGCCGCGGTCTGCAGAATGGCCTTCGGGTGGTTGCGAAGCAGCTCCAGCAGACGTGCTGGCGCGGACTTTTGATCGACGGCGGTACTTGCTTCGAACTCGGGGGTTTCATCCGCACGTGAGCGCAGAATGAGGCCGACGATGCCGAGGATGCCACCCACCAGGAAGGGGATGCGCCAACCCCACGACGCAAGGTCCTCTTTAGACAGGGTTGCCGTCACGATTGCGGCGGCACCGGTCGCCGCGAGGGTCGCCAGACCGCTGGCCATGTTGGTGAACGAACCGTACAGCCCCCTTTTGTTCGGGGGGGCATGCTCGACCATGAACGCGATGGCGCTCTGTCCTTCACTGCCGGCCGAGATGCCCTGGATGATGCGTGCCACTACGAACAGGACCGGTGCGGCGTAGCCGATTGTCGCGAAGGACGGTGTGAGGGCGATGATCAGGGAGCCGAGCGCCATGCCGGAGACACTCAGCGTCAAGACGGTCCGTCGGCCGAAGCGGTCGGCGAGCGGGGAGATGATGATTCCGCTCAGTGGACGTACGACGAAACCGATCGCGTAGGTGAGAAGCGCTGCGATCAGGGATGCGAAGGCGGAATGGCTGGGGAAGATCTGAGACGAGAACACTGCTGCCAGAAGGCCGTAGATGTACCAGTCGTACCACTCCACGAAGTGGCCGATCGTGCCGGCAACCATGTTGATGGGGCGTCGTGCGTGGTTGAGCGGTTCGGGAGGACCCGAGGGGTTCGAGGTGCCGACGGCATCTCCAGGGCTGGTCATGAGCTATCCTTAGTGACAGGTATTGGGCGGTGGGGGCACTGTTGGCGCGTAGCGGGTTGCGGGCACGCCAAAGCAAGCTTCGTTCAGGGTGTTTCATCAGATCTGACGTGACGTGTCAGACCGGGTGCCAATGACCTCCTTCTGGGTAGGTTTTGATGGGCCGATGACTATTGGGGGCGGCTGCGGTCAGCGCTCATCGTTGAACCGCGTTCGTTGCGTGGCTCGCCCATTGGCGGCCTTCTTGTTCTCGGGTGGGTAGCCCGGCGGCCGTGAGAACTTGGTCGAGCAGCCGCTGCGTCGCAACGGCATCGCGTCCGGAGGTCAACGGTGGCTGCCGATCGACGATGCGGTCGAGAAAGTGGTGCACGGCTGCGGCGAAACCGAGGGACTCGGTCGCAGTGGCCCAGCCGAACGCCTCCGCGCTGAGCTCGCGGCTGGTGGTCACGCCGTCGACGGTGATCGAGACAGACTCCGGCGCACGCACTTCGGCGGAGCGTCCGAGGCCGTAGGCGTCGAGCTTCTCGCTCCACGCACCGGCGGTGCGCGCTGCCATCAGCACGCCGGTGGCGCCGGAGTCGAAGCGGATCATGGCTGCGGTGCCGTCTTCTTGCCATGGGTCGTCGCCCGCGGCGTGCGCGGTCACCTCCACGGCTTCGCCGCCGCAGTACCAGCGCAGCAGGTCGACCATGTGGATGGCGTTCTCGAATGTGGCCCGGTACTCCGATCCGGGCCGATTCTTCTGGGCGACGCAGAACGTGGCTCCGGTCGCACCGAAAGTCGCGCGCCCGGCCACGTATACGGGGGCGTAGCGGCGGTTGAAGTCGACCATCAGGATGCGGCCTCGTTGGTCGGCGAGGTCGGCCAGGCGCTCCGCCTCGTCGATGGACGGCGCGAGCGGCTTTTCGCAGAAGACGTCGACATCGCGCCGTAGGCAGGCCTCGACGGCGTGTGCGTGCTCGGAGCGCGGGGTCAACACGAACACCGCATCGAGGTGCTCGGCGGCGAGCATCTGCTCGACCGTCGCATAGCCTGCGCCGAAACCCCAGCGTCGCATCAGCGGCGCGGGGTCCGGGCGGCGCGAGACAAGGGCTGCCAACTCGACGTCATCGCGTGTGACCAACGTCGGTAGCTGCGCGATGGTGGCGATGTTTCCTGCGCCGATGACTCCGATCCGCGTCTTGGCTGGCGCATTCATCGCGCACTCTCCGCGACGGCCGTATTGGAGAGAATGCCGCGGAGCACCTGCGCCGCCCGGGCGAAGCCAATCGTCGGATCGGGCAGATCAGCTGGGTGCCAGCGGTATTCGTATTCGAGGGAGAGGACGTCGTCGTAGCCGAGGGTAGCGAGAGCCGACAGGATGTCAGCCCAGGGCACGACGCCGTCACCGACGACGCGCGAGCGCACCGTGCGCTCGGCGGCCGAAACGCGGGCGGTCTCAGTTGCGCGGAATGGCGCATCCGGGTCGGTGAAGACGAGATCCTTGACGTGCACGTGGCCGACGAGGTCTCCCTGAAGGCGCAGCGCTTCGTCGTAGGGCTCGTCGTGGGCGAACGTCAGGTTGGCCTGGTCATAGAGGACACGCACCGCGTCGTGGGCCACCTCGCGCACCAGTCGCGCGGTCTCGGCGGCCGATTGGGTCATCGTCCCGAAGTGGTTTTCGACGCAGAGGCGCACCCCCGCGGCTGACGCCTCGGGCGCCAGCGTGCGAAGCGCTTCGACGAGCCGGTCCCAATGTGTCGCGTGGTCTTGGTCGCCCGGATGCCACGACCCTGCATACACCCGGAGTCGGTCGGCGCCCACGATCTGGGCAATCTCGATGGCACCGCGGAACTCGTCGACCGCCGTCCGCCACGGGCCGTCGTCGAGGGCGTTGATTCCCGTGGTGTACGGCGTTAGTCCGACGATGGGGATCCCCGTGTCATCGGACGCCCGCCGGGCCTGCTCGGCTGTGCGTCGGTCTCGCAGGGGCAGTCCCGAGCGATAGTCGTCCTGGTAGATCACCTCGGCGGAGTCGAGTCCGGCGGCCGCGAAGAGCGCCAGCGCCTCCGGGACCGTCTGTTCCGGGGTTCCGAGGGTATGGCCTGCAAGACGCATCGTCACTGGTCCTTCCTGGTGGTTTCATTGGCAGCCCTGAGCCAGTCGGCGGGACCGACTAGAGCCGGCGGGTCAGAGACTCTCGAACGGTCGACGAGCTCCATCAGCAGTCCCCACGGCGTGAGGAAATAGCTCCACCGATTGCCCGCGACGCGCGGGCTGTCGCCGCCCACCTCCTTGCGGTCGCCGAGCAGGCGCACGCCGGGCATGGTGGCAAGGACGCGCAGTGCCACGTCCACGTCGTCGACCACGAAGCAGAGGTGGTGTCCGCCTGCGTCGCAGTGCCGCGGGTGCTCGGCGCGGCGGTCGGAGCCGCTCCACTCGAACAGCTCCACGTTGAGGTTGGGCGGCATGCGCAGCATCGCCAGGGTCAAGGCCGCATCCTGTGGTGCGTCGAAGTTCTCGGGCATGAAGACCGGATCGGGCCCGCGCGTCGAGCGGTACAGCTCTTCGGCGCCCAGCGCTTCGACGAAGAAGCCGACGGCCTCGTCGAGGTCGGGAACGGTGAACGCGACGTGATCGGCGTACTGGAGGCCGGGGATGCGGGGCAGCTGCCCGGCGCTGTGCGACGTCATGCGAGGAGCCCTGCGGTGGATGCCCGCACCAGCAGCTCCGGCTGCAGCACGACGTGTTCGACCGATCCGTCCGCGGCCTTCTTCTCAGCCAAATCCATGGCGATGCTGCCCATGTCGGCGATCGGCTGCCGGATCGTTGTCAACGCGGGGTTGAAGCGCCCGCCCAGGCTGAGCCCGTCGAAACCGATGACCGAGACATCCTCGGGAACCCGCAGGCCTTCAGCGGCGAGGGCAGAGACCACTCCGAAGGCGGTCATGTCGTTGGCGGCGATGATCGCGGTGGGTCGGTTGGTCATGGCGACGAAGTGTGCAGCCGCGCGCTCCCCCGCTTCGCTGTCGGCACCGCTGTCGAGGACGACTGGGTCACCGTCGGCCAAGTCGCGATAGGCATCCATGCGTTCGTGGGCGGTGTGCGAACCGGATATGCCCGAGACGTAACCGATCCGCCGGTGGCCAAGGCCGCGCAGATGCTCGAAGGCAAGCTCGATGCCGCGGCGGTTATCGACGGTAACGCTGGGCACGGTGGCGTGCTCGTCCACCCGATCGATGACTACCACGCGCTGCCCGAAGTCGAAGCTAGCCAACGCATCGAGGTCGACCCGCGTCGACGGCGCGACGATGCCGAACGGCGCGTACAGCGCCTGCATCGCAGTCAGGTAGCCAGCGGTCTGCGCGGCGTCGCCGTTGGTGACGCATAACACCAGCTGATAGCCGCGGTCGCCCGCAGCCTGGGTCATTGCATCGGCGAGTTCGGCGAAGAAGGGGTTGGTGACGTTGGGCACGATCAGCGGAACGAAGGTACTGGTCTTCAGACTCAATGCTTGGGCGAGGGGATTCATCGTGTAGCCGAGTTCCTGCGCGACGCGCAGAATGTGGTCTCGGGTCTCGGCCTTGACCGCTTGCGGTCGGGAGAAGGCGCGCGACACCGTCGAGCGATGCACACCCGCCGCCTTGGCGACGGCGTCGATGCTGTGTTTAGCCATGGCGTCATCTTTCTCGCTCGATCCTTCTCGCTCGGTCTCGTAGGCATGCCAGATGATGCGCATGACGTCCTCGAGTTCACCCAAGGACGGCAATCCGCGAAACCCGTCGCCCAGTGTGCGCGCGACCTGTCGCACGAACGGGTCGTAGAGGGGGTCGCTGTCCACGTCGAAGACGGCGCGCTCGGTACGGCCGTCCAGTGCCGTGTACGAGGCTGAGCCATCGGATTCGATGGCAGCGAACCCCGCATCACCAGCGGACGAATAACTGCAATAGCGTTTGAGCTTCGAGTGCGGGAACGCATATCCCACCTCGACGATGGCCTCCCGGCGGTCCGGCGTCGTCAACACCAGGGTGGCGTGATCGTCGACCGTCCCTGCGTGCATGGCCGACGAAAGCGTCGCGCTGATGGTGGCGGTCGTATTGCCGCTGCGCTGAAGAAAGAGGTCAACAAAGTGCGGGCCCAGGTTCGCAAGGCAACCGCCGCCGGCCCTGTCGCGGTCAAGCATCCAAGGGTTGCCGTTGCGGTCGTAGCGCTCGGGCGGCCCGGCGAGAAACGAGAGTCGCTGGTAAATCGGTCGCCCAGCCTTGGCGAGCCAGTTGTCCACGGGACCACCACGCTGGATCAGCGGCACCGTGGCCGGGACCCGCGCTTCCTCAGCGGCGCGCCGCACCTCCTGCAGCTCGCCCAGGGAGGTGCCAAGCGGCTTCTCGACCACGAACGGAATGCGGCGTGCGATCAGGGCCAGGCAAACCTCGGCCATGCGGTCGTGCGGGCCGAAGACGTAGGCGAGTTCGACGTCCGGTAAGTCGAGCAACCGACGCCAGTCGGTGTCGACGGGGCAACCCCACAGCTCAGCTAACTCTCGCACCCGGGCGGGGTCGTCGTCGGAGACGCCGACGACGACGTGCACCGCGGCGATCGCCGCAGCACACAGCGGAACGTGCCAATGCGACGCTCCGAAGACGACGGTCCGCGCGCGGGTCACGACGACACCGCTCGGCCGGAGATGCCGAAAGTGCCCGTGGCCTGCGCTTTACGGAGGCACATGGTCGCTCCCTTCCGTGGATGAGACCGGTTGCTCCTGAAATGCGACCGGTTGCTGCAACCGGTTGCTTTTCAAGCTACGAGAATGAGAGAGTGTTGTCAATCACAACTTCGATCTCAAGGATTGACATGCCAGCCAAGCTCCAGACACTGCGGACCATCGATGAATCCGGCGCTATCCTCATCGTCCGGCTACCCGATGCCGATACCGCCGAGCACGTCGCGCACGCCGCGGTCGAAGGCGGTTTCCGCGCGCTGGAGATCACGCTGTCCATTCCTGGAGCGGTCGATCTCATCCGCCGACTGGCCCACCGGTACGACTCAGAGGGGGTCGCGGTGGGCGCGGGAACCGTCCTGGACGGGCACGCAGCCTATGAGTGCATCCGGGCCGGGGCGAGGTTCCTGGTCAGTCCGCAGCTCAACCGGGAGATGATCCGCGTCGCGAACCGGTACCAGGTGCCGACGGTCAGTGGGGCGTTCACCCCGACGGAACTTCTGGAATCCGCCGAGGCGGGGGCAGACATTCTGAAGCTGTTCCCGACCGAGAACGCGGGCATTCCCTACGCCAAGGCCGTGCTCGCACCCTTCGCGCACCTGCCGATCATGCCCGCGGGCGGAGTCACCGTGGAGAACGTCGCAG
>JGI24744J21845_10000021_pt1 | contig 18312 bp, 19 predicted proteins | sample KBSMiscanthusM3_FD_21845 | JGI IMG/M metagenome (IMG submission 21845)
CGCTCGATTGCTTTTACGTCTATCCGACGGTGTCGCGCGATCCTGGCCTCAACAGCGACTTGAAGCCGGCCGAAGAGACGGGCGCCACACAGGTCCAGTTCGCGCGCTTCTCCGGCGTCTGCCGCACCTTCGCTCCCGTTTACCGCCAGATGACGATGGGCGCGGTGGCGGCTTATGCCGCCGGCGGGGACATCAACGAAGCTGCCAGGCTCGCCTACAGCGACGTCGCCGCCGCGTGGCGCAACTATCTCGCGACCAGGAATGGCCGCCGCCCATTCGTTCTGATCGGCCACAGCCAGGGCAGCGCGTTGCTCCAGCAACTGATCGCCCGCGAGATCGAGCCCCATCCGGCCGTCGCGTCGCGTATGAAGCTCGCCATCCTCCCCGGCTATAACCTGCTCGTGCCGCAAGGAAGGCTGGTGGGCGGCACCTTGAAGAAGACTCCTTTGTGCAGCAGCGAAGGTCAGACCGGCTGCGTGATCAGCTACACGAGCTTTCGCGAGAACAATGTCCCGCCAGTCGGCGCGATTTTCGGCATCGCCGACCAGCCGGGGATGACCGTTGGCTGCGTCAATCCCGGGCGTCCCGGCGCGACCGGATGGGTGCCGCTCGACAGCTATTGGTACACCCGATCGTCTCAGCCCGTGCCCGGCGGGCCGATCAGCTGGTCAAGCGAAGGCGCTCCGCCGACGCCCTTCGTTCGGACCCAGGGCCTCGTCTCGGCGAAATGCATCAACAACGGTCAGCGCGGCTATCTGTGGATCCGCACCAACCACAAGCCCGGCGAAAAATGGACCGACCATGTCGGCGGCGAGGTCGGCGTGCTGAGCATGTTCCTACCCGGCTGGGGCATGCACCTGTCCGACATTTACGAGGCCCAGGGCGACCTTATCCGCCAGGTCGGCGATGTCGGATCCAGGGTCCTGCGCGAATCTAGCGTTCGATCCAGAACAGCTGCTCGACGCTGAGGTCGAGCGCCTGGGCAAGTTTGATCGCGAGCGTGGCGGAAGGGGTGAACACACCGTTTTCCACCGTATTGACGGTCTTGCGGGTGACCCCGACCCGTTCTGCCAGCTCGGCCTGCGTCAAGCCAAGCTCGGTTCGCCGTTCCTTCAGCCGGTTGGCGAGGCGTTCAGGCATCGCGGTGGGCGCGGCGTTCGAGTACGCCCCAGCGCAGCAGCGCAGCGGCTATCCCGAACGAGAGCACGATGTGCACCGCCTCGCGCCCGGTCACGACGTCGAACATGGTCAGCACATAGATGGCGATCGCGCTCCCCATGGCGAACAGGAATCCCCAGCGCATCCCCTCGTTGCGGTTGGCGCGCGTATTCTCATCGTCGACAAGATCGCGCACTTCCTTCGGTTCGAGCCAGAACCCTTTGGTCGCGAGACCGAACAGCAGCACCACCGACAGGATGAGCCACGCGCTGATTTTCGCCTTCTCCGCCGAGACGTGCTCCCCACCCGACATTTGCGAAAAGAAGGTGGCCTGCTGCGACAGGAAGATGACCGCCAGCGCCGGAAGCATCCGCGCCCTGCGCCTGCTCAGAAATTCGGCCTTGTCAGCGACGCTCACCGGCTTGTCGCGGCTGCGCCATTTGACGACTGCCGCAACCACCAGGACCGCCCCCAGTCCCGCCAGCAAACCGATCATGAAAGCGCTCATTCCCCACTCCTGTGTAACCTGTACGTTACATGTAACCTTGACGTTACATCGGAGTCAAGCGGGGTTGCGGCAAGGAGTCGGCGGTCGCTACAGGCTCCGGCAATGGCTCCCGCATCGCTCGACACGCCCTATCGCGGCGGCTTCATCGGGACCGAGCACCACTTCGCGCTCACCGTCTATTTCGAAGACACGGACGCCTACGGCATCGTCTATTATGCCAATTATCTCAAATTCATGGAGCGCGCGCGGTCGGACATGATCCGCGCCGTTGGCGTCGACCAGTTCGCCGAGCTTCAGCGGACCGGCAGCGCCTATGCGGTGGTCGAGGTCGACATCAAATATCGCCGCCCGGGCCGTCTGGGGGATGACCTTCAGGTCGTCAGCAGCGTCGAACAGGTCCGCGCATCCTCGGTCGACATTCATCAGCGAGTCATGCGCGGACCAGAACTGTTGACCGACGCCAGGGTCACCGCAGCCTTCCTAGACGGAGCCGGCCGGCCGCGGCGGCAGCCCAGCGAATGGGTGGACAAATTCAAGGCCATCATGACGGAACGATGAAGCGACTGATCCTGCCTGTCCTGCTGCTCGGCCTCGCCGGCGCTGCCCAAGCGCAGCAGCCGGCGGCGACGGTCATCGCCGTGCCGCCGCTGACCAGCCCCGACAGCGGCGACAAGGGCAACCAGATGCTCGCCGTCGGCTGGAACGTTACCCAGGCGATCGAAGCCGACCTCCGGCAAACCGCCGAGGTGATGCCCTTAAGGCCCAACCGCGACGATTATTATTCTTACCCCGAGGTCACCGCGCCGACCTTTTCGAAGTGGCGGTCGAAGGGCGCGAAGGCCTTGGTCACCGGTTTCGTCCAGGGGCGGTCCGACGGCCGCCTGACGGTGGGCTGCTATGTCTACGACGCCGACAAGGGCCGCGAGCTTGCACGCAAGGGCTTCATCATCGGCGCCAACGACTGGCGGCGCGCGGCGCACAAATGCTCGGGCCTTGCCTATACGGCGATCACCGGCGCGCCGGGCATTTTCGACACGCGGATTGCCTATGTCGCCGAGAACGGCGTCGGCGAAGCTCGAACGCGTCGGATCGCTGTGATGGACAGCGACGGCCAGAACCAGCGCTATCTCACGAGCGGCGACGCAATGGTCCTCACCCCGCGCTTTTCGCCCAAGGCTTCGCAACTCGCCTATGTCAGCTTTGCCGGTGGCAGGCCTGCTGTGCGCGTGGCCAATCTCGATTCCGGCCAAGAGCGGCCCCTGGTGGCCGGCGACCCAATCAGCTTCGCGCCGCGCTTCTCGCCTGACGGAAGCAGAATCGCCTTCTCGATGATGCTCGGCGCCAACAGCGATATCTATGTCGTCGGCGCCAACGGCGGACTGCCGCAGCGCCTGACGACCGCGCCCGGAATCGACACCGACCCGAGCTTCTCGCCCGACGGCAGCAAGATCGTCTTCGAAAGTGACCGTGGCGGAACCCAGCAACTTTATGTGATGAATGCCGACGGGACCGGCCAGCGGCGGATCAGCTTTGGCGGCGGCTGGTATGCCGCGCCTTCGTGGAGCCCGGACGGCGAATGGATCGCCTTTACTCGTCGCGGCCAGGACGGACGGCGGATCGGAGTCCTCAAGGCCGATGGCAGCGGGGAGCAGACTTTAACCTCCGGGCCCGGCGACGAAGGGCCAAGCTGGGCCGCGAGCAGCCGCGAGATCCTGTTCCAGCGCACTGCAGCCAACACCCGGACGGGCCTGTATCGCGTCGCGCTCGACGGGAGCGAGCCGCGCCAGCTGGCGACGCCGCAGGATGGCTCCGATCCGGACTGGTCGGGAGTGGCCGACTAATGCGCAAGGCCGCGTTCCTGCTCGCTCTTCTGCTCGGCGCGACCGCCGCCGAGGCGCAGCTGCCATTCCTGAGGAAACGCGACGCCCAGCCGCAGCAGCCGGTGCTGCAAGGCATCGACGCGCTTCGCGCCGAGTTCGCGGCCCAGTCGGGCGGCACGATGGTCTATTTCGGAAGCGAGAGCACGCTTCTCGGGCCGCCGGCGCGGACCGCGCTCGCGCTCCAGGCGGCGTGGCTCAGGCGTCATCCCGAGGTCGTCGTCCGGATCGAGGGCTATGGCGATTCGCTCGACACTCGTGACCATGCGCTCGCGGTCGGCGCTCGCCGTGCGGAGGATGTCCGGTCGTACCTGGTGCTGCTGGGTGTGCCCGCGGTGCAGGTCTCAACGACCAGCTGGGGCAAGGAGCGGCCCGGCCTCGGCCGCGCCGTCACGGTCTTGGTCCGCTGAGTTACGCCGCGCGGCGCTGGTAGCTGGTGGTGGAGAGCCATGCGCGGGCCTGGCGCTGGGCTTCGGCGATTTCGCGAGCGGTCATTTCGAGCGCGATCTCGGCCCGGCATTCCTGGCCGCGGGTGCAACCCGACAGGGCCGCGAGATTGAACCATTTGTGCGCTTCGATAAGGTCGACGGAAATCCCGCCGCGTCCGGTCGAATAGGTCACTCCAAGCTCGAACAACGCATCGACGTCGCCCGCTTCGGCGTCGGCAAGGCGGCTCCTAAGAAGGAATTCCGCGCTTTTTTGGCTGATTGCCCCCATTACTCGTCCCCTCATTCCCCAATGACGCCAAGTTCGTCCGGGAACGGCAAAGAAATGGTTAACGCCGAAAAACCATATCAAACAGCGACATTGTCGATGAGGCGCGTTGTCCCAACGACGGCCGCGGCGATCAGGCGCATGTTGCCTTGCGGCGCGTCCAGCGGCTCGAGCGTCTCCGCGTCCACCAAGGCAAGATAATCGATCCTCAGGAACCCTGCATCGACAAGCGACTGTTTCGCGCTCTTCACCGCAGCGCCGACGGCGGAACCGTCGCGGATTGCGTCGCGCGCGGCCTTGAGAGCCTTCGGCAAGGCGACCGCGCGCGCGCGCTCATCGGGCGAGAGATATGCATTGCGGGACGACAGCGCGAGGCCGTCCGTCTCCCGCACCGTCGGCACTCCGACGACTTCCACGGGGATGCCGAGGTCGGCGACCATCCGGCGGATCACGGCGAGTTGCTGGAAATCCTTCTCGCCGAACAGCGCGGCGTCGGGCCGAACCGCCAGCAGCAGCTTGGCGACAACCGTCGCCACGCCCTCAAAATGCCCCGGCCGCGCCTCGCCTTCCCAACGCTTCGAAACTCCGCCGACGCTGACTTTCGTCGCAAAGCCCGCCGGGTAGATGTCCTGAACGGACGGCATCCACAGCAGGTCGCAGCCGGCATCCTCGAGCATTCGCGCGTCGTCCGCTTCACGGCGTGGATAGCGGCCGAAGTCCTCGCCCTCGCCGAACTGAGCGGGATTTACGAAGATCGAAGCCGCAACGCTATCAGCCCGTTTCCGGGCTTCAGAGATCAACGCCAAGTGGCCGGAATGGAGCGCGCCCATCGTCGGCACGAGAGCAAGCCGGCCCGCCAACGCATCCCTCGCTTGTGTCAATTCTTCACTGTTACGAACGATTTGCACGGGGGGTGCGGCTCCGGTAAAACCCTGGACGGGCGGCGCTTGCACTGGCGCCGGGGGAAAGATCAAGCATGAGCCAGCCGCATTTCATCGTCTTCGCCAACGAAAAAGGCGGGACGGGCAAGTCGACGACCGCGGTCCACGCGGCGATCGCGCTTGCTGCTTCGGGCCACCGCGTCGGAGCGCTCGACCTGGACGGTCGCCAACGGACCATGACCCGCTATCTCGAGAACCGCGATGCGACCATCCGGCGGCTGGAAAAGGATCTCCCCCGCGCTTCGTACGAAGTGCTCGAGGAACACAGCGAAGACGGCCTGAACGCAGCGATCGGCCGCCTTGCCGAGCTAGCCGACGTAGTCGTTATCGATACTCCTGGCCGCGACGATCCGGTCGCCAAGGCCGCGATCCTCAAGGCGGATACGTTGGTCACTCCGATGAATGACAGCTTTGTCGACCTCGATCTGATTGGCCAGGTCCATCCTGAAAATTATAAGATCACTCGCCCGAGCTTTTACGCCGAGCTGATCTGGAACAGCCGCACGCAGCGGGCCAAGACGACCGGCAGGAGCGTCGACTGGGTCGTGCTCAGGAACCGCCTGCAGCACATCGATTCGCATAACCTCAAGCGCGTCGGCGCGGCGATGGACGAGCTTGCGAAGCGCGTGGGTTTCCGCGTGATCCCCGGCCTCGGCGAGCGAGTCATCTACCGCGAGCTGTTCCCAAAGGGGCTGACCCTGCTCGACCTGCAGCAATTGGGGGAAGTCGGCATCGCACACATCACTGCGCGCCAGGAGCTGCGCGAGATGATTGCGGGTCTCGGCATCCCAGGCGCCGACGAGGTCGAACAGAAGGTCGCTTAAGTTCTAACCTTCTGGATTGCTTCGCTTCGCTGGCAATGACAGGAGCGGGGTCATGACCCACCGCTTCAACCCCACCATCCTGCGCGAATATGACATCCGGGGGATTGTCGGCAGCACGCTAACTGAAGGCGACGCCTATGCGCTTGGCCGGAGCTTTGCCGCGCTCGCCAGCGACGAAGACGCGCGGCGGATCGCCGTCGGCCGCGACGGGCGCACCCACAGCGGAATGCTCGAGGCGGCCTTGGTGCGCGGCCTGACAGAAGGCGGAATCGACGTCGTCCTGACTGGCATGGGCCCGTCGCCGATGCTGTATTTCGCGACCCATCATCTGGACGTCGATGGCGGAATCCAGGTCACGGGCAGCCACAACCCGGCCGACTATAACGGGTTCAAGCTGCTGCTGAACGGCCGTTCGGTGTTCGGTGCCGAAATCCAGGCCCTCGGTCGGCGCTCGGCCGCGGGCGACTGGACGGACGGCAGCGGCGAAACCGAGGAGGTCCATGTCCGCGAAGCCTATGTCGACCGGCTGGTCGAGGGCTTCTCGGGCAAGGATTTCCGGGTCGGCTGGGATGCGGGCAACGGCGCTGCCGGGCCAGTGCTCGATGAGCTCATCCAACGGTTGCCGGGGCAGCATTATGCGATCTTCACGACGGTCGACGGCCGCTTTCCCAACCACCACCCCGACCCGACGGTCGAAAAGAACCTCGACCATTTGAAGGCGCTTGTTGCCGACAAGCAGCTCGACTTCGGAATCGCCTTCGACGGCGACGGCGACCGGATCGGCGCCGTCGATGGCAAGGGGCGAGTGATCTGGGGCGACCAGCTGCTGATGATCCTCGCGGTGCCGGTGCTCGAAGCCAATCCGGGCGCGACCTTGATCGCCGACGTCAAAGCGAGCCAGGCGTTCTTCGACCGCGTCGCCGAGCTGGGCGGCAAGCCGCTGATGTGGAAGACCGGCCACAGTTTGATCAAGTCCAAGATGAAGGAGACCGGCTCGCCGCTTGCGGGCGAGATGAGCGGGCACATCTTCTTCAAGCACCGCTGGTACGGCTTCGACGACGCGCTCTACGCCGCGGTTCGGCTGATCGAGGCGGTCAGCGTGAGCGGCAAGAGCCTTACCGACATCATGGATTCGATGCCGGTTACCAAGGCGACGCCCGAGCTGCGGTTCCAGGTCGAGGAAGTGCGCAAGTTCGCCATCGTCGAGGAGGTGCGCGAACGGCTGGCGAGCGACGGCGCCAAGGTCGACGCGACCGATGGCGTGCGCGTTAGCACCCCCGACGGCTGGTGGCTGCTGCGCGCTTCGAACACGCAGGACGTGCTGGTGGCGCGGGCGGAAGCGGCGGACGAGACGGGACTCGGCCGCTTGGTCGCGCAGATCGACGACCAGCTGGCCAAGTCAGGGGTGGAACGGACCGAAGCGGTTCACTAGCGCTGCCGCGTCAGGTTCCGGCGAACAACAGTGTCATGGCCGCGAGCACCAGCGCGGACAAGGCAAAGGCCGCGAGGGCCCACAGGCCGCCAATCACCGGACCGCGCTTCGCCTCGCGTGAGAACCACGCCGCTTCGACGCCGATGTAACAAACGGCCGCCGCAGCGAGCATGAGATCGGCGGCCTTGTCTGAAACGTCCTGCGGCAGGCGCGAAACGGACGAAGCGACGCTGCACAGCAGCACCACCGGCGTCGTCGCGAAGCATTGGGCGTAGAACAATGGCTGGAGCGTGACGCGGTCGAGCGGCTGGCGCGTCGCTGCAACGCCGAATGCGGCGGAAATCACCGGCAGCGTCGCGAAGGCGATCAGCCGGAACATGACCAGGCTGGTATTGTCCTGCACCAGGCTCGCGAGACCGATGCCATTGTCGATGATCGGACTGTTGCCGACGAGGACGATCTCGAAGCCATGCGCCGCAAGCACCGTGAGCAGGAGGAAGATCGGCGGGCTGACGAGGTCCTTGAACTGGTCGGCGGCCGGCAGCTTCACCTCTTCCTCGCTGCGCTTCATCATCCGCAACGGGTGGCGCGCCGCGCGCCACAGCGTGCGCGGGTAGAAGACGAGCCACGACATGATCTCGTAGAGCAGGACCTCGAACGACTTCAGGAAGATGAGGAACGGCACACGAGCCCCCGATCGCTTGCCCTTTCGCGTGTAACGGATGTTTCGGGACCCGCCTAATCGCCGGCCTCAGTCGTCCTCATCCTCGTAGCCGACGAGGTTCAGCTCGCAGGCCTTGATCTGGTGGGTCATGCACCAATGCTTGAGCGCTTCCTCGCGGCCGTGGGTGATCCACACTTCGGTCGGCTCGAGCTCGCGGATCGTCATGGTGAGCTCGTCCCAATCAGCGTGGTCGGAGATGATCAAAGGCAGCTCGACGTTGCGCTGCCGCGCGCGCTGTCGGATTCGCATCCAGCCTGACGCCATCGCCGTCACTGGGTCGGGCAGACGGCGCGACCAGCGGTCGTTGAGCGCTCCGGGCGGCGCGATCACGACGTGGCCGGCCATCTCCGCCTTCGTCGCCGACGCCGTATGCCTGAGTTCGCCCAGTTCCACCCCAAAATCCTGGTAGAGCTGGTTCAGCCGCTCGATCGCGCCGTGGAAATAGATCGGGTCGTGGTGGCCGCGTGCGCGAAGCTCGGTGATGATCCGCTGCGCCTTGCCCAACGCATAGGCGCCGACGAGCACGCAGCGGCTCGGGTCCGAATGCAGGCGGTGGAGCAGCCGGTCGATCTCGCTGCCGGTGTCCGGGTGACGGAAGACAGGCAGGCCAAAGGTGGCCTCGGTCACGAACACGTCGCACGGCACCGGCTCGAAACAGGCGCAAGTCGGGTCAGGGCGGCGCTTGTAATCGCCCGAGACGACGATCCGCTCGCCTTTATGCTCCATCACGATCTGGGCCGAACCGAGCACGTGGCCGGCGGGCACGAAGCGGACGTCGACCTCGCCGACCCGGATTGTCTCGTCGTAGGCGATCGGCCGGCCCGATTGCGGTCCGTAGCGCGTTTCCATGATCGCCAGCGTTTCGGGAGTCGCGAGCACCGCTCCGTGGCCGCCGCGGGCGTGATCGGCGTGGCCGTGGGTCACCCAGGCGCGGGACTTGGGCCGTGAGGGGTCGATCCACGCGTCGGCAGGCTCGACGTAGATGCCCTCGGGCTGAGCTTTGATCCAGGAACCCAATCGCGCCATTGAACACTATATAGGGATAGATCGCCCCCCAGGAGCAACGCGAATGGACAACTCTCTCCTCGGCATCATGGAAATCGTCGGCCCGGCGATCCTGCTGATCGTGCTGGTGTGGCTGGTGATGCGCCGCCGTTCCACCGGCAAGACCGGCCGCACCGAGCAGGCGACGCGCGAGCTCTATCGCGAGGAAGAGACCCGGCGTCGCGAGGGGACCGACGACCTCTGACGGACACTGGGCTTCCGGGGGCGGTCGAGCGCTGGTTCGAGGCCAAGGGCTGGCGGCCGCGGCGGCACCAGCTCGAGATGCTCGACCTCGCGCGTCACGGGCGAAGCGGGCTGCTGGTCGCGGCGACGGGCGCCGGGAAGACGCTCGCCGGCTTCCTTCCGACCATCTGCGAGCTTGCGGCAAAGCCGTCGGAGGGATTGCACACGCTATACGTGTCGCCGCTGAAGGCGCTGGCAGTCGACGTCCAGCGCAACCTCATTGGCCCGGTCGAGGAGATGGGCCTAGCCATCCGGGTCGAGACCCGCACCGGCGACACGCCATCGGACCGCAAGGCGCGGCAGCGCGTGAAGCCGCCGCAGGTGCTGCTGACCACGCCGGAATCTTTGAGCCTGCTGCTCAGCTACCCCGACGCGGCGGCGATGTTCGAGAATTTGCGGACGATCGTCGTCGACGAGCTGCACGGTTTCGCCAAGGAAAAGCGCGGCGACCTGTTGTCGCTGTCGATGTCGCGGCTGCAGAAGCTCGCGCCCGGGCTCCGCCGCGTCGGCCTCTCCGCGACGATCAGCGACCCGGACGCCTACCGCTCGTGGCTCGCGCCGGATGCCGACATGGATCTGATCGATGTAGTCTTGGGCGATCCCGGTGCNGAGCCCGACCTTTCGATCCTGATCCCCGAGAACAAGATCCCGTGGGGCGGACACTCCGGCTATCATGCGATCGCCGACGTGATGCGGCTGATCGAGCGGCACAAGACGACCTTGGTCTTCTCCAACACGCGCGGCCTCGCCGAGCTGATCTTCCAGAAATTGTGGGACGAGAATGAGCACGCCCTGCCGATCGGCATCCATCACGGGAGCCTGTCAGTCGAGGCGCGGCGCAAGGTCGAGGCGGCCATGGCCGCGGGGAAGCTCAGGGGCCTGGTCGCGACCGCCAGCCTCGACCTCGGGATCGACTGGGGCGACGTCGATCTCGTCATCCAGATGGGCGCGCCCAAGGGCAGCTCGCGATTGCTCCAGCGGATCGGCCGCGCCAACCACCGGCTCGACGAGCCCAGCAAGGGCATTCTCGTTCCTGGCAACCGCTTCGAATATCTCGAAGGCCGCGCCGCGCTCGATGCGATCGACGACGGNGANCTCGACCCGGAAATCTTCCGCCCGGGCGCGCTCGACGTGCTCGCCCAGCATATTCTCGCAATGGCTGTCGCCGCACCCTTCCAGCAGGAGGAGCTAATGGCGGAGATACGCTCCGCCGCGCCCTATGCAGGGCTCAAGCACGAGACGTTCGAAGAGATCCTCAACTTCATCGCCACGGGTGGCTATGCGCTCAGGGCATACGACCGCTTCCGCCGCTTGGTGCCCGAGCCGGGCGGGATGTGGCGGATTGCGAAGCCCGGCGTCGCCCAGCAGCATCGCCTCAACGCCGGGGTTATCGTCGAACAACCGCTGATGAGCGTGCGCTTCAAGAACGGCCGAAAGCTCGGCACGGTCGAGGAGGGATTCGCCTCCGCTCTCGCACCCGGCGACCGTTTCTTCTTCGCTGGCCTCAGCCTCGAGGTCGAGCAGTTCAAGGACACCGACATCATCGTCCACGCGTCATCGAAGCGGGGGCAGGTCGTCACCTACGGCGGGCAGCGCATGTCGATGTCGACCCACCTCGCCAACCGCGTCCGCCAGATGCTCGCCGACCGCAACGACTGGTCGCGCTTTCCCGACGACGTCCGCGAATGGCTGGAAGTGCAATCGGAGCGCTCCGTGCTGCCCGAGCCGCACCAGTTGCTCGTCGAGACCTTCCCGCACGAAGGCCAGTTTTTCATGGTCGCCTACAGCTTCGAAGGATGGAACGCGCATCAGTCGCTGGGAATGCTGCTGACCAAACGGATGGAGAAAGCGGGGCTTAAGCCGCTCGGCTTCGTCGCCAACGACTATGCACTCGCCTGCTACGGGCTCGAGCCGATCACCGACCCGCAAGCGCTGTTCTCGGCGGACATCCTCGAGCAGGAGTTCGTCGACTGGGTGGAAAGCTCCTACCTGCTCAAGACCGCGTTCCGTGAAGTNGCGGTGATCGGCGGGCTGGTCGAACGGCAGCACCCGGGAAAGAAGAAGACGGGGCGGCAGGTCAGCTTCTCGACCGACCTCATCTACGATGTCCTCCGCCGCTACGAACCGCAGCATTTGCTGCTGCGAGCGGCGTGGGACGATGCACGCCGCCGAATGACCGAGCTCGGGCGGCTGGTGCGCCTCGTGGATCGTGCGTCCGCGACTATGCTCCACGTAGAGACCGGCCGGATCACGCCGATGGCGGTGCCGCTGATGGTGATCGTCGGCCGCGAGGCGCTGCCGCCGGGCGCCGAGGCCGACGAAGCGCTCCTCACCCAGGCCGAAGCGCTCGCCGAGGCGGCGATGAGCGGCTGACGGTCATTGCCGCTTCATCGCACTTCTGCGAATCTCGGCCGATGAGATACCTTGTCGCGCTTATCCCGCTTGTCCTCTCCGGCTGTGTTGTCGGAACCGTCGCCAAGACCGCGGTCGATGTCGTCACGCTTCCGGTGAAGGTTGCGTCAGCGGGGGTCGACGCCGTCACCACGAGCCAAAGCGAGGCCGACGAAAAGCGCGGCCGCGAAATCCGTAAGGAGGAAGAGCGGCGCGGCAAGGAGGCGCGGCAGGCCGAAGAACGCTGTCGTAAAGGAAAGCCGCTGCCGACCGACGCCTGCCCGCAAGCGGTTCGGCGCTGAGATACTTCCTCGACACCGAATATAATGGCTGGGGCGGCGCGCTCCTCAGCCTGGCGCTGGTGCCGGACCACGGCGAGGAATTGTACCTCACGCTCGACTGGGATTGCGCGCTTGAGGAATGGGTGCAGCGCAACGTCATCCCTTACCTCGACACGGTGCCGCAGCAGCTGGTCTCGCCGCGACTGAGCCAGGCTGACGCCGCGCGCACAGTGGCTCATTACCTCGCGGGCGATGCCGAGCCCCTGATCGTGGCCGATTGGCCCGAGGACGTCGCTCTCTTCAACGCTTTGCTGGTCACCGGCCCAGGACTCATGGCCGAGGTGCCGGAAATCACGTTCCGCCTGGTTCAGCTTCCCGGTTTCAGCACGGCGGCGAACAGCAAGGTGCCGCACAACGCGCTGCACGACGCACGCGCGCTGCGCGACCACATCCTCGCTATCGAATGATTATTGGGCGGCGGTGCGGAGCGACCCGGCGGATTCGCGCTCGATCCAGGTGAGGTCCTCAAGCTTCAGCTCGCGTCCGTCGTGTGACAGCACGCACAATTTGCGCACGGGCTTGCGATCCCGCGCATCGGCGAGAACGACGTTCATCTTGCCATAGCCCCATTGCTCGCCCCACTGGCGCAAGGCGAGCACCACCGGCAGCAAGCCTTCACCCTTTGGCGTGAGCGAGTAGATCACTCGTCGTCCGTCCTCCGGGTCCGGAGCGCGCTCGAGGATGCCGCCGGCGACGAGCTTCGACAGGCGATCCGAGAGGATGTTGCGGGCGATCCCGAGGCCACCCTGGAATTCCTCGAAATGCTTGAGCCCGTTGAGCGCTCCGCGCAGGATCAGGAACGCCCATTTCTCGCCGATCAGCTCGACCGCCGGGGGAAGCGGGCACGACAGGGCGGCTTCCTTGAACGCGTCGAGGTGCGCGGTCAGCGTATCAGCCGGCATAAACCCTTCTCTCCCCAAGCGAATCTCATCAAAGCACACAAATTCGCGAAAAAACAGTTGCCAAGTGAAACTGATATGTTATTCAGTAGTAAATCGCAACTTTTAAAGGGGTGAATAGCGATGTTTCGTCCGGTCTTGATCCTGTCCGCGCTGGCTTTCGCCGCTGCGCCCGCAGCTGCGTCGACTTATTCCGCCAAGCTTGCCGCCCCGACCACACAGCGCATCATCGCCCGCGATATCGTCTGGAATTGCGGCATCGAGGCCTGTCAGGGCGCGACTGAAGAGAGCCGCCCCGCGGTGCTGTGCGAGTCGCTTGCCCGGCGCGCCGGCAAGGTCGACAGCTTCCTCGCCGACGGTCGCGCCTTCACTCCGGCCGAGCTCGACAGGTGCAACGTCTCGGCCAAGTCCGGCTCGGGCAAGGCGCTCGCCGCCCAATAATTGCCCCCAGGGGCTGCCGATCCTCCCCTCTTGATCGGCGGCCCCTTGTTTCGCGCTTGCACAAAAGCGCCGCACTCCCCCATCTTAGGCTCGTGCTGAGACAGTATGAGCTGGTCGAGAAGGTCCGGTCCTACGATCCCGATGCGGATGAAGGGCTGATCAACCGCGCCTACGTCTTCTCGATGAAGGCCCATGGGTCGCAGATGCGCGCCTCGGGCGACCCCTATTTCAGCCATCCGATCGAGGTCGCGGGGATCCTCACCGACCTGAGGCTCGACGACCAGACCATCGCCACCGCGATCCTCCACGACACGATCGAGGACACGCTGGCGACCCCGCAGGAGATCGAGAAGCATTTCGGCAAGGATGTCGCGCGCCTGGTCGACGGCGTGACCAAGCTCAGCAAGATCGAGGCGCAGTCGGAGAATGAGCGCGCCGCCGAGAATTTGCGCAAGTTCCTGCTCGCGTTGTCCGACGACATCCGGGTGTTGCTGGTGAAGCTCGCCGACCGGCTGCACAACATGCGGACGCTCCACCACATCCCATCCGAGGAGAAACGCCGCCGGATCGCCCGCGAGACCATGGATATCTATGCCCCGCTAGCCGAGCGCATCGGCATGTACGAGATGATGACCGAGATGCAGACGCTCGCGTTCGCGGAGCTCGAGCCCGACGCCTTCGCCTCGATCACGCGCCGTCTCAACCAGTTGACCGAATCCGGCGGCGACCTCGTCAACCGCATCGGCCTCGGCCTGCAGCTTTACCTCGCCGACAACGGCCTCGTCGCCGAGGTCCTCGGCCGGCAGAAGCATCCTTATTCGATTTGGCGCAAAATGGCGGAGCGGCACATCAGCTTCGAGCAGCTGTCGGATGTGATGGCCTTCCGAATCATCGTCGACGATGTCGCCGAATGCTATCGCGCACTCGGGCTGATCCATCGCCGCTGGCCGATGGTTCCGGGCCGCTTCAAGGATTACATCTCGACTCCGAAGCGCAACGGCTACCAGTCGCTGCACACCTCCGTCATCCACGATTCCAAGATGCGGATCGAAATCCAGATCCGGTCGAGGGAGATGCACGAGCAGGCCGAGCGCGGGCTTGCCGCGCACTGGGCGTACAAGGAAGGCAAGCCGAAGAACGACGTCGCCATCCCGTGGGTCGATGACCTGATGGAGATCCTCGAGCACGCCGAGAGCCCCGAGGAGCTGCTCGAGCACACCCGGATGGCGATGTACCAGGACCGCATCTTCGCCTTTACGCCCAAGGGCGAGCTCATTCAGCTCCCCAAGGGCGCGACCCCCGTCGACTTTGCTTATGCCGTCCACACCGACCTCGGCGACCGCACCGTCGGCGCCAAGGTCAATGGCCGGGTGGTCCCGCTGCGAACGATGCTTGAGAATGGCGACCAGGTCGAAATCCTGGCGTCCGAGGCGCAGCACCCGCAGCCGAGCTGGCTTCGCTTCGTCGCCACCGGCAAGGCGCGCGCCGGAGTCCGCCGTTTCGTCCGCCACAAGGAGCGCGATGAAACGATCCAGCTCGGCCGCAAGATATACGACGAGATCATCGCGCGGCTTCCGGCCGAACTCGACAAGGACGCGCTCAAGCGCGCGATGAAGAAACTCAAGATCGAGAATGACGACGAGCTGATGATCGCCATCGCCCGCAAGCGAGTCAGCGACGATGTGCTAATGGAAGCGCTGATGCCGGGGTCGGCCGGTGGCGACGTCGCACCACGCCCGCTTGGCCAGCGCAAGGCGATCTCGATCAAGGGGCTGACCGCCGGCGTCGCCTATCACCTGGCGCAATGTTGCCACCCGATCCCCGGCGATCGCATCGTCGGCCTCCGCCGTGAGGACGAGGAGATCGAGGTCCACGTGATCGGCTGCGACACGCTTGCCAGCGGCATCGACGCCGACTGGCTCGACCTCGCCTGGGGGGAAGGCTCCGACGGCGGCGCCGCACGGCTGTCCGTGATCCTGCGCGACATCCCGGGAGCGCTCGGAACCATGTCCGGCATCCTCGGCACAAAGCATGCCAACATCATCAACCTTCAGCTCGCCCACCGCGACGGCAGCTTCCAGACCTTCCACCTCGACATCGAGGTCCACGACCTCGCGCACCTGCACGGGATCATCGCGGCACTGCGCGACGCCGAGCCCGTATCGAGCGTGGAGCGCATTTGACTGCGAGACGGACCGGGAGCCCGCTGACGCGCGAGGGCCTACCGATCGCTTTGCTTGCAGCCGTCACAATGGCGGCCGTCCTGGCCCTGCGCATCGCCGCGGCGCGAGGGCTTCCGCTGACCATCGACGAGACCTTCACCGCGGTCATCACAGGGCAGTCGAGCCTTGGCGATTTCGTGCGCGAGGCGCGCCGCGATGTCGCGGCGCCGCTCTATTACACGATCCTGTGGCTGCTCCCCCATGCGAGCAGCGACCTGGCGCTGCGGTTGCCCTCCTGGCTGTTCATGATCGCCGGTTCGGCCCTGCCGCTGGTGTGGCGTGTGCCTGGCCAGTCGCGCGCGGCCGCAATCGCCTGGTCGGCCTTGCTCTTCTTGTGGCTGCCGGGCGCGATCTTCGCGACGCAGGCGCGGCCTTATGCATTGCTCTTCCTGGTCGCGACGGCGCAGACCATCGCCTTCGCCCGGCTGGTCGATCAGCCGACGCTCAAGCGCGCCTTCGCCTGGATTGGTTGTGCGTCGCTGACCATCCTCACCCATTACATGGGCGCAACGCTGGGGCTGGCTCAGGGGCTTCTTCTGCTTGCCACCCTCCGAACCCAGGCGTTGAAGCTGTGGCCGTCGCTTGTCCTGTTGCTCGTCCCCATCGTCGAGACGGTCACGCACTTCCAGGTGCTGGCCTCGGTCGCGGGCGGCGACGCCAACTGGTGGCCGAAAGTGACGCTCGCCAACCTGCCGGACTACGCCATTTACGGCTTCGGTGCGTTCGCGCTGGTGGCGCTGATGCTGGCCCTCGGCTCGCGCTACCTCCGCCGCGATGAGCCGATCCCGCGGGCCGCGGCCCTTGCCTCATTGTCCGGCTTGCTGGCCTTGGCGCTGCTGATCGCGGCCGGCTGGGGCCGGTCCCTGATTGTCGACCGCTATCTCACAGCCTGCGCGCCGGCGCTGATGCTCGCGCTGGTGACCGTGGCGTCAGGAGAGGCGGCAAGGCTGGCGCTCGTCGGCCTGTCCGCGGCGGTGGCTCTGTACGCCGCGGTCGCCGAGCCGATCGAGGTCCGCGAGCAAAGCATGGAATGGGCGGCCGAGCAGCTGATCCCGTTCCATCCGCAGCAGCTCAAATTCTCGCTCGGTTACAAGGGCCAGCATACGCTCGCGGTCGAAACGCGCGCCAGGCTTGGGGAATATTTCTTCCGGCGCGCCGGCGTCCCGACGAATGCCGAAATGGTCCTGACGCTCGACGGCCGCGAGTTGGTCCGCGCGGCGGGCGATGATTCGGCCGTGCTTTGGGTCTTCTATCCCGCCTGGCAACCCGTCGCGAACGAGATTGCCGCCAGGCGCCATTGCTTCGTCAGGCCGACGCAGCTCGCCTGCCCCGCGCTTAGCAAGCGCTAGGCCTTCCGTGCCGCCTGACGCTGCTGGCGCGAATGGGCGTCGCCCCCCGCCAGCACCGCCAGCATGACGAGGTCCGACGCGCTCGCGGTCATCGGGGCAATTTGCACTGGATATTCAAGGCCCAGCATGTAGGGACCGAGCACGCTCTCGCCGCCGAGCTCACGCAGCAGCTTCGCCGAAATGCTAGCCGACTGTAGGCCCGGCATAACCAGGATGTTCGCGGGGCCGCTGAGGCGCGTGAACGGGTAGAAACGCTTCTGCATTTCGTAGTTCAGCGCGACATCAGGCGCCATTTCGCCTTCATATTCGAAGTCGGCCTTGAAGCCGTCGAGGATACAGACAGCATCGCGCAGACCCTCGATGTGAACGCCTGGAGGGTTGCCGAACGTGGTGTAGCTGGTGAAGGCGACACGCGGTTCGAGGCCCATTCGCCGCGCGAAGGACGATGAGCGCATCGCGATCGCCGCATATTGCTCGGGCGTCGGCCGCTCGGTGACCGCGGTATCGGCGACCAGCACCGTATGGTTCCGGCCGACGACCACGGTGACTCCGAACGCGGTCGCGCCGGGCTCATCGTCAATCACGAGGCGTACCTGCCGCAGCGACTGGCTGAACGGCCGCGTCGTGCCGGTGATCATCGCGTCCGCCTCACCCAGGGCCAGCATCGCCGCCGCGAAATAATTGCGGTCCTGGTTGACCAGCCGCTCGATCTCGCGGCGCAGCATGCCGTGGCGCTGGTGCTTGGCGTAGATGAAGTCGACCGCGCGACCGACCAGCGGCGAGTTGCGGCTGTTGAGGACTTCATATTCCTTCGGGTCGTCGACCCCCATCTCCTTCAGGAGGTCGTAAACCTCCTCTCGCCCGACCAGCACCGGCGTCCCGTACCCGGCTTCCTTGAAGGCGATCGCCGCGCGCAACACGTTGGGCTCCTCGCCCTCGGCGAACAGCACGCGCTTCGGATTCTGGCGCGCACTCTCATAGGCGAGGCTCATCACGGCTACGGTCGGGTTGAGCCGGGCGCGCAGTTCCTGCCGGTACGACTCCATATTCGCGATCGGCCGCTGCGCGACGCCACTGCGAACCGCAGCCTCGGCGACCGCGGAGGCGACGATCTCCATCAACCGCGGATCGAACGGGGCGGGGATGATGTAATCGCGCCCGAAGCTTTGGGCGCGGCCGCCGTAGGCCGCAGCGACTTCCTCCG
>JGI24744J21845_10000028_pt1 | contig 16962 bp, 19 predicted proteins | sample KBSMiscanthusM3_FD_21845 | JGI IMG/M metagenome (IMG submission 21845)
CGCCGCCGATGCACAGGCTCGCGACGCCGCGCCTGCCGCCCTTCTGCTTGAGCGCGTTGATCAGCGTCACGATGATACGCGTGCCGCTCGCGCCGATCGGGTGGCCGAGCGCGGTCGCGCCGCCGTGAACATTGATCTTCTCGTGGGGAATTCCGAGGTCCTTCATCGCGAACATCGCGACGCAGGCGAACGCCTCATTGACCTCCCATAGGTCGACCTCGCCGGCCTTCCAGCCGGCTTTCTTCAGAACCTTCTCGATCGCGCCGATGGGGGCGACCGTAAACTCGGCCGGCTCCTGCGCGTGAGCGGCCGTCGCAACGATCCGTGCGACCGGCTGCAGCCCCTTTTCCTCGGCGACGGATTCGCGAGTCAGCACCACGGCAGCCGCGCCGTCGGAAATCGAAGAGGAGGTTGCTGCGGTGATCGTCCCTTCCTTCGAAAAGGCCGGCTTCAGCTGCGGGATCTTGTCGGGGCGGCCACGGCCCGGCGCCTCATCGGTGTCGACCTGTGTTTCGCCGGCGCGGCTCTTGATCGTTACCGGCACGATCTCATCCTTGAACCCGCCATTGTCGATCGCGTCCTTGGCGCGGCGCAGGCTCTCGATCGCGTAATTGTCCATCTGCTCTCGGGTCAGCTGATATTCGTCCGCGGTGCACTGGGCGAAGCTGCCCATCGCGCGGCCTTCCTCATAGGCATCCTCGAGGCCGTCGAGGAACATATGGTCGTACGCAGTATCGTGGCCGATACGAGCCCCGAGCGATGCTTCTTGAAGAGGTAAGGTGCGTTGGTCATCGACTCCATGCCGCCCGCGACGATCACGTCGGCATTGCCGGTGCGGATCGCCTCGTCGCCCATGATCACCGTCTGCATGCCCGACCCGCAGACCTTGTTGACCGTGGTCGCCTGGACCGACTTGGGCAGGCCCGCCTTGATCGCCGCCTGGCGTGCCGGCGCCTGGCCGAGGCCGGCGGGAAGCACGCAGCCCATATAGATACGGTCGATGTCCTCGCCGCTCACTCCGGCACGCTCGACCGCCGCCTTGACCGCCGTCGCGCCAAGGTCGGTCGCGGAGGCGTCGGCGAGCGCGCCCTGCATCGAGCCCATCGGGGTGCGGGCGATCGAAAGAATGACGGTGCTGTCGGGCGAGCTGGCCATGAAAATCTCCGGAGTCGATTGTTGCAGCGCACATAAGGCGGCGGACCCCGCAGTTCAAACGGGTGCGGCAGCCCGCTGGTCGAAATGGCAGTTGACGCTGCATCTCGGCTCATCAATCTCGCTCCAGCGTCGCATTGGGGAGACGGTGATGAGGCAAAATATTCCTGCATTCGCGCTGCTGGTCGCTGGAAGCGCATTCGCCGTGTCTGTCGCCGCGGCCCAGACCGGCCAGGCACCCGCGAGCGCCCCGCCTCCCGCCGGCACCCCCGGCTTCAAGAACCTTCAGGTATTTCCGAAGGACATCACTCGGCCGCATCTGATCGCCAACATGAAGTTCTTTGCTCAATCGCTCGGCGTTCGCTGCACCTTCTGCCATGTCGGGACTGAAGGGCAGCCGCTGTCGACCTTCGATTTCGCCTCCGACGCGAAACGGGAGAAGCAGACCGCGCGCAAGATGCTGGCGATGGTCCATGGCATCAATCAGCAATATTTCGGAGTCACCGACTTCAACAACGTCAAGGTGACTTGCTTTACCTGCCATCGCGGCGCGACCAAGCCGCTGACGGCGCCGCCTGCGGATGCGGCCGCGCCACCTCCGCCGGCACCGGCTTCCGCGCCCCACAAGCCGGAGCGCGGCGCCTAGCTGTTCCCAATGGCCGGTCGTGTCTGCTAGCGCCGCCGCCCGAGAGGACAGACGATGACCGACGCAATGCTCGATTTCGACTTGGGCGAGATGGCCGACACCATCCGCGAGACGACGCGGCGCTTCGCCAAGGACAAGATCGACCCGATCGCCGCCGAAATCGACGCGACCGACGAATTCCCGCGCCACCTGTGGCCGCAAATGGGCGCGCTCGGGCTCCACGGCATCACCGTCGAGGAGGAGGATGGCGGCCTCGGCCTCGGGTATCTCGAGCATGTCGTCGCGCAGGAGGAGGTCGCCCGCGCGTCGGGCTCGGTGGGCTTGAGCTACGGCGCCCACTCGAACCTCTGCATCAATCAGATCCGCCGCTGGGCGAACCCCGAGCAGAAGAGCAAATATCTCCCCAAGCTGATCAGCGGCGAGCATGTCGGCGCGCTGGCGATGAGCGAGGCCGGCGCCGGCAGCGACGTCGTCGGAATGAAGCTCAAGGCCGACAAGAGCGGCAACGGCTATCGCCTCAACGGCACCAAGTTCTGGATCACCAACGGCTCGATCGCCGACACGCTGGTCGTCTACGCCAAGACCGGCGAGGGCAGTCACGGGATCACCGCCTTCATGATCGAAAAGGACATGGAAGGCTTCTCGGTCGGGCAGAAGGTCGACAAGCTCGGAATCCGCGGCTCGCCGACCGCCGAGCTCGTGTTCAACGACTGCTTCGTCCCGCCGGAAAACATCCTGGGCCAGGAGAATAGCGGCGTCGAGGTGCTGATGAGCGGTCTCGACTATGAGCGCACAATTCTTGCGGGCATGCAGATCGGGATCATGCAGGCCTGCCTCGACGTCGTCCTGCCCTATGTCCGCGAGAGGAAGCAGTTCGGAAAGCCCATTGGGTCGTTCCAGCTGATGCAGGCCAAGATCGCCGACATGTACGTCGCGCTGAATTCATCGCGCGCGTATGTCTACCAGGTCGCGCGCGCGTGCGATCAGGGCAAGACCACCCGCCAGGACGCGGCCGCCGCGATTCTCCTCGCGTCAGAGAACGCCGTGAAGGTCGCCAACGAAGCGGTTCAGGCGCTCGGCGGAGCCGGCTACACCAAGGACTGGCCGGTCGAGCGCTATTATCGCGATGCCAAGCTGCTCGACATCGGCGCCGGCACCAACGAGATCCGCCGCATGCTGATCGGCCGCGAGCTGATCGGGGCTTAGCTCAACGCGAGCCACCCCGGCGTAGACACCCACTATTTATGACGCTACAAATGTAGCACACACTTACCCGAGCGGAGCGAAGCATGCGTTTAGTGAAGGTCGTCGTTGCGACCGGTTTTGCGTTTGGAGTTCTGGCTATCTCTGCACCTGCATGGTCGGCTGAGCGCGGTATTGCCCGCGGGGTCGAAGCAAGGATTGACGCCGCGGCAAAGCAGGATGTCGCTTCGGGTCATGTAGCAGGCGCTGCGATCGCAATTATCCGTGATGGCAGGCTCGTCTTCGCCAGAGGTTACGGCCACGCCAATCTCGAGCTAGCGGCGCCCGTGAACACGCGCACCGTCTTCCGTATCGGCTCGCTGACCAAACAATTCACCGCCGCCGGCGTGTTGCTGTTGGCCGAACAGGGCAAGCTGAAGATCGACGACAGGCTCTCGCTTTATTTGCCAGATTTCCCGCGCGCGAATGAGGTGACGTTGCGCGATTTGCTCAACCACACCTCGGGCATCCACAATTTCACCGAAGGCCCGGTGATCGACAAGATTTCGGCCAACGGCGCGACCGTGCAGGAACTGGTCACCGACATTGCGGGCCAGTCCCCGCTCTATGACTTCGAACCGGGCACCGGTTGGTGGTACAGNAACTCCAACTANGCGCTTCTCGGCGCTGTCATCGAAAAGGTCTCGGGNAAGAGCTGGGGCGCTTTCATGAAGGCCGAGATCTTCGACANGCTCGGCATGGCCGACACTGCGGCGGATGATGCCCTCGATATCGTCCCGGGCCGCGCGTCGGGCTACAGCCTGGTCGGCGGAGTCNCGGGGAAGTTCCGCAACGCGGACTTTACGGCCATGAGCGTGCCTTATGCGGCCGGCGCCTTGCGCTCGACAGTTGGGGACATGGCACGCTGGAATGAAGCATTGTTCGGCGGCAAGCTCCTTAAGGCGGCTTCGCAGAAGGAGATGCTGGCACCCGGCCGGCTACGTAACGGCGCGGAAACTCAGACGGCCATCGCATGGCCGGGCGGGAAGGCGTTTCCGCCGCCCGCCGGCTACGTCCCCGGACCTTATGCGTTCGGCCTCGACCATCACTCGGAGAATGGCCGCCGGATCATCGGCCATGACGGCTCGATCGCCGGATACGATTCGGTGATGCAGACCTATGTCGATGAGGGCTTGACCATAATCGTGCTGACGAACACGAACGGGGCCGCCCATCCTCTGGAGGCGAAGGTCGCTAGGATTCTGGCCCCGTAATTCGGTTGGGCTCCGCCGACCCGCGCCGGCGGCGGCCGGCTCAAGCGCAACTAGAGCTAGCGCTTGGCGCCCTAGCTCACCCCCAGACCTTCACGCGCTTGTCGGGCGGCAGGTACAGCTTCTGGCCCGGCTTCACATCGAACGCCGGGTACCAGGCGTCGATGTTGCGCACCGTCAGGGCCCTGAACTGGTCGGGCGCGTGGCCGTTGGTGAGGACGATCTGCTTGAGAATGGGATCGCGATACATCGCGGCCCAGGCCTGGGCGTAAGCCAGGAAGAACCGCTGGTCGCCGGTGAAGCCCTGAAGCGTCGGCGCGGGCTTGCCCTTTAGCGATGCCTTATAGGCCTCGTAGGACGCGCCGAGGCCGGCAACGTCGGCGATATTCTCGCTGAGCGTCAGCTTGCCTTTGACGTGCAGGCCCGGGAGCGGCTCATATTGATCGAACTGAGCGGCAAGCGCGTTGCCGGCAGCCTCGAACCGCTTGAAGTCCGCCGGCGTCCACCAGTTGCGAAGCGCGCCGCTGGCGTCGAACAACGCCCCGCCATTGTCGAAGCTGTGGCTGATCTCGTGNCCGATGACGCTGCCGATCGCGCCGTAATTGAAGGCGGCGTCGGCGCTCGGGTCGAAGAAGGGTTTCACCAGGATCGCGGCCGGGAAATTGAGCGCGTTCTGCACCGGCAGGTTGACCGCGTTCACCAGCTGCGGCGGCATCCACCATTCCTTGCGATCCATCGGCTTGCCGATCTTCGCAATCTGGTGCTTGTATTCGAACANNGCCGCGTTCTTCTGGTTGGCATAGGCGTCGGTCGGGCTGATCGTCAGGCCTGAATANTCCCGCCAGCTGTCGGGATAGCCGACGCCGACCACGATCTCCCGGACCTTCTTCAGCGCCTCCTGCTTNGTCGAATCGGCCATCCAGTCGAGCGACTGNACGCGCCTTGCGAAGGCGGCCTTGATATTGTCGACCATGGCCTGGATNTCGGCCTTCGCNGANGCCGGGAAATATTTGTCGACATAGGCCTGGCCGACGGCGTCCTGCAGGTTGTTACTGGTCGAGTTGAGCGCCGAGATGTCGCGCGGGCGCATCTTGGTCACGCCCTGGAGCACCGTGCCGTTGAACGCGAAGCTCGCGTTGCGGATCGGCGTCGGAAGCACGTTGGCCTGCTGGTTCAGCGTGTGGAAGGCAAGCCAGTCCTTCCAGTTCTGCAAAGGCTCCGAAGCGACCAGTGCCGACAGCTTCGGGATCGCAGCGAAATGGTAGGCGTCGAATTTCTGGACGTCGCCCAGCTGCGCCGCGCCAAGCAGCGCGCCCCAGTCGATGCCGGGCGCCTTCTGCTCAAGCTGGGCGCGGGTCCACACCTGCGCCCCGTTCTTGAAGTCCTCGCTCTGCTCACGCGGTTCGTGCGCCTTGGCGATCTTGGTCTCGAGATCCATGATGCGCTGCGCGGATCGCTGGGGGTCGGCATAGCCGGCGAGCTGGAGGAGCTGCGCGACATAGGCTTTGTACTTGTCGCGGATGCCCGCCATGTCGGCGTCACCCGAAAGATAATAATCGCGCCCCGGCAATCCGAGGCCACCTTGCATCAGGTACGGAAGCTGCTCCCCGGGAGTCGCCAGCCCCTGCGAGACAAAGATCCCAAACAAGTTCTGCGTCGAGAAATTGGTGGCGTTGAGCGGATCGGTGTCCGCGCGCAGGTTCCTGCCGATTGCCGTCGATAGCGCGCGCTTGTCGCCGATCGCGTTGATGGCATCGAGGTCGGCCTTGGCAGGGGTCATGCCCGCGCGGTCGATCGCCGCGGTGTCGACATAGGCCTTGTAGTAATTGGCAATCAGCGCGTCGTTACCGCTGGTGGGGTTCGATTTCAGGATCCCGTCGAACAGCACGCGGCTGTTCTTCTCGCGCTGCTGGTCGGCGATCCAGAAGGCGCCGATCGACGAACGGTCCGCCGGGATCTGCGTGTTCTTGAGCCAGGTGCCGTTGGCGTAATGGTAGAAGTCGTCGCCGGGGACGACGCTCTTGTCCATCGAAGCGAGATTGATGCCGATGCCGGTCCCTTGAGCCTGCTGCGTGGCATTGCCGCCGGGCTTGGTGTTGCACGCGCTGAGCGCAAGCGCAGAAACGAATAGAAGAGCGATGGAACGCTTCATAGAACGACCTTTCCCGGCTGTTTTGCCAACGCCTGCCGCAGCGGCTAGTCGAGCGGCAGGGTTTTTCGACTAACGGGCGAAATTGGCGGCATGAGCGCACCGCGGCTTGAGAGCAAAATCGTTACCGACGGCGACGAGTTCCGCNGCCGCTCGGNGCACAACCGCGCNCTCGCCGAAAAATTGCGCGCCGATGTCGCCGAAGCCGCGAAGGGCGGGCCGGAAAAGCACCGCNAACGCCACGTCTCCCGCGGCAAANTGCTCCCGCGCGACCGCGTCGAGCGGCTGCTCGACCCTGGATCGCCCTTCCTCGAGATCGGCCAGCTCGCCGCCTGCGACATGTACGACAGCGAAGTACCCGGAGCCGGGATTATCGCCGGCATCGGCCGAGTGTCGGGCCGGCAGGTGATGATCGTCTGCAACGACGCGACCGTCAAAGGCGGCACTTACTACCCGCTGACGGTCAAGAAGCACCTCCGCGCGCAGGAGATCGCCGAGCAGAACCGGTTGCCGTGCGTCTATCTGGTCGACAGCGGCGGCGCGAACCTGCCGCACCAGGCCGAAGTCTTCCCCGACCGCGATCACTTTGGCCGCATCTTCTTCAACCAGGCGCAGATGAGCTCGAAGGGCATCGCACAGATCGCCTGCGTCATGGGCAGCTGCACCGCTGGCGGCGCCTACGTCCCGGCGATGAGCGACGAGAGCGTAATCGTCCGCAACCAGGGAACGATCTTCCTCGGCGGCCCGCCTCTGGTGAAGGCAGCGACAGGCGAGGAGATCAGCGCCGAGGACCTCGGCGGCGGCGACCTGCACGCCAAGAAGAGCGGCGTCGTCGATCATCTCGCCGAAAATGACGAGCATGCGCTGACCATCGTCCGCGATATCGTCTCGACGCTTCAGCCGGAGAGCGCGGCAGGGCTGGAGCTGCACGAGCCGCGCCCGCCCGCATTCGATGCTGAAGAGCTCTACGGCATCATCCCCGAGGACGTCCGCGCACCCTACGACGTGCATGACGTCATCGCGCGGATCGTCGACGGATCCGAATTCCACGAGTTCAAGCCGCTATACGGATCGACATTGGTTTGCGGTTTCGCGCACATCTGGGGCATTCCGGTCGCGATCCTCGCCAACAACGGCATCCTGTTCTCGGAGAGCGCGCAAAAGGGGGCGCATTTCATCGAGCTCGCGTGCCAGCGCCGGACGCCGCTCCTGTTCCTGCAGAACATCTCGGGCTTCATGGTCGGCGGCAAATATGAGGCAGAAGGCATCGCCAAGCACGGCGCCAAGCTGGTGACTGCCGTCGCCACTGCGAGCGTGCCGAAGATCACCGTCCTGATCGGCGGCAGCTTCGGCGCCGGCAATTACGGCATGGCTGGCCGCGCTTACTCGCCGCGCTTCCTATTCACCTGGCCCAACAGCCGTATCAGCGTCATGGGCGGCGAGCAGGCCGCGAGCGTCCTCGCCACCGTCCACCGCGACGCCGACAAATGGACTCCGGCGCAGGCGGAAAAGTTCAAGCAGCCGATCCGCGATACCTACGAGGCCGAAGGCAATCCCTGGCACGCCACCGCGCGCCTGTGGGATGACGGGATCATCGATCCCGTCCAGACCCGCGACGTGCTCGGCCTCGCCTTCGCCGCCACGCTGAACGCGCCCATCCCCGACCGGCCGCAGTTCGGCGTGTTCAGGATGTAGGCGCCATGCTTGCGCTTCTTCTCATGCTCGCCGCGCAAAGTGCGCCCACCAAGATGCCTCCGGCACAGGCGCTTCCGCCGCCGTCGGGGGGCGAGGAACAGGCGGTACTCAGTTCCGCGAATGCTCTTCTGGCCGCAATCAACACGGGCAATGCCGCGGAAGTCCTGCGGTGGGTCTATCCAGACGGCAGGGTAACGGGCGCCGGAACCTTCCCGAACCGGAGCGGACTACACTCGGAAAGCTGGACGCAGTTCACGCAGCGCGCCGCGGGATCGAACTTCCAGGAAACGATCAGCGACCCGGCCATCGAAGTGGATGGCGACGCCGCGATGGTGTGGGCGCCGTTCATCGTTCGCGTCGGCGGCAAGGTCAGCAACTGCGGATACGACCATTTCGATCTGGTCCGAGAAAACGGTGCATGGAAAGTGATGAATCTGACGTTCTCATCCCGCATCACCGGTTGCCCCGCGCAATGATGAAGTTTCTGCTTATCGCCAATCGCGGGGAGATCGCATGCCGCGTGATTCGCACCGCGCGGAGGATGGGGATCCGCACCGTCGCGGTTTATTCCGATGCCGACGCCAAGGCGCTGCACGTGCGCATGGCGGACGAGGCGGTGCATATCGGGCCATCGCCGGCGCGCGAGTCCTACTTGCGCGGCGACCGGATTATCGAGGCAGCGAAGCAAACGGGCGCGGAGGCGATCCATCCTGGCTACGGCTTCCTCTCCGAAAACGCCGACTTCGCGCAGGCAGTGATTGACGCGGGCCTGATCTGGGTCGGGCCGAAGCCCGCCAGCATCCGCGCCATGGGCCTCAAGGACGCGGCGAAGAAATTGATGACCGAGGCCAGAGTGCCCGTGACTCCCGGCTATTTGGGCGAGGACCAGGACCCGAAGCGGCTGAAAAAGGAAGCCGACGCGATTGGCTATCCAGTGCTGATCAAGGCGGTCGCCGGCGGCGGCGGCAAGGGGATGCGCCGCGTCGATAATGCAAAGGACTTCGAGGAGGGACTTCAAAGCGCGAAACGCGAGGCGGCTTCCAGCTTCGGCGACGACCGCGTGCTGATCGAAAAATACATCCTCTCGCCGCGTCACATCGAGGTGCAGGTGTTCGGCGACAGCCAGGGCAACGTCGTGCACCTGTTCGAGCGCGACTGCTCGCTCCAGCGCCGCCACCAGAAAGTGATCGAGGAAGCGCCCGCGCCGGGCATGGACGCCGAAACCCGCGAGGCCGTGTGCGGCGCCGCCGTGCGCGCGGCGCAAGCGGTCAATTACGAGAATGCGGGGACGATCGAGTTCATCGCCGACGCGTCCGAGGGGCTGAAGGCCGACCGCATCTGGTTCATGGAAATGAACACCCGTCTCCAGGTCGAACATCCGGTGACCGAGGAAATCACGGGGCAAGACCTCGTCGAATGGCAGCTGCGCGTTGCGTCAGGCGAGCCGCTGCCGAAGGCGCAGGACGAATTGTCGATCAACGGCCACGCAATCGAAGCTCGGCTCTACGCCGAAGACCCGGCCAGGGGCTTCCTGCCGAGCGTCGGCCGCCTCGATCACTTCGACCTCGGCAATGAGGGCCGCATCGAAACCGGGGTCGAGGAAGGCGACGCCATCTCGCCTTTCTACGACCCGATGATCGCCAAGTTGATCGCCAGTGGCGAAAGCCGAGACGAGGCGATCGACGAACTCGCCGCCTTGCTCGATGGCGTCGAGGTTTGGCCGGTCAGGACCAATGCGGCGTTCCTCTTCAACGCGCTTGTCGAGCCTGACTTCGGCAACGCCAAGATCGACACCGGCTTTATCGAGACCCATCTCGACGAGTTGGTCCCGGACGTCGAGCCGAGCGACACCATCCGCCGCGCCGCGGCAACCGTGGCCATCCTCGCGAGTGGCGGCGAGGGACCGTTCCCCACGGGCCTCCGCCTGAACGCTCCGCCGCGCCTCGCCGCGACGATCAGTGGACAGACTGTGGCGCTCAGCGACGACGAAGAAGTCGCCGAGGTCTCGGGCTTCGCGGATGAGGAGCGGGTCGTCGTTTTCGCCGAAGGCCAAGCGTATGAATTTGCGCTCGGCAGCCGGGGCACGGGCACAACGCACGGCCTCCACGACGGCGAAATCGAAGCACCAATGCCCGGCAAGGTGACCGCGGTTGAGGTTTCGCGTGGCGAAAAGGTTGTGACCGGGCAACGCTTGCTCACCCTCGAAGCCATGAAGATGGAGCACGCACTGACCGCGCCGTTCGACGGGACGGTGGCCGAGCTCGCCGCGACTGCCGGACAGCAGGTCACGGAGGGCCAACTGCTGGTGAAGGTCGAGGCGGCCGAATGAAAATCGAAGATCAGAGCTCGCCCGCGCATCCGCTGGAGCGTCTGATCTTCTTCTCCGACGCCGTCTTCGCCATCGCCATCACTCTGCTGATCATCGAGGTCGCGCCGCCGCACCTCGGCCGCCACGCGACCGACCGCGATCAGCTGATCGCGCTGATCAACCTGACGCCGAGCTTCGTTTCTTTCTTCATCAGCTTCTTCGTCATCGCCGCCTTCTGGGCGGGGCACCACCGCGCCTTCAGCCTGTCGCGCCATTGGTCGCCGAACCTGGTCACGCCCAACATCCTGATGCTCGCGGCGGTCGTCTTCATGCCTTTCGCCACCGCCTACATGGCGCTCAACATGGGCCAGCGGGTGCCGACGGTGCTCTATGACCTCGTGCTGCTGACAACCGGCCTGCTCAACATCCGACTGGTCAAGCTGGCCACCAGCCCGCCGGTCGTTGACGAGCGTGTTGACGCGCTGACCATCGCGCGCACCCGCGGCCGTGGGTGGGGAGTGACGGCCGGCGCAGCACTCGCGCTGGCGCTCGCCTTCTTCGTCCCGCGTCTCAGCCAGTTCGCGCTGATGACCATTCCTTTCTGGCTGCGCCTCGGCATCAAGCGGGCGGAGCGCACCGCCGGGTCTGAACCGGCGCAGGCCTGAGGAGTTTCACTGCCATGCGCGCGATCCTGATCCTCACCGCGGCAGCAGCGCTCACCGCCTGCGAAACCGCCCGCGAGCCGGCCGGCGGCGCCCCGATGCCGCTGATCGATTCGGCCGGCAGGCAGATCGGCACTGTCGTTGCCTGGCAAACCACCGGCGGCATCAGCTTCCGGGTGAGCGCGTCGGGCCTGCCGCATGGCCTCCACGGCATCCACGTCCACCCGATCGGCCGCTGCGACCCGCCCGACTTCGCGAGCGCCGGAACCCATTGGAACCCGGCAGGGAAGCAGCATGGCCTGAACAACCCGAACGGGCCGCACGCCGGCGACCTTCCCAACGTCGAGGTCGCCGCGAATGGCGTCCTCAGTCAGACCGTCGTTCTGCCCAATGCAACCATGGCGCAGTTGCTCGATGCCGACGGTTCGTCGATCATGATCCACGCGCAGGCCGACGACTATGTCAGTCAGCCGGCCGGCAACAGTGGGCCCAAGATCGCGTGCGCCGTGATCGGCCCCGCGCAGGCGCTGCGCTGAGAAACGCCGCCGCGCCCGCTACGCGGCGGCACCTTTCGACACCCGACCGACCTTCCGGCTAAGCTGCCATACTTCGCAGCCGCCGGCGTCGGCGATCGCCCGCGCGCCTTCCAGCGCGAAACGGTCGTCGAGCGCGTTGAGTGTCTCGGCGGCGCGAATCTTGCCCAGCCCGTCGAGCCGATAGACCCTGTAAGTCCCCACGATCTCTGCCCTCCATGAGAGCGACAACGACCGCGGCTGCGGGGTTCATCCCGGCCTCCGATGAACGGGAATTGCCCCTGCGCGTTGTCGCTCGCGTCGAGCAGCGGGAGGCGGCGATGCGCAAGGTGACTTACGGCGGCGCGATCAGTCTTGATGCCTATCTCGCCGGGCCCAACGAGAACATCGACTGGCTGCGCTACAGCGACGAGACGGCCGCACTCATCAAGGAAAGCTTCAGCGGAGTCGACACGATGCTGATGGGTCGCAAGACCTATGAATTCGCGCAGAAGATGGGCGGCGGCCCGCCGCACCCGGGTATCAAGGCCTGCATCTTCTCGCGAACCCTCGAGCGCATCGTCGAGCGACCCGATTACGAGCTGGTGCGGGAGGATGTCGCCGACTTCGTGCGGCGGATCAAAGGAGAAGACGGCGGCAGGATCCTGGTGATGGGCGGCGGCGAGCTCGGAAGCGCGCTGATCGAGGCCGGACTGGTCGACGAAATCGGCTTTTCGATCCACCCCGTGCTGGTGGGCGGCGGGGTGCCTGCGTTCCTTCCGTTCAGCCACCGCGTCGAGCTCGAGCTCATCGAGGGCCGCGCGATGGCCAAGGACTGCGTGCTGGTGCGGTATCGCGTGTTGAACTGACGGGCGCGGCCGTGATGACCGCGCCCATGTCCGTTAGCCGCGATAGGCGTTCGCCGGGCGGATCCGAACGCCGGTGACCGACCCGTTGTAGTCGACGTTGCAGCGGAAGCTGAGGCTGCTGGTCGCATAGCCCTGCTGATAACCCTGGCCCTGGTAGCCGTAGCCGCCGTTGCCGTAGGCGCCTGAGCCCAGCATCCCCGACACGCGCAAGCCATTCGAGCGGCGCTGGACGTCGGTGATCGATGTGACGCGCAGGCCCGCCATGCGGTTGTACGCATAGCCGTTCTGCTGCCCATATTGCTGGCCGTAGCCGTTGCCGTAACCGCCATAGCCGCCGCCATACTGGGCCTGCGCCTGGGTCAGCGCGGCGCTCGCGCAGCGCGACACCGCCTGGCGGTCGGTGACGTTGTAGCGGTTGCCGAGCAGACTATCGATGATCTGCTGCACGGGGTTCTGCGAATAGCCCTGGACATAGCCCTGACCGTAGCCGGGGTAAGCCTGTTGCGGGTAGCCCTGTGGATATTGCTGCGGATATTGCTGGGGGTAAGTCGGCTGCGGATAATATTGCGCGGCGGCGGGAGCCGCGAGCGCGCCGATCGCCACGGACGCGGCGAGACACTTGCTGAGGTTCGTCATGGGAGTCCCTTCGGTCTCGACCGGAAAGCGCCGGTGAGTTCGATGGTAGAACGAACGGCTGTTCCAAACGGACGCATGAACAGGAAACAACAACATGCAGGGGGTGGTGACTGGTGCCTGCAAATCGGGCGGTGCAGGATAGCGAAAAAGGAAAGCCCGGCCGGATTGCTCCGACCGGGCCTTTCCATTCAGCTCTGGCGCGGACTACTGGCCCTGCTGGGTCGCGCGCAGGATCGAGTTGGCAAGCGCTCGCGCCTGACCTTGGGTCATGTTGGTCGAGGAAGCCTGGCACGCCGTGCCCGGCGCAGCCGCCGAGAGGGCGGCAACGGTNGTGCCGCACACGTTNGCNGCCAGGCCGATCGGGACCTGCACGTTCGCAGCGACCCCGTTCAACACGTTCACCGGTANGTTGTTCTTGCTGATCACGTCCTTGATGGTGAGGTTGTTGAGGACGTTGCGAACGTCGACGTTCACCAGCCCGGACTGCTGGCCGGCGGCCGGCGCCGACATCAGGATCGCGCTCGCTCCGAGCGCTGCGGTCATAAGGATATTACGCATCACATTCTCTCCATTCCTAGGTTCGCGACAAGGGCGCATGCACCCTTTCCTTCCTGTCGGGGGGTGTCGGGCGGTCGAACGCCTCAACTCATTGAAAGAACGGCTGTTTTTGAAGCATCTGCGACGAGACGCGTCACGGCCGGGGCAGGGCGTCGGAAGCTTTCAGGGCGATGAACGGATCGCGGGCAACCTCCCGCGGCCGGGGCGAGGAGTATGAGGCGATCGACCAAAGCGAGGGAGCAACGCCATGACCGCATTCAACGCCGTGCGTTTCACCGTGAAGCCGGGCCGCAACCAGGACTTCCTCGATGCGCACAACCGGGTCGACCGCGATTGGCCGGGCCTGCGTCACGTCAACATGATCCAGACCGGCGAGCAGAGCTACTGCATCATCGGCGAGTGGGACGACATGGACGCGATGGCGGCCGCTCGTCCGAACATGATCGCGACGCTCGACAGCTTCCGCGATTGCCTCGACGGCGACACCGACCCGGTGTCCGGCCCNGTGGTGATGGAGCTGAAATAAGNCGCGGCTAGGCCTCNCGCCTCAAGTCCANCCGCTCAACCAGGCGCGCGCCCTGCCACAGCTCGCATTTGAAGCCGTCGTGCCGTTCCCTCACCAGTGCGGCAGCGGCCTCGTCGTCATCGGCCTCGAGCCAGTCGGCCGACGCGATCTTGTCCACCCCGTCGATGCAATAAACCTTGTACTGTGCCACCTGTTCACCCTGTTCTGCCTGCCGCCTAAAAGCGGCGTTTCGGGTGGCGAACGGGTACGGTCGTTTCGGGTTTGATCGTTTACGCCGAACCGTTGCGCAGCGTCGCTCGATCCGGTTGCATAACGAGAATTTCGGCATCGCGACTCCGCCGGTGGCCGCTGGGTTAACGGACGCTTCCCAAAACGCAGCGAACGCAGCGAAGCTGCGCGTGCCGGCGGGGCGAATGTTCGCGAATGTTCGCAGTGACGAACCGGAATTTTCCTTCGGCCATCTTCGATTTCGTCGCGGAGGCGCGGGGATGCGAAGAGCGAGTGGTGAAGGGCGTCCATCGGCCATTCTAGATCACAAAAGGGNTGCTGTAGGACAGTCTTTTGTTCGCGCGGGCGGTCGGAACCGCGCACCCCCTCGAAGGTTCGGGTCAGCATGGATGCAAACAAGCCTTACAGCGACCCCAGCCAGGTCGAGGCGAAGAACGGCGCCGTCGCCGTCCGCGGCCCCGATGAGGTGGACGTGGACATGACGCCCGAGGCGGCGGAGGAGACCGCCGAGCGGCTCACCGACGAAGCGGTGAAGGCTCGCGGCCAGCGGCGGCTGATGCGCTTTCGCCACCGCCCNGAGTGAACCGCCGGATCCACGCGCGGCGGCCGTACTCGGCATCGTCTCGCNCCCGCAGCTCGCGCCGAAGCTGATGAGCTTGCCGTCGCGCGCGGCCGTGTATTCCTCGAGCTCGACCAGCCGCGCCTAAGCCTCGGCCATCTGCTCGTCCGCCCAGCGCGCCGGCGGCGGGGCGGAATTGGAGCCGGCGGGGATTTGCCTGCACGCCAAACCTGGGTTTTTAGGCAAAGTTTAACTCATGTTATCGCATAAGAGCGGTGCGGCGTTGCTCGCCTGTTTGACGGAAGCTTAGGGCAGGACTCATGCCACAGGCACAGGCACAAACCATTCGCGGCGCTGCACGCGAACGGCGGCGGGAACGCCGGCCGGTCGCCATGCGCGGCTATATCATCCCCTACGGCGGGGTGAGCCACGCCATCGAACTCGTCGACCTCAACTACGGCGGCTGCGGAATCCGCACGCCCATTCCGCTGGCGCCGGGCCAGCGCGTCAAGATTAACGTGGTCGACCGCGGCTCGATGCCGGCCGAGGTGCGCTGGTACAGGGCCGGCCGCGCCGGCATCGACTTCTCACCCAGCGAAGAGCCACGCGAACATCTGAAGCGGAAGGCGCCGCGCATCCTCCTGAAGGCCGAAGCCATTCTTCGCGCCGCGAACCGGCCGAGCTACCGCGTCGCCGTCCACGACATTTCCACCGAGGGATGCCAGGTCGAGTTCGTCGATCGTCCGCGCGAGGGCGACAGGGTCTGGGTCAAGTTTTTCGGACTGGACGCGCTCGACGCAAAAGTCGCCTGGGTCGAGCGTTCGACCGCCGGGCTGAACTTCGTCAACGTCATCCACCCCGCGGTGTTCGACCTCCTCCTCGAACGGCTCGAGGTCGCTTAGCCGCACCCTGCAAGTGCCTGCACGGTAAACTGTCGTCCACCAGGCCGTGGAGGCGTGCGCGCGACGACCATCTGGGTTATCCTCGTTCAAGGGCGGTTGAGCGGGGGGAGCCGGATTTAAAATGTCATCCTTGTCGAGGGCGTCTTTCGTCTATCGCGTCGCGGCCGTCGTCCTGCTGCTGTTCGCGATCGGGCACACATTCAGCTTCAGCCAGACGGACCCGAGCTGGGGCCTCGATGCAATGCTGGCGTCGATGCGATCGATCCGTTTCAGCATCGCGGGAACCGAGCGCACCTACTGGGACCTGTTCATGGCGGCGGGGCTGACCGTTGGCCTGCTCTATCTGTTGTCGGCGGCGCTCGCCTGGCAGCTCGGGACCGCGCGCCCCGAAACGCGCAAGGAATTGTCGGTCGTCTGCTGGGCGTTTGCGATCGCTTATGCGGGGATCACCGCGGTGAGCATCATTCACCTGTTCCCGATCCCGATCGCGTTTTCGGGCGTGGTGACCCTGCTCCTGATTACCGGCGCATGGGAGAGCTCGCGATAGGAACCCACGCGGAATTTTCCTGCAGGGTATGCCCATCGTTTACCAGGCTCTGGCGGGCGCCGCCGGGCAAGCGAAAGCCCCGGCGGGAGCGATCCCGCCGGGGCCTCGTCGCCGTTAGAAGCGGCGGTAGGTCGTGGTGTTGCGCTCGACGCGCATGCTGGTGACGATCCCCCGGTTATCGAGGTTGCAGCGGAACGACAGGTCGTTGTGGCTGGGATAGCGGGTGGCATAGGCCTGGCCGCCCGTGCCGGCGCCCTGATAAGCCTGGCCGCCGTAGCCGCCGCGATAGTCGACGCTGCTGTCGATCAGGCCCTTGACGCGCATTCCGCTCGAGCGGCGCTGAACGTCGGTGATCGCGCTCACGCGCATCGATGTGGCGACTCCCGGATAGCCGGGGACGCCGGCCGCGCCGGGCCGGTAAGCGCCGACATAGCCCGCATAGCCGTCCGAGCCGGCATAGCCGTTCATTCCATATTGAGCGGTTGCCTGAGTCATGGCGGCGGAGGCGCAGCTCGATACTGCCTGCCGGTCGCTCACATTGTAGCGGTTACCGAGCAGCG
>JGI24744J21845_10000034_pt1 | contig 15838 bp, 25 predicted proteins | sample KBSMiscanthusM3_FD_21845 | JGI IMG/M metagenome (IMG submission 21845)
GTTCGTACGGGACATAGTCGCGACATTTGTAGCGCGTCGGCGCGACAGACTCGCCCGTATCGCCGACGGATGGTTGACCCTCGGCGGCCCCCTCGCTATGTGCCCGCCCGTCCGAGCGACAGGGTGTGAGCTCCGTTTCGCCGGGCAAGAGCTGAACATTGCTCAACATGCGCGTCGCCAGGCGGCCCGTAAGGCTGCCTTGGTTCCGCGCTTTTTCTGTTGAGCAAAGTAACCGCGGGGCTTTCCCGCAACGAAAGGTGAAGGGCTTCATGCCAACGATTAACCAGCTGATCCGCAAGGGTCGCGAACCGCAGAAGGCCAAGTCNAANGTCCCTGCGATGGAGCAGAACCCCCAGAAGCGCGGCGTCTGCACCCGTGTCTATACGACGACCCCGAAGAAGCCGAACTCGGCGCTGCGCAAGGTGGCCAAGGTCCGCCTGACCAACCAGCGCGAAGTGATCAGCTACATCCCCGGCGAGGGCCACAACCTCCAGGAGCACAGCGTCGTGCTCATCCGCGGCGGCCGTGTGCGCGACCTTCCGGGCGTTCGCTACCACGTGCTTCGCGGCGTCCTCGATACGCAGGGCGTCAAGGACCGCCGGCAGAGCCGCTCCAAGTACGGCGCCAAGCGTCCCAAGTAATCCACGAGAGTAAGCCCCGGGCGATTTGAAGTCCCGGAACCGGCTGAAGAGAAAGGAACCATCCAATGTCTCGTCGTCGCCGCCCAGAGAAGCGCGAAATCCTTCCCGATCCGAAGTTCGGGGACATCGTCCTGTCGAAGTTCATGAATTCGGTCATGCTCGACGGGAAGAAGTCCGTCGCCGAAGGCATCGTCTATGGCGCCCTTGAGAGCGTCGAGGCGCGCCTGAAGCGCGAGCCCATCGGCGTGTTCCACGACGCGCTCAACAATGTGAAGCCGGGCATCGAGGTCCGCTCGCGCCGGGTCGGCGGCGCCACCTATCAGGTGCCGGTCGAGGTTCGCCCCGAGCGCGCCCAGGCGCTTGCCATCCGCTGGCTGATCACGGCCGCGCGCGGCCGCTCGGAAAAGACGATGTCGGCGCGCCTCTCGGGCGAGCTGATGGACGCTTCGCAGAACCGGGGCAACGCCGTGAAGAAGCGCGAGGACACGCACCGCATGGCCGAAGCGAACCGCGCCTTCAGCCACTACCGCTGGTAGTTTTCGTACCTATATCTGGGGAAGTCGGATCCGCCGGCTCCCCACATCGCTAAGGAACTTCAAGAAATGGCCCGCAGCCATCCGCTCGAACGCTATCGCAACATCGGCATCATGGCGCACATCGACGCCGGCAAGACGACGACGACCGAGCGCATCCTCTATTACACCGGCAAGTCCTACAAGATCGGCGAAGTCCACGAGGGCACCGCCACCATGGACTGGATGGAGCAGGAGCAAGAGCGCGGGATCACCATCACCTCGGCGGCGACGACCTGTTTCTGGGCCGCCGGCGATGGGCCCGAGCACCGCATCAACATCATCGACACTCCGGGCCACGTCGATTTCACGATCGAGGTCGAGCGTTCGCTGCGCGTGCTCGACGGCGCCGTCGCCTGCTTCGACGGCGTGGCGGGCGTCGAGCCCCAGTCGGAGACGGTGTGGCGGCAGGCTGAGAAGTACAAGGTTCCGCGGATGTGCTTCGTCAACAAGCTCGACCGCACCGGCGCCAATTTCGATATGTGCGTCGGCATGATCAAGGACCGCCTCGGCGCCCGCCCGGCGGTGCTGTACCTGCCGATCGGCATCGAAAGCAGCTTTAAGGGTCTCGTCGACCTCGTCGAGAACCGCGCTATCATCTGGCTCGACGAAAGCCTCGGCGCGAAGTTCGAATATCACCCGATCCCCGACGATCTGAAGGACGCGGCCGCGGAAGCGCGCACGCATCTCATCGAGATGGCCGTCGAGCAGGACGACGAAGTGATGGAAGCCTATCTCGAGGGCAATGAGCCCGATACGGCGACGCTGAAGAAGCTGATCCGCAAGGGCACGCTCAACTTCTCGTTCGTTCCGGTGCTGTGCGGTTCGGCGTTCAAGAACAAGGGCGTGCAGCCCCTGCTCGACGCCGTGGTCGATTATCTTCCGAGCCCGCTCGACATCCCGCCGGTCGACGGCATCAATCCGGACAATGAGCAGCCGGAAGCGCGTGAAGCGTCCGACACGGCGCCATTCTCGGCGCTTGCATTCAAGATCATGAACGACCCGTTCGTCGGGACACTGACCTTCGCCCGGATCTATTCAGGCAAGCTGGAAGCGGCCTCGCAGGTCAGCAATTCAGTCAAGGACAAGAAGGAAAAGGTCGGGCGCATGCTGCTGATGCATGCCAACGATCGCGAGGACATCCAGGTCGCCTATGCGGGCGACATCGTCGCTCTCGCGGGCCTCAAGGACACCACGACCGGGGACACGTTGTGCGCCGCTAACGCACCGATCATCCTCGAGCGGATGGAGTTCCCCGATCCGGTCATCGAGGTCGCGGTCGAACCGAAGACCAAGGCCGACCAGGAGAAGATGGGCGTTGCGCTCAATCGCCTGGCCCGCGAGGACCCGTCGTTCAGGGTCACGACCGACCACGAATCCGGCCAGACGATCATCAAGGGGATGGGCGAGCTCCACCTCGAGATCCTCATCGACCGCATGAAGCGCGAGTTCAAGGTCGAGGCCAATGTCGGCGCGCCGCAGGTCGCCTATCGCGAGTATCTCGCGAAGCCGGTCGACCTGACCTACACGCACAAGAAGCAGTCCGGCGGCTCGGGTCAGTTCGGTGAGATCAAGATCAATGTGATCCCGGGCGAGCGCGGGTCGGGCTTCCAGTTCTTCGACGAGATCAAGGGCGGCAACGTTCCGAAGGAATATATCCCGTCCGTCGAAAAGGGTCTTCGCGAAACCGCCGAGACCGGGTCGCTAATTGGCTTCCCGATCATCGACTTTGCCGTGCACCTGATCGACGGCAAGTACCATGACGTCGACTCCTCGGCGCTGGCGTTCGAGATTTGCGCGCGCGGCGCGATGCGTGAGGCGGCTCAAAAGGCCGGCATCAAGCTGCTTGAGCCGATCATGAAGGTCGAGGTGGTGACCCCGGAGGATTATGTCGGCGACGTCATCGGGGATCTCCTCAGCCGTCGCGGCCAGGTCCAGGGCCAGGACAGCCGTGGAAACGCCAATGTGATTGAGGCGACGGTGCCGCTTGCCAATATGTTCGGTTACGTGAACCAGCTGCGTTCCTTCACCCAGGGACGCGCGCAGTACACGATGCAGTTCTCGCACTATGACGAAGTGCCGAAGAACGTCGCCGACGAGGTGAAGGCGAAGCTAGCGTAAGCGCAAAATTGTAGTTATGGGCGCGTCCGCGATGAGGGCGGGCCGCCCGAATTCCTTTAATTAGAAGAGGCGTAAAATGGCGAAGGCTAAATTCGAGCGGACGAAGCCGCACTGCAACATCGGGACCATCGGTCACGTCGACCATGGCAAGACGTCGCTGACCGCGGCGATCACCAAGGTGCTGGCCGAGACCGGCGGCGCGACCTATGTCGACTATGCGAACATCGACAAGGCTCCCGAGGAGCGCGAGCGCGGCATCACCATTTCAACGGCGCACGTCGAATATGAGACCGCCAAGCGCCACTATGCGCACGTCGATTGCCCCGGCCACGCCGATTATGTGAAGAACATGATCACCGGCGCCGCGCAGATGGATGGCGCGATCCTCGTCGTCTCGGCCGCCGACGGCCCGATGCCGCAGACCAAGGAGCATATCCTGCTCGCCAAGCAGGTCGGCGTTCCGACGATGGTCGTGTACCTGAACAAGGTCGACCAGGTCGACGATCCCGAGCTGCTCGAGCTCGTCGAGCTCGAGATCCGCGAGGAGCTTTCCAAGCGCGACTTCGACGGCGACAATATCCCGATCGTCACCGGTTCGGCGCTCGCCGCGCTCGAGGACAAGAACCCCGAGATCGGCAAGGAGTCGATCCTCAAGCTGATGGCCGCGGTGGACGAGTGGATTCCGCAGCCCGAGCGTCCCCTCGATCGTCCGTTCCTGATGCCGATCGAAGACGTGTTCTCGATCTCCGGCCGCGGCACCGTCGTCACCGGCCGTGTCGAGCAGGGCATCGTCAAGGTTGGCGAGGAAGTCGAAATCGTCGGCATCCGCGACACCCAGAAGACCGTCGTCACCGGCGTCGAGATGTTCCGCAAGCTGCTCGACCAGGGGCAGGCGGGCGACAATATCGGCGCGCTTCTGCGCGGCGTCGGCCGCGAGGACGTCGAGCGCGGCCAGGTGCTGTGCAAGCCCGGCTCGATCAAGCCTCACACCGACTTCTCGGCCGAGGTTTACGTCCTGTCGAAGGACGAGGGCGGCCGTCACACGCCGTTCTTCGCCAACTATCGTCCGCAATTCTACTTCCGGACGACCGACGTCACCGGCGAGGTCGTCCTCCCCGAGGGCACCGAGATGGTGATGCCGGGCGACAACGTGAATCTGGGTGTCAAGCTGATCGCTCCGATCGCCATGGACCCGGGCCTGCGCTTCGCGATCCGCGAAGGCGGCCGGACCGTCGGCGCAGGGGTTGTCGCGAACATCAGTAAGTAATATAGGGCGCCAGCCGCGCGATTCTGATCAGGGTCGCGCGGTTCGCTTTTGTATCGAAAAATTTTCGCGGGCTCCCTCGCAAGGGTGAGTTCGCCGGCTCTTTCGCATCGGTAGGGAAATGGAAACGCAGAATATCCGGATTCGCCTGAAGGCCTTCGATCATCGAGTGCTCGACCAGGCGACTGGCGACATCGCCGATACGGCGCGCCGCACGGGTGCACTGATCCGCGGTCCCATTCCCCTTCCGACGCGCATCGAGAAGTTCACCGTCAACCGCTCGCCCCACGTCGACAAGAAGTCGCGCGAGCAGTTCGAGGTGAGGACCTACAAGAGGCTGCTCGACATCGTGCAGCCGACGCCGCAGACGGTCGACGCGCTGATGAAGCTCGACCTCGCCGCCGGCGTCGACGTTGAGATCAAGCTGGCCTAACGGGCCGGCTCGCCCCTCACCGGGCGTCAAATCGGTGGATACCGCCGGAGGTTAGCTCCGGGCTGCGTCCCCGCCGCTCCTTGTCAAAGGAGCACTAGCCCAGGCGGGGCACGCATAAAGTCGATGGGCTGCACGCACCCGGAATGGTCCGGGTGCCTCTGTTTGAGGAGTTTGGTCATGCGCACCGGCGTGATCGCGAAGAAGGTCGGAATGACCCGCCTGTTCCAGGCGGACGGACGGCATGTGCCGGTTACCGTCCTGCAGCTGGACGAGCTTCAGGTCATCGGCCGCCGCGAGGCTGACCGCGACGGCTACACCGCCGTCCAGCTCGGCGCGGGAACTGCCAAGGCGAAGAATGTCGCCAAGCCGCAGCGTGCCGCCTTCGGCAAGGCCGAAGTCGAACCCAAGGTTCGCATCGCCGAGTTCCGTGTCGCCGACGACGCATTGCTCGACGTCGGAGCGCACATCAGCGCCGACCATTTCGTTCCCGGCCAGCTGGTCGACGTCGCCGGAGTGACGCAGGGCAAGGGCTTTGCCGGCGCCATGAAGCGCTGGGGCTTCGGCGGTCTCCGGGCGACCCACGGCGTGTCGGTGTCGCACCGCTCGCACGGCTCGACCGGCAACCGCCAGGATCCGGGCCGAGTGTTCAAGAACAAGAAGATGGCCGGGCACATGGGCGCCCGCAATCGCACGCAGCAGAACCTCGAGGTCGTCCGCACGGACCCGATCCGCGGCCTGCTCTTCATCAAGGGCTCGGTTCCGGGCCACAAGGGCAGCTGGCTCACGGTCAGCGACGCGGTGAAGCTGCCGCGTCCCGACGCCGCGCCGTATCCGGCCGCGATCCTCGAAGGCCGCAAGGTCGAAGAGCTCGAAGTCCCCGAGGCGGGGCTGGTCGACGACGCGGCGGTCCACGAGATCCCGGCGCTGCCGAGCGATGCGGAAGTCGCTGCGATCGCGGCCGAGCAGGAAGCCGGCGCGGCTGCGGAAGCGGCCGCTGAGGAGGCTGCCGAAGCTGAAGCCGCCGATGCGGTCCAGAGCGCAGAAAATGAAAAGGCCAGCGCGGCCGAGGACAGCACCAAGCCTGCCCCCGACGCCGACGAAGGCAAGGAAGGCTAAGATGAAGGTCAAGGTACAGACCCTCGACGCCGGCAAGGGCGGCGACATCGAGCTCAACGACGAGATTTTCGCCGTCGAGCCGCGCGCCGATATCCTGCACCGCGTCGTCACCTGGCAGCTGGTCAACCGCCGCGCTCCGGCGCGCGCGGCCCGCGAGCGCAGCGATGTTGCCCGCACCGGCAAGAAGTTCGGACGCCAGAAGGGCGGCGGCACGGCGCGCCACGGCGACCGCAGGGCGCCGATTTTCGTCGGCGGCGGCAAGGCCCACGGCCCCCGCGCCCGGGTGTTCAGCTCGAGCCTCAACAAGAAGGTCCGTCAGCTGGGCCTGAGGATGGCGCTGTCGTCCAAGGCGCGCGACGGCAACCTCATCGTCGTCGACAATCTCGACGTCTCCGAGGCCAAGACCAAGGTGCTCCGCGAGCAGCTCGGCAAGCTCGGTTTCGGCAAGACCGCGCTGGTGATCGACGGGGACGCATTGAACGTCGGCTTCGCCCGCGCGAGCTCGAACCTCGAGAGCATCAACCTGCTCCCGGCGATGGGCGCCAACGTCTATGACATCATGCGCCACGAGACGCTGGTCCTGACCCGCGCCGCGGTCGAGAAACTGGAGGCCCGCTTCAATGGCTAAGAAGCAGCAAGCGGCGCCGGACGCGCGCCATTACGACATCGTGCTCGCACCGCACATCACCGAGAAGTCGACGATGCTCTCGGAGAACAACGCCGTGGTGTTCCGCGTCGCGGCGAGCGCCAGCAAGCCCGAGATCAAGGCTGCCGTCGAGGCTTTGTTCAACCGCAAGGTGGCGAGCGTCAACACGATGGTCGCCAAGGGAAAGACGAAGCGCTGGAAGGGTGCGCCCTACCGCCGCTCCGATATGAAGAAAGCGGTCGTGACCCTGGCTCCGGGCCAGGACCCGATCGACGTGACGAGCGGGATCTAAGCCATGGCTCTTAAAGCATATAAGCCGACCTCGCCTGCGCGCCGCGGCCTTATCCTCGTCGACAAGTCGGCGCTATGGAAGGGCAAGCCCGTCAAGGCGCTGACCGAAGGCAAGCGCAAGACCGGCGGCCGCAACAACAAGGGCCACGTGACCTCGCGCGGCATCGCCGGCGGCCACAAGCAGAAGTATCGCACGATCGACTTCAAGCGCCGCACGTGGGACGTCGCCGCAACCGTCGAGCGGCTGGAATACGATCCGAACCGCTCGGCCTTCATCGCGCTCGTCACCTACGAGGGCGGCGAGCAGGCCTATATCATCGCGCCGCAGCGGCTTGGTCCGGGCGACAAGGTGATCGCCGGCAAGAAGGTCGACGTGAAGCCCGGCAATGCGATGGAGATCGGTCAGATGCCGGTCGGAACCATTGTCCACAATGTCGAGCTGAAGCCCGGCAAGGGCGGCCAGATCGCGCGCGCCGCGGGGACCTATGTCCAGGTCGTCGGCCGCGACCGCGGGATGGTCATCGTCAGGCTGAATTCGGGCGAGCAGCGCTATGTGCGCTCGGACTGCATGGCGACCGTTGGCGCGGTGTCGAACCCCGACAATGCCAACCAGACCTTCGCCAAGGCCGGCCGCACCCGCTGGATGGGCAAGCGCCCGCTGACCCGCGGCGTCGCCAAGAACCCGGTCGACCACCCGCACGGCGGCGGCGAAGGCCGCACTTCGGGCGGCCGTCATCCAGTCACTCCGTGGGGCAAGCCGACCAAGGGCGCCCGCACTCGTCACAACAAGGCAACGGACAAGTTCATCATCCGTAGCCGTCACGCGAAGAAGAAGGGTTAAGCCATGGCCCGTTCCGTCTGGAAAGGTCCGTTCGTCGAGCTTTCGCTGCTGAAGAAAGCCGAAGGGGCGCAGGAAAAGGGCGGCCGTGCGCCGATCAAGACCTGGTCGCGCCGCTCGACGATCCTGCCGCAGTTCGTCGGCCTGACCTTCAATGTCTACAACGGCCGCAAGTTCGTGCCGGTGTCGGTCAATGAGGAAATGGTCGGCATGAAGCTTGGCGAGTTCGCGCCGACGCGCACCTTCCATGGCCACGCCTCCGACAAGAAGGGCAAGCGCTGATGGGCAAGCAAGCTGCACCCCGCAAGGTCGGCGAGAAGGAAGCGCTCGCGGTCGGCAACACGATCCGCGGCTCGGCGCGCAAGCTCAACCTCGTCGCCCAGATGATCCGCGGCAAGAAGGTCGAGCAGGCCCTCAACATCCTGAAGTTCTCGCCCAAGGGCATGGCCGACGACGTCCGCAAGGTCCTCGCGTCGGCCGTCGCCAATGCCGAGAACAACCATAACCTTGACGTCGACGCGCTGGTCGTCGCCGAGGCGAGCGTCGGCAAGTCGATTTCGATGAAGCGTTTCGCGACCCGTGCGCGCGGCCGCTCGAGCCGCATCGTCAAGCCGTTCAGCCGCATCCGCGTCGTCGTTCGCGAGCAGGAAGAAGCGTAAAACATGGGTCAGAAAACCTCACCGGTCGGGCTTCGCCTGCAGATCAACCGGACCTGGGACAGCCGCTGGTTCGCGGAAGGCCAGGATTACGGTCGGCTGCTGCTCGAGGACCTCAAGATCCGGAAGTCCATCGTCAAGAAGCTGCCGCAGGCCGCCATCTCCAAGGTGGTGATCGAGCGTCCGGCCAAGATTTGCCGCATTTCGATCTATGCGGCGCGTCCAGGCGTGATCATCGGCAAGAAGGGCGCGGACATCGAGAAGCTCAAGAAAGAGCTTCAGAAGATGACCAGCTCGGAAGTCAGCCTCAACATCGTCGAGATCCGCAAGCCCGAGATCGACGCCAAGCTCGTTGCCCAGGGCGTCGCCGACCAGCTCGAGCGCCGCATCGCGTTCCGTCGGGCAATGAAGCGGGCGGTGCAGTCGGCACTGCGCCTCGGCGCGGAAGGCATCCGCATCACCTGCTCGGGCCGTCTCGGCGGTGCCGAGATCGCCCGGACCGAATGGTACCGCGAGGGCCGGGTGCCGCTGCACACGCTGCGCGGCAACGTCGATTATGCCGAAGCGACCGCGCACACCGCCTACGGCGTGTGCGGCGTCAAGGTCTGGGTCTTCAAGGGCGAGATTCTCGGTCATGACCCGCTCGCGCAGGACCGGCTGATGATGGAGGCCCAGACCTCCGGAGTCCGCCCGGCGCGCGAAGAGCGCGGCAACCGGTAAGCGCAAGGACTTAAAACAGATGCTGCAACCCAAGCGCACCAAGTTCCGCAAGGCCTTCAAGGGCCGAATCCACGGCAACGCCAAGGGCGGGACCGAGCTCAACTTCGGCGCCTTCGGCCTGAAGGCGATGGAGCCGGAGCGGATCACCGCGCGCCAGATCGAGGCGGCCCGCCGCGCGATCACGCGTCACATCAAGCGTTCGGGGCGGTTGTGGATCCGCGTGTTCCCGGACGTGCCCGTCAGCTCTAAGCCGGCCGAAGTCCGCATGGGCTCGGGCAAGGGCAGCCCCGAATTCTGGGTCGCTCGCGTCAAGCCGGGCCGGATCCTGTTCGAGCTCGACGGTGTCCCCGGCTCCCTCGCCAAGACGGCGTTCGAGCGCGCGGCCGAAAAGCTGCCGATCAAGACCAAGGTCGTGGCCCGCCTGGGCGAGAGCCTGGCCGAGGAGGAAAAGTAAGATGCCTGCGATCGACGATCTCAAGCAGAAGACCGACGACCAGCTGCAGCAGCAGCTCGGCGACCTGAAGCGCGAGCAGTTCAACCTCCGCTTCCAGTCGGCGACCAATCAGCTCGAGAAGCCGAGCCGCGTGCGCGAAGTTCGCCGCACGATCGCCCGGATCAAGACGCTGCAGACCCAGCGCTCCAAGGCGCAAGGAGAATAACGAGATGCCAAAGCGCGTCCTGACCGGCACCGTGGTGTCCGACAAGGGTGACAAGACCGTGGTGGTCCGTGTCGAGCGGCGGGTGAAGCACCCGCTNTACGGCAAGATCATCAGGCTTTCGAAGAAGTACCACGCTCACGATGCGGCCAATGAGTTCCGCATGGGCGAGATCGTGCGCATCGAGGAGTGCGCGCCGATCTCGAAGCTGAAGACGTGGACGGTCGTCGACCGGATCGGCGCCGCCAAGATGGGCGCCGTCGAGATCGACGAGCCGGAGCTTGTTGCCCCGACCGAGTCCGAGCCTTCGAAGCCGGCTGAGGAAAAGGCCGAGAAGAAGCCCGCTGCGAAAAAGTCGACGAAGAAGGCCAAGGCCGAAGACGTCGCCGAAGCGGACGCCTGAGACGAGTTTGAGAGGATAAGGGTCGAACCATGATCCAGATGCAGTCCAACCTGGACGTTGCGGATAACAGCGGAGCCAAGCGCGTCCAGTGCATCAAGGTGCTGGGCGGCTCGAAGCGCCGTACCGCCGGCGTCGGCGACATCATCGTCGTTTCCGTCAAGGAAGCGGCNCCGCGCGGCCGCGTGAAGAAGGGCGACGTCCACCGCGCGGTGATCGTCCGCACNGCCAAGGACATCCGCCGTCCCGACGGCTCGGTGATCCGCTTCGATTCGAACGCCGCGGTGCTGGTCAACAAGAANGAGGAGCCGATCGGCACCCGNATCTTCGGCCCCGTGGTCCGCGAGCTTCGCGCGAAGAAGCACATGAAGATCATCAGCCTTGCGCCGGAGGTGCTGTGATGGCCGCGCAGAAGATCAAGAAGGGCGACAAGGTCGTGATCCTGTCCGGCAAGGACAAGGGCCGCACCGGTGAAGTCGTCAAGGCGATGCCCAAGGAGGGCAAGGTGATCGTGTCGGGAGTCAACGTCCACGCGCGCCACCGCAAGCCGACGCAGCAGGCGCCGCAGGGCGGAATCGAGCGCAAGGAAGCGCCGCTGCACATTTCGAAGGTCGCGATCGCCACTGCCGACGGCAAGCCGAGCCGCGTCCGCTTCGAGGTTCGCGAGGGCAAGAAAGTGCGCGTCGCGGCCAAGACCGGAGAGCTGATCCATGGCTGATGAAAAAGACAAGGTCGAAGAGGCGGTCGAGACCGCGCCTGACCAGGTAGAGCTGGTTGGCGAGGCCAAGAAGGCTGAGGCCGAGGCGATCGAAGCGCTGCCAAAGGTCGAGAAGGCCGAGGCGCCGAAGCCCGAGAAGGTCGCCGACAAGCCTTCGAAGAAGCCGGCGGACTACACGCCGCGGCTGAAGAAGGATTATGACGAGCGCATCGTCGCGGCGATGACCGAGCGGTTCGGATACAAGAACCGCATGGAGGTCCCGCGCCTCGACAAGATCGTCATCAACATGGGCGTTGGCGAAGCGACGCAGGACAAGAAGCGNGTCGAGACCGCAGCCGCCGAGATGATGGCGATTTCCGGCCAGAAGCCGGTGATCACCAAGGCCAAGAAGTCGATCGCNCAGTTCAAGCTGCGCGAAGGCATGCCGATCGGCTGCAAGGTCACGCTTCGCCGCGACCGCATGTACGAGTTCCTCGATCGTCTCGTGACGGTCGCGCTGCCGCGCGTGCGCGATTTCCGCGGCCTCAATCCGCGTTCCTTCGACGGTCGGGGCAATTATGCCCTTGGCCTCAAGGAACAGATCATCTTCCCCGAGATCAACTACGACCAGATCGACAAGGTCCGGGGCATGGATGTCATCGTAACCACCACCGCGAAGACGGATGAGGAGGCGCGCGAGCTGCTGCGCCTGTTCAATTTCCCGTTCCCGCAAGAGGAGCAGAAGCAGGCCGCCTGAGGGCGCGTCTGCTTCGATTAGGAGAAGAACTTAAGTCATGGCGAAACTGAGTTCGATCAACAAGAACGAGCGGCGCAAGAAGCTCGTGGCGCAGAATGCGGCCAAGTACGCGAAGCTGAAAGCGATCGCGGACGATGAGTCGAAGGACGAGACCGAGCGCCTGATGGCGCGTCTCAAGATGGCCGAGCTGCCGCGCAACGGGAACCCGACGAGGGTTCGCAACCGGTGCGAGCTGACCGGCCGGTCGCGCGCTTATTACCGCAAGTTCCGCCTGTCGCGGATCATGCTTCGGGAACTGGCCAACAAGGGCCTGATCCCCGGCGTGATCAAGTCGAGCTGGTAAGGGTTAAAAGATGGCGATGACCGATCCACTGGGTGACCTGCTCACCCGCATCCGCAACGGCCAGCAGGCCCGCAAGGACAGCGTCCTGACGCCGGCCTCGAAGCTGCGCACGCGCGTGCTCGATGTGCTTCAGCGCGAGGGCTATATCCGCGGCTACGCGGAGGAAGAGCTTGCCGGCCAGAAGGGCCTGCGCATTGAGCTCAAATATTTCGAGGGCCAGCCCGCGATCCAGCATCTGGCCCGCGTGTCCAAACCCGGCCGCCGCGTCTATTCGGCCGCGCGCGAGCTCCCGCGTATCCGCAACGGCCTCGGCACGATCATCGTCTCGACCCCGCGCGGCGTGCTGTCGGATGCCGAAGCGCGCGAGCAGAATGTCGGCGGCGAAGTGCTGGCGGAGGTGTTCTAATGTCCCGCATTGGCAAGAAGCCCGTGGCCGTCCCGAGCGGCGTTACTGCAACCGACGAAAACGGCATGCTGGTGGTCAAGGGCCCCAAGGGCACCCTGACGATGCCGATGCTCGATGACGTGATCTATTCGATCAAGGAAGACGAGATTCTCGTCACTCCGGTCGGGCCGACGCAGCAGGCGCGCGCCGCCTGGGGCATGCAGCGCACGATGGTGCAGAACCTCGTCACGGGCGTGACCGAGGGCTTCACCAAGGTGCTCGAGATCACCGGCGTTGGCTACCGCGCCCAGGCGCAGGGCCGCAATCTTCGCCTGCAGCTCGGCTACAGCCACGACGTCAATTACAAGCTGCCCGACGGGGTCGACGTGAAGACTCCCGACCAGAATACGGTCGAGATCACCGGCATCGACAAGCAGAAGGTCGGCCAGGTCGCGGCTGAGATCCGCCGCTGGCGCAAGCCCGAGCCGTACAAGGGCAAGGGCATCAAGTATCGCGGCGAGTACATCTTCCGCAAAGAAGGCAAGAAGAAGTAGCCATGGCGAAACTCTCTCTTTTCGACCGCCGTCGCCGTCGGGTGCGCACCGCGCTTCGCGGGCGTGCGTCGGGCAAGCCCCGGCTTTCGGTCCATCGGTCCGGCAAGCACATCTATGCCCAGGTGATCGACGATGCGGCGGGCACGACGCTCGCTTCGGCCTCGACCCTGGACAAGGACCTCAAGGGCAAGACCGGCGCGACCAAGGACGGTGCCGCGCAGGTCGGCAAGACGCTCGCCGAGCGCGCCAAGAAGGCCGGCGTGTCGAAGGTCGTCTTCGACCGCGGAGGCTTCCTCTTCCATGGCCGGGTGAAAGCCCTCGCCGACGCTGCACGCGAAGGCGGACTGGAGTTCTAGAATGCAAGACGAAAACCAGCAGACCAACGAAGCCAACACCGATCCGAAGGAAGCGGCAGCGGTAGCTGAGGCGACCCCGGCGCAGGCCGAGGAGAGGCAGACCGAGCAGCCGCAGCAGGCACCGCATGGCCGTGGACCGCGCGGCGGCCGCGGCGGCGGCGGCGGCCGTGGCCGTGGCGGCGGCGATCGCGGCGGTGGCCGTGGCCGGCGCGACGATCGTCGCGGCGGACGTGGCGGCGACGACGANGGCGGCGAGGAGCTGATCGAGAAGCTCGTCCACATCAACCGCGTCTCCAAGACGGTGAAGGGCGGCAAGCGCTTCGGGTTTGCGGCGCTCGTGGTGGTCGGCGACGGCAAGGGCCGCGCCGGTTTCGGCCACGGCAAGGCTCGCGAGGTCCCTGAGGCGATTTCCAAGGCGACCGCCGCGGCGAAGAAGGCGATGATCCGCGTCCCGTTGCGCGACGGCCGAACGCTGCATCACGACGGCCTCGGCCACTTCGGCGCGGGCCGGGTGACCATCCGCACGGCTCCGGCCGGGACCGGAATCATCGCCGGCGGCCCGATGCGCGCGATCTTCGAAAGCCTCGGCGTTGCCGACGTCGTCACCAAGTCGGTCGGCACGTCCAACCCGTACAACATGATCCGCGCGACGTTCGAAGCGCTCAAGGAGCAGACCAGCCCGCGCTCGGTTGCCCAGCGGCGCGGAAAGAAGGTCGCCGACCTGCTCGGCCGCGGCGGCGCCAGCGCTGCCGAAGCCGAGGCCCAGGCCGAAGCGGTGGTGGAGTAAGCGTCATGGCGAAAATCAAGATCACCCAGACCGGATCGCCGATCCGCCGCGACAAGACTCAGCGGGCGACGCTCGTCGGCCTCGGCCTCAACAAGCTTCACCGCTCGATCGAGGTTGAGGGCACTCCTGAAGTGCTCGGCCAGGTCAGGAAGGTGCAGCACCTGGTGAAGGTGACCGAAGCAGCTTGAGCTGCTTCGCGTCATCCCGGACTTGATCCGGGATCCATCCTGCCAAGCGCGAAGCAGGATCGGACCAAAGCGACAAGAATGGACCCTCGCTTTCGCGAGGGTTCGCTACAGCGAGTGCAGACGATGAAACTGAATGAAATCAAGGACAACAAGGGCGCGCGCCAGTCACGCGTTCGTGTCGGGCGCGGCATCGGCTCGGGTCTCGGCAAGACCGCCGGCCGCGGCCAGAAGGGCGCCAAGGCACGTTCCGGCGTCAGCATCGCCGGCTTCGAAGGCGGCCAGATGCCGCTCCACATGCGGCTGCCGAAGCGCGGCTTCAACAACATCTTCGCGCGCGATTATGCCGAAGTGAACATCGGCGCGGTCCAGAAAGCGATCGATGCCGGCAAGCTCGACATCAANGCCACGCTCGACCACGCCGNGCTCAAGGGCGCCGGCCTCGCGCGNGGCGGCAAGGACGGNGTCCGNCTGCTCGGCAAGGGCGAGATCAAGGCCAAGCTCAGCTTCAAGGTCGCCGGCGTGTCGAAGGGCGCGCGCGAGGCGGTCGAGAAGGCCGGCGGCTCGGTCGAGCTGATCGAGCGCAAGAACCCGGCCGAGCTCGCCGCTGCCAAGAAGGGCAAGGTCCGCGAAGCGCGCCTCGCCGACAGGGCCGCCAAGGCCTGAGGGTCTTAGACAAGCGGCCTCGAGCCACTATATCGGCGGCGGGGAGGCTTTCAGCCTAATCGCCGCCGTTCGTTTTTCCGGGGAATATTCAGTCGATGGCATCCGCAGCCGAACACCTCGCCTCCAGCATTTCATTTGCGAATTTCCAGAAGGCGACCGAGCTCAAGAAGAGGCTGTGGTTCACGATCGGCGCGCTGATCCTGTTCCGGCTGCTGTCGTTCGTGCCCGTTCCCGGCATCGACCCGGCGGCCATGGCCCAGCTCTACCAAACGCAGAGCGGCGGTATCCTCGACGTCTTCAACACCTTCTCGGGCGGCGCGCTCGAGCGCTTCTCGATCGTCGCGCTCGGCGTCATGCCCTACATTACCGCCTCGATCGTCGTTCAGCTCGGCGCCACGCTCTATGGGCCGTGGCAGACGCTCCGCAAGGAGGGCGAGACCGGGCGCAAGAAGCTCAATCAATATACCCGCTACCTGACCGTGATGATCACGCTGGTGCAGGGCTATCTCGCGATCCGCGGCCTTGAATCGCAATCGCTCCGCCAGGGCATCAGCGCCGTTGTCGTGCCCGGCGTTCTGTTCGAGCTTGCCGGCACCGTCAGCCTCGTCGGCGGCACCCTCTTCCTGATGTGGATCGGCGAGCAGATCACCAGCCGCGGCATCGGCAACGGCGTCTCGCTGATCATCATGGCCGGCATCGTTGCGCGCTTGCCCCAGGGAGTGGTTCAGCTGTTCGAGGGCAGCCGCACCGGCTC
>JGI24744J21845_10000039_pt1 | contig 14759 bp, 19 predicted proteins | sample KBSMiscanthusM3_FD_21845 | JGI IMG/M metagenome (IMG submission 21845)
CACGAACGTGTCCTTCGCGTAAGCCATGCGGGTCACCGGCCCCCAGGCCAGAATCTGGTCGCCCCGCCACACCTGCACCTCCCGGAACGGCGTGTCGACCAGCAGGGCGATGCCGGGATCGTTCTGGAGCAGCGTGAACTCGAAGTCCTCGGGTGCGTTCAGCTCGAAGTTGATCGTGGAGAGCACGGCGTAGGGCAGCTCGCCCAGCACGGTGCCGTGCACGTCGGTGACGACCACCCGCCACCGCTTGCCCCGCGGCGGGGTGATGAGCACCACCTCCGACGCGGACTGGAAGATGAACTCCAGCGGCCCCGGCGGCGCGAGCGGGCTGACGGTGAGGTCGGATTCGCCCTCGAAGATGAACTCGACGTCGGCCACGGGCTCAGTCGAAGCTGCCCACGAAGTCGCCGACGGGGACGTCGATCGACTGGCCAGCAGTGACCGAGCGGGGCGTCGTGGCCGGCGTGAACAGGAGCATGTTGCCGCCGCTGGACGCGTCGAGGACGGCGCCGCCCACGACCGTGCACGCGGGCATCCCGGTGAAGCTGACCGCCGAGCCGTTCGACGCCGAGCCCGTGCCAGCGCCGCCCCAGGTGAGCGTCAGCGCCTTGCGGACGTAGGAGCCGCCGGTGACCTCGGTGCCGCCGCCGCCGACCGTGGGCGGCGTCGTGTAGAGCGCCAGGTACACCGTCGTCGGCGACGTGTAGGCCACGTGGCAGAGGACATGCTGGATGAGCTTGTCCTTCAGGTATTCGGTCATAGCCGCCATGGGCGAACCTCAGAGGTAGAGGGGCGTGAACCTGAACGTGCCGGTTCCACCCACGACGGTGAAGGCATTGGGGCCGGGGACGAGGCCCGGCCAGCCCGAGCCGGGGGCCACGAGCGTCGGGTGGGGCGTCCCGTTGTCCATCACGGTGCGAGCGGCGCCGTCCACGACGATCGAGTGGCCCGATACGACGCCGGTCAGTACGAGCGGGGGCTCGGTGTCGGTCGGGTTGGCGACGGTGATGCGGGCCGCCGACGCCGTGATGGTGAGCTGCCACTGGGTGCAGACCGGGGCGGTGCCGGGGTTGTTGATGGCCACGTCACACCGCCACGTCGACCGGGTCGCCGGCCGCAAAGGGGTTCAGCGCCTCGAACGTCAGCAGCACCGAAATGAAGCCGGCGCCGAGGAACGACACGTCCGTCTCGAAGCCTCGGGGACGGCCCTGGTAGGTGAACGAGGTGCCGGCCACGGTCAGCACCAGGGGGATGTCGGCCGACGCCGGCGCCCACGCCGCCTTCAGCGCCGCGAGGGCGGCCATGGCCAGCTCGGCGGTGTCCTTGTTGATGCCCACGGGGATGGTGAGGGTGCGCTTCTCGAACACGTCGTCGCCGCCCACGTCGCCCGACAGGTGTCCTCGGGGCTGGTCGGCGGCGCGCACCGCCGGCAGGCCGAGCCCGCTGATCCCGGGCTGGAGGATCGGGTAGTCGGTGCCGTCGCCGATCGTCAGCGTGCGGATGGTGGCGGTCCAGTTCGACATCAGCGTTCCGCCCTTGTCGTCAGCATCCAGCCGAGCCGGGCGTGGATTTCGTCGACCACGCTGGCTGCCGATGCGGCCTCGGTGATGTTGAGCCCGCCCTCGATGACGAGGGCTCGTCCGTTGCCCGGAGCGTTGGCCAGCTCGCGGCGGAACGTCTCGGCCATGAGCGACACCGGGGAGACGACCTCGGGCCGAGCCCGTGACGTCTCGGCGAAGCGGAACAGGCCGGTCGTGTCGCTGGTGAACACGTTGCCCTTGGCGTTTCCGATCGGGATGGGGTCGATGTCGGGCATCCCGATCGTCGCCGAGCCGCCACCAAGGAAGCCCGGCAGGGTCATCGTGAAATCCAACCCATTCCAGATTCCGATGATGGAGTTGATCGCACTCTTGAAGGAGTTGACGAGGCCACTCCAAAGGCCGCCGGTTTGACCGTCGAACCATTTGTCGATCTGATCGAACAGGTCCGTCCACCACTTGTCGATTACGTCGGAGATGCCCTCGGGGAGCGTGAGGATGCCCTTGATTATCTTCCACGTAGTGCCGACGATGTTCTCCACGGTGAGCCACTTGTCGAGCTGATCGAAAGCTGCCTTCCACCACTTGTCGATCTGATCGAAGGCGTCCTCGGGGAAGGTGAGGATTCCAACGACGATGCTCCAGACGACATCCTGGAACTTCTCGTTGGTGAGCCACGTGTTGAGCTGGTCGAACGCGGCCTTCCACCACTTGTCGATCTGGTCAGAGACGTCCTCGGGGAACGTGAGGATGCCCGTGACGAGATTGATGACGACCCGCTGGAACGCTTCGTTGGTGAGCCACGTATTGAGCTGGTCGAACGCAGCCTTCCACCACTTGTCGATCACGTCGGAGACTGCTTCGGGGAACGTCAGGATTCCCACGACGATCTTCGCGGCGATCGGGGCCAGCTTCTCCACGGTGATCGCCTTGTCGAGACTGTCGAAGATGCCCTCGGGGATCGCGCCGAGTAGTAGCGCATCCGAAAGCATGTTCTTGCTTACAATCTTCCCGATTGAGGAGCCGAGAGCAAGGCCAACTCCTGCCCAGTTCTTCGGGTCCTTGGCCCAATCCGTGGCCGCTTCCGCCAGCTTCTCCAGCTCTTTGCCGAGGTCCCCCTTGTGCTTATTGATCGAGTCACCGATGGCGGGGATGATTTCCGTTATCATCGCATCGGCGAAGCCTTCGGCGAACGACTTGAATATCTTGGGCTTCGGCGGATCGACGAAGCTGGTCCCCGGGAAGTCGAGCGACGGGGGGGCCGGCGGTTGGACGTTGAACGCCTTTGCCCAGTCCTGCTGCTCCTGCGGGACGACCTCGAAGCCGAACAGGTCGCCGATCTTCTCCTGGATGAACGCCGTCGCCGTGGTGAAGAAGTCCGCCAGCTTCGGCTTCCACGTCTCCCACAGGTTGCTGAGGAACGTGTCGATCTTCGACGTCGCATCCTCGATCGCCGCGCTCGGGCCCTCGTCCTGGAACGTCTTGGCGACGTCCTTCACGGCGTCCTGGAAGGGCGGAATCTCGATGTAGGCGGCGGTGAGCGCCCCGGCCAGCGCGAGGAGCCCAGCGATGACGACACCGCCCGGGCCGAGGCCGAGGAGCGCCGTGGTCAGGTTCGCGGCCGACTTGGCGGTCGACTGCACGACCGACATTTCCTTCATGGCGACCAGGAACCCGCCGATGCCGGCCGTGACGAGCAGCAGGGTGTCTTTGTTGTCGACCAGGAATTGGAAGAAATCCCTGACCTTCGGAACGGCCAGGTCCCACGCCTCGTTGAACTTGTCGATGGCGAGGGGGATTTGGACCTGCAACCAGTCCACGAGGCCCCGGGCCATGTCGCCGAGGGTCGACATCAGGCCCGAGAACCCGGACGCGTCCACGTCGGCCTTGCCGGTGACGAATGCCGTGGCGAATGCCTTGACGCCGTCGACCGCGCCGCGGAATGCGACGCCAAGGCGCTCGGCGGTGCCGGCGATCCCGTCGGCGGTGGTGATGTTGCCGGTGCGGAACGCGTCGGCGAAGGCTTTGGGCAGCGGCTTCAGCAGGTTCAGGAAACGGCCGACCGCGTCGCCGATCTTCGCGAACTCACCCTCCACCGGCTTGCCGATGCCATCCAGCTCGGAGCGGAACTCTTTGAGGCCCTTGCCGGCCTTCTTGCCGAATCGGCCGACCGCGTCGCCCATCTTCGCGAAGCGGCCCTCGACCGGCTTCCCGACGCCGTCCATCTCGGAGGCGAATATCTTGACCTTGTCTCCGACCGTCTCCAGCGCCGGGACGATCGTGAGGCGGATCGCCTTCGAGATGCCCGGCAGGAAGGGCTTTAGCGATTCGATCGCCGTGATGCGGAGCTGGTCCTTCAGGGTTTCCAGCGCGCCCTTCAGCGTCAGCGACTGACGCTGCATGGCGCCCTCGGCGCCCTTGATGTCCTTGAAGCTGGCCAGGATCGTCTGAACGGCCTGCTCGCCGGTCAGGCCGAACTCCTCCAGAGCGCCGCCGGGTTGCGACAGGGCCTTGACGAAGTCGGGGACCGACGCGTTGACCGATGCGGCGAGGGCGGGGATCGGGTTCGAGCCCGGGAAGTTCTCGGCGATCTGGATGAGTTCTTCGAGCTGGACGCGGCCCTTGGAAATGATCTGACCGAGGGCCCGCACGACGAGTTCGGTGTCACGGGGGCGCACGCCCAACGCCGCCGCGGCGTCGCCGAGCGTCTGCATCGTCGGGATGATCGACTCGGCGTCGAAGCCGAAGGCGAGCAGCTTCTTCGAGGCGTCCGCCATGGAGGGGAAGTCGAACGGCGTGACCTTCGCGAAGTTCTGGAGTTCTTCGAGCTTGGCCTGAGCCGCCTCCGTCGAGCCCAGCAGGCCGGCGAACGCCACCTCCGTCGTCTCGAAGTTGATGGCGACGTCGAAGCCCTCTCGGGCCGCTTTCGTTAGGCCGATCGTCGCGGCGACGGTGGCCAGCGCCTTGGTGGCCGACGAGATGATGCTCGACGACATCGAGGAGCCGGCGGACTCGCCCATCTGCTTGCCCAGCGCGCTCTGGTCGCCGAGCGAGGAGCGCAGCTTCGAGTTGGCGGCGGCACCATCGACGTTGACGCCGACGTTGGTGGAGAACCCCGAGAGCTGCTTGCGCAGGTTCGAGACGGCGCTGCTGTCCACGCTGACGGCGACCTTCGCCGACAGGTCCCCGAGCTGCTTGCGCAGGTTCGCGCCGAAGTCCCGTGCGGACGGAACGACGCTGACGTAGGCGACACCTAGCTCTACGGCCATGTCACGTCACCCCTTCCTCGATGCGGCGAGCAGCCAGCCACTCGCGGAACTCCTCGGCGTTGCGGGCCGAGGTCCGCGGCCGGTATCGGTGGTCGCCGACCCCGTCGACCTCGGCATCGCTCCCCGGGCGAGGAAGCGGTTTGGGGCGCGCGCCTTTGCCGCCGCGCTGCCAGTTGGCAGCGCGCAGCACGTCGACCGCCATGGCCAACAGGTGCTCGGACAGCGTCCACGACGCCTCCGGCCCCCCGAGGGCGCGGTAGGTGGCCGACTCCGCGGGGAGCTGGCGCACGAGCACGCCGAGACGTCGCCACCGGCACGTCTCGATCAGCGCACCAAGGTCGGTTCCGTAGAACCGTTGGAGGTCGGCTTCGACCGCCTCCCCGTGCTCTTTGAGGAGCCGGTGGAGGCTGACGATTCCCCCACGGATGCTCCGATATGGTCGCCGTAGCGTTCGAGGAGCGCGTTCAGCGCCTCGATGTCGAAGGTGACCTCGGTGGCGGCCAGGCGCTCCCACTGCTCGGCGCCGAGCATGTACCGCAGCCCGGTGGTGAGGTCGCCGTCCGACAGCGCCGCCGCGGCACGGACGTCCACGACGGCGGGCAGGGTGTAGGACTCGCCGCCGAAGCGGAACGTGAACGGCTTGCGCGGCGCACGCTCCGCCACCAGGGCGTCGAGGTCGAACTCGTGGGCGTCTTCCATCAGGAGCCGGCGACCGTGTTGTAGACGTATGCCTTCACGCCGTCGTCGTCGTCGTAGGCCGTGATGGTGATGGGCAGCTTCACCGCGTCACCGGACACGAACACGGTGTCGCCCCGCTCGGTGATCTGACCCTCGGGGACCACGATGCGCAGGTTCTCCGAGCCATCCACGATGTCGAACACCCAGCTCTTGCGCAGCGTCGAGCCGGCGGTCAGCTCCGACACGCCACCGGAGAAGTTGCCGAAGTAGGTGTCGAGGGTGACCCAGTTGACCTCCAGCATTTCGAGCGCGTAGGTGACCGTGTGGCCCGTCTGGAGCGTGCGGACGGTGGTGGCGTTCTGCCACGCCTGAACGTCGGTCGTGTCGACGCTGATCGACTGGGTGATGCCGCCGTCGCTCACGTAGCCCAGCTCCTGCCATACGCCAGGCAGGGTGGTGAGCGGAGACGTCGGGAGAGCGGTGCCAAGGGGTGCGACGTGGACGGCGCCGGTTACACCGACGCGCACGTTGCCGGAATCGAGTGCCACGGAAAGGGCCTCCTGTCGTTCGGGTGCAGCCGCGCGCGACGGCACCGTTGGCGTTGCCTTGCGGTGCCGGCTAGCTGCCGGGTTCAGCCCATCCGCGCCACGTCACGAGGAGCGTGAACGTGTAGCGGGGATGGTCGGAGAGGGGGTCCGGCAGGTACGCGGGACCACCCAGCTCCTCGATGCGTTGGACGTTGTCGACGACGCCCCGGCTGCTGTAGATGAGCCCCCTCGTGATCTGCGCGAGGTCGTGGCTGCCGGAATGCGTCCCCGCCCAACACTCGACGGTGACCTGTGCTTCCTCGTTGGGGATGTTGGGGTCGAGGTTGTGGCCCCCGCCGGTGCGGAACACCCGCACGAACGACGACGGCCGGGTTCGGGGAACGAGGCTGGTGACCGGGGCCACGTAGCCCCGGGCGGACAGCTCGGTGTTGAGGAAGTCGATGAGCGCGGCCTCGACGTCGCCGAAGACGACGACCTCAGCCACGGCCCGCTCGAATCGAGGACGTCAGCGTCCGAAAGCGGGCCTCCATATACATGGCCTTGTGGGTGTCGGTGATGACCGCGGAGCGCACTCGACGGGTGCCCCGGCCCGACTCGACCCGATGACCGAAAGGGTCGCCGGCCGCGGCGTCAGCCGCATTCGCGATCATCTCGGCCTTGTCCTGAATCAGATTCGCCATCGCCGGCAGGAGATTCAGTTGCCGGACGCCCAGCATCCTCAGTTCGAGCTTCACGGCCATGAGCGATCCCTTCGGCCACGAGGGCGGGAATGCGCCCCCGCCGAGCGGAGGCGCGGTAGCGGGTCCACAGGGCGTGGCCGGCGTCGCTGCCGGTGACACGGCTCGCTCGGGCCTGCGGCGGGTGCCAGAGGTGCAGCAGCGGGTGCGGGAGCCGGGCGTGGGGCCCTACGACGGCGTCGAGGGCGATGGCCAGCGAGGCGTCCTCCTGGCCCCAGCCCACGAAGCGGGGGTCGAGCGGGGCCCGGAGGTAGTCGCTGCGGCGGATCACGACGACGCCTCCGCCGGCCCATCCGGGGTAGGGCGCCTGCTCGCAATCCGCCGCAGACAGCTCGGCGACGTGAACGCCGCCCTCGATGACGACGGAGGTGACCTCGCTCGTCAGGCGGAAGACGAGATGGTGGGGGACCACCCATGAGGCCCCTTCATCGAGGGCGGCGATCGCGTCGTCGAGGTGGTTGGACCAGACGTCGGCATCGGCGATGACCAGGACGTCGCCGGTGGCCCGTTCGAGGCCGTCAGCGACGGCGTGCGCCTTGACCCAGGGTTGGGTTCCGCGTCCTTCGACTACCTGCCAGCCGGGATGGCGCTGGCCGTAGGCGGCCCGGACCCATCGCCAGGCCCGCTCGCGGTGCTCGTCGGAGGGGTACCAGGGAACGACGACTGATACGCCCGATCGAACTCCTCGATCCATAGCGGCGTCAGCGCCTCCCACGATTGCGTCTCCGCCCAGCGGCGGGCCCCCACGCTCATCCCGGCCACCAGGTCGGGATCGGAGGCGAGGTTGGTGATGGCGGCGGCGAGGGTTTCGGGGTGGACGTCGTAGACATCGACGGGGCCGCAGCGCATCAGCACGGTGGAGCGGCGAGCGACCGGCAGGCGCATCCCCGGCCAGCCCTCATTCGGCGAGCAGTCGGGCATCACGATGGCCATGCCGGCGGCGGCGGCTTCGAGCGTGGGCAGCGACAGGCCGCCGTAGCGCCGGGGCGCGATGAGCACGTGGTGGCCCTTGTAGAGCTTCCAGTAGTCCTCGATGCCTCGGGGCTGCACGTCGACCTCGACGGTGGGCGTGCCGTTGAACCCGATGTCCATGCGGCGGTTCTGACAGGTCACCGTCAGCCGGCAGGGGCGCACGATGTGCTCGATCGAGCGGGCAACGGTGCGGCTGCCGGCCCGGTCGTCCTGCGCCTGGTGGCCGACGACGTGCAGGAAGCTCACCTTCCCCGTCGCCCGGGGCGCCGGCCGGAACCGCTCGATCGCCACCGGCATCGGCACCACCCTGGTGCTGGCCGGCAGGTGGTCGAGACGCCACGGCGTGGCCGCCCACCAGACGGTGCGGCCGGCGTGGCGCAGCTCCTGGGCGGCCAGTTGCTCGGGGTTGACGTGGCGGACGAGCGCGGCGCCGGCTTCGGCGCACCAGCCCGCCATGCGGCGGTCGTAGTCGGACTCTGCGGTGTAGACGACGTCTAGCCCGTCGAGCCACGAGCGCACCGTCGTCTCGTGGAGCTGGCCCTGGTACCACTGGACCTGCGTCGTATCGAAGCGGGCGTAGCGGTCGGGGTGCTGAATCCAGCCCGCCGGCTTCGGCTCAACCAGCAGCACACGGTCAGGGTTGAGGTGCCGGCACGCCTCCCACGTCTGGATGCCGAGCCCGCGGGATTCGGAGCGGGCGATGATGCCGAGCTTCACCGGACCGTCATGTCGTACATCGGGTCGGCGCCCCTCCCGTTGAGGTGGAGGCTCCGCTTGATGTTGCGCCTGGAGGGGGCGTAGACGGCCAGGCGGTGGAAGCGCCACGGGTATTTCTGGACCACGGCGTGGGCGACGTCCTCGATCATCGTCGAGCAGGTGGCCGGGAAGTGATCGTCGAGGAGCCGGACGTAGAGGTCGGTGCGGGCGAGGTGGGGCCGCTGGCTCCACTGTCGGGTCCGCATCACCGGGCAGCCACCCATGTCGATGGCCTGGTGGTCGAGCATCAGGTAGTAGTGGGCGTCGGGGACGGCGCCCTCGTAGTGGAAGCGCATGACGTCCAGCTCGTCGGCCAGCAGCGGCGCCTTGATGGCGTCCCAGTCCATGGGCTCGTCGGTGACGAGCGGGGTGTCGTGCTCCATGAACAGGATGAGCGGCGTGTCGACCCGGTCGAGCGCGTGGCGGGTCATGTTCGCCTGGTGCTGGTGGTGCTCGTGGCGGATGACCGTGCAGCGCCCCCAGCGGTGCCGGGCCAGCCACAGCAGCCGCTCCTGGTAGGCGGCATAGTCAGCAGCTCGACCCGCCTGCTCCTCGCGCACGCCGTCGACCAGCACCAGAATCTCGGCATCGGGCAGCCAGTGCCGGACGCTGGCCACCGTCTCCTCGATGATGGCGGTGTCGGGGTGGGAGGGGATCGGGCTGGTGGTGACCAGCACCGTGATGTCGTCGGCGCGGCACACCGGCCGCTGGGCGACGGCGTCGAGGTCCATGCGGATGCGGCGGCGGAGGTCACGCTGGAAGTTCGACCACCACGCCCCCGCCCGGTTCGCCGGTGTCGGCCACTCCGCCACCAGCCGGTTGATCTGGCGGGGCAGCGGCGCCCAGTCGGTGTCGACGGGGCAGTCGGGGTTCGAGCCGAGAGTGAGCGGCCAGTAGCCCGACTGCTCGTAGCCGGGGCAGAGTCCGTCGATGACGGGGACGCAGCCGGCCTCGAACGCCTCCCACACCCGGAACGAGTCCGGCGTGGACGGCCCCGACGGGCAGGGGATGACCTTCGCCTCGGCCAGCGTCGCCAGGTACTCCGCCCGGTCGAGCCCGCCGAGGAAGCCTTCCGTGATGATGAGCTTGCCGCCGGTCGAGGGCAGCATGTTGACGAGGTGACGCCGGCGGGCGTGGTTGACCTGCCCGGCGAAGAACCAGTCGAGGGCCCGGCCCTGGCCCGGTTCGGTGAGGTCGCCGAGGAGCCGGCGGGTGCTGGGCGGCGGCCCGAACGGCAGGAACCGGGCGTCGCCGTGGTAGCGGCCAGGCCGGGGCGTCTGCACCCACACCCGCATCCGGTCGAGACGGTGATCGTTGAGCTTGCTGGCCGGGAAGGCGGACCGCTCGTCGGAGGTGATGAACACGACGGCCCAATCGAGGTTGTCCAGCTCGTTGCCGATCCAGTCGACCGCATCGACGTAATACTCGCCGGGGATCACCACCGCGGCACCGCCGTCGACATCGTCGAAGCCGACCGTGTGCTCGCCGCCCAGCTCGGTGAGGATGTCCTCGATCTGGCTCTGCGCCCAGGTGAGGCGCCAGCGGCTGTCGTTGTGCGCCCGAGGCACGTCGGGCATCAGCCACACGACGGGGAACGTCACGCGCTCACCTCGATGAATCCGGTCAGCCGAGCGGCCTCGGCGTCGCGCTCGGGCTCGGTGCGCTCCCACACCGCCGGCAGGTCAGCGCCCCGGGCCCGCTCCATCCGTTCCTTGTGCGTCTGATCCCACGTCCCGAGCCCGAAGGACGGGTGCAGGTGCTCGATGAGGAGCTGCGGCAGGTACACCGCCCGGCCGACCTTCTTGGCGACCTCATGCAGCCACAGGTCGCAGTAGTCGGCCGGGAAGTACGGAGCGGTGAAGCGGCCCACGATGTCGACCCAGCGGCGGGTCACGAAGGGGTGCGTCGCCATGCGCTCATCGGCGTGGCCGTCGCGCCCGTACAGCAGCGCGATGTCGTCGGGATACCAGTTGAGGGCGTCGTTGACGATGTCATCCCAGCCGAGGGAGATGAACCGCAGGTCGTCGGCGGCCATCATCCAGACGTTGCCCCTGGCTCCCCTGCTGGCCCGGTTCCATGCGTCGCTCAACACGCAGCGGGGGCCGACGACGTGGCTGACCGTGACGCCCCCCGACACCCCGGCCCCGTAGTCCTGTAGCTCGGGGTCGTCGAAGTCGATGTAGGCGATGACCTCGATGTCCTCGGGGTGCGCGGCGGTGGCCGCAGCAGAGGCGACCATCGAGGCGAATGCACCCGGTCGAGAACGGGTCGGGCAGAGCAGGGAGAACTTCACGAGCTGCCGCTCCCTTCATCGGCGAACAGATCGTCCGTCGGGACGAGCGCGAGGATGCCGGCGGTCGCAGCGGCCGTGCCGGAGATTCCCGCAAAGAGGAGCGCCAGCATCGAGATGTTGCTGACGAACGTCACCGAGTCGAGCCACTTGTTCTGGAGGGCGAGGTACCAGAGGACGAGCGAGACGATGGTGATGAAGGCGTTGACGATGAGGGAGACGACCGCGATCGGTAGGGCGAGTCGACGGATCAGCCCTATCACGCGAAGCTCGCCGGGACCGTCGTGGCCACGAGCGCCAGCAGTTCCCTCATACGGACCGTGTACGTGTGATGTTGCAGGACATGGGCTCGGCCTTTCTCGGCGATGGCGCGAGCTTCCTCGGGATGCTCGGTGTAGTGGTCGAGCAGGTAGCGCAGGGCTTCCCAGTCGCCTGTCCGCCAGGTGCGGAGGTGTTCGCCGTCGCTGTAGAGCGAGCCGTCGGTGACGCCGTCGACCACGGGGTGCAGCAGGAAGCCACCGCGGCCCAGGCATTCGGGGATGCGGTCGGAGTGGTAGTTGGCGATGCGGCCGGCGAAGCACGAGTCGCCCACGAACACGTCGACCGAGGCGTAGAGGTCGCGCAGCGGCTCGTTGCGGATCGCGTGCTCACCGGGGCGCGGCCAGAATGTGCAGTCGTCGCGGTTGCGCTGGAGCCACGCCACCAGCTCGCCCCGATGCCGATGCTCGCGGTGGTAGCTGCCGTTCCACGAGCCCACGAACGCGACGGGCGAGCGGTACTCATCTCGGGGGGTGCCACCGCCGCACTCGAACTCAGAGACGCCCGGCGGCATCCAACGGTGGTTGACGCCGGCCGCCTTCCACATCTCGTCGTGGCCGCCATCGGCGGTGACGACGAGGTCGGTGCGGAAGAACGGCGCCTCGTAGATCAGATGCTGGCGGCTCAGCTCCCACCAGATGTCGAGGTGGTAGGAGATGACCGGGACCCGGCAGTCGTGCAGGAACCCGCGCTGCGCGCCGTAGGTGCGGGGCGGGGCGTAGTCGTTGGTGGTCGTCCACAGCACGAAGTCGGCGTCACCCAGGTCACGGGCCAGCGACGTCCAGTCGACCTGGTTCTCCTGGCGCCGATCGACCGTGACGCCGTTGGCTTCGAGCGCCTGACCCACGTGGGATTCGGTGCTGTGAGCGACCGAGAAGTTGCCGACGTAGAGCACCTTCATCAGTCGCCGTCCGGGGGTTCGTAGGGCGAGAAGGTGATGCTCACCATGACCCGGTGACGGGCCGCGGCGGCGGCCAGCTCACCGATCACGCCGAAGGCTTCAAGCTCGGTGACGATGATGTCGTCGTCCATCGAGGTGTCCACGGGCCCTACCCCTCCGTGATCGTCAGGTTGCATTCGACGTGATGCTCCTGGCGCCGGTCGGGCGCCCGGTTGGGGACGCCGTCGACCTCGAACGTCAGGCCGTCCCACTGCACGCGGTCGAGGGCGACGACGTCGGTCCCCGCCGGCAGGTACAGCAGCCAGGACGTCACGCGGGCCTCGCGGCCGTCGTGATTCTCGGTGCGATTGATCTGCACGACCCGGGCCAGCGTCCGCCACGAGCGCCCCGTCGTCCCCTTCACGGCGTCGCCGTAACGATCGACCGTGGTCGCCGGTCGGACGATCGTGACCTCGTGGCAGAGCAGCCCAGCGAGGCTCACAGGAGGCGCAGCCTGTTCTCGTCGTCGAGGTAGTAGCCCCACGACCCCGGTGCCAGGTAGGGGCTCTCCAGCGGGATGTTGACCATGCCACCGCCGCTCCCGACGACCTTGTGGATCATCGAGCGTTCCTGGCTGGTGAGGTACGTATCCGACGACGAGTCGGCGCGGGTGCCGGACCAGCCGGCCACCGTCTCCGACGTCAATGCGTCGGGGTTGTCGAGCACCCTGCGGGCGACCGAGCAACAGATGCTGACGATCACCGGCGGCACCGTTTCCGGTGCGCCGGCGTCGTCGATCCAGTCCGTGCCGGCTTCGGACCTGATCCACGCCGACGCGTCCTCCAACGCCGCGAGAGCGCGAGCCTGATCCGAGGGCGCGATGCCGCCCGGGGTGCGTGCTTCTAGCTGAGCGAGGGTGGCCAGCGTCGGCGTGGACACAGCGTCACGAACCCGTGGCGATGATCTTGACGGCGCGGATGTTCTCGATCTGGTCGCCCACGTTGGAGGTGCGGTCGGGGTCCTCCTCGACCGAGGCACCGCCGGCGAAGGCCGAGACGACCGAGCGGTCGCGCAACGTCATCGGGTCGTAGTCCCGAATCCAGCGCACGGCCAGGCCATCGAGCGCCGCCGTGGCGCCGGTGACGACGCCATCGGGCACGACCGGAGCCACGTTGGCCAGGATGAAAGCGCTCTGGTGGAACACCCACGCCTCGTTGGTGGGGATGGAGTTGGTCGAGACGACCGGCATCCCGTAGAGGCGACCCACCATGGCGTTGCGCAGCGCGTCGTCGCTCCCGGCGAACCCCGCGTCGAGGAGCTGGCTGCCGTTGAGCAGCGCGGCCTCGATGTCGGCACCCATGACGATGACCCGATCGGAGCGGGGCACGTTCTTGACGTTCAAGCGGCGGTTGGCCTCGTTGATGGCGACGAGGACGTCCTTCGCGTCGTTGTCGTAGTCCGTGCCGCCGCCGGCGGGAGCGTCGCCGATACCGATGGCGATGGGGGCCCAGTGCAGGTCGGCGCCGGTCATCGCCGTGTAGACGTAGCTCTCCAGCTTCTCCGCCACGGCCCGAATCTGCGGGCGCAGTACCTGGTCGGCGAAGGACACGATGTCGAGCGTCAGCTCCTCGTCCTGGATCGCCACGGCGCTGTAGGGGTGCTTGTTGAGCTGGACGGGGAACGACGTCTCGGACAGCTCGTCGAGCGTGATCGTCGCGCCGGACCGCCAGGGCTGCTCACGAGCGTTCACATACGCCGGGATTCGGACGTTGACCGTGTCGTTGAAAGCGCCCCGGAAGTCCGCGAGGCCCAGGCGGGTCACGAGGCGCGGGAGCACCAGTTCCCGCTCCAGCAGGCCGAGGACCATGCCCGCGATCCGCGTCGGCTTGATGAACGTATTTGCCACGGAAACCTCCTATGAGGATGAAGGGTCCGCGCGGCTCCGTGGCGGCTCCGAGCGGTGGGCTATATCCCGAAGTCCTTGCGCGGCACCAGGGCCGCCAACTTCCGGGGGTCGGTTTCCTCCGGCTCGGTGTCCGCGTCAGGCACGGCACCGGGACGGAGGCGTTCCTGGGGGCGACGACGCGAGTTCTCCGGGCGCTCGGGTTCGGCGTCCGATTCCTCGCTCTTGTCGTCGTCCTTCTCCTCCGCCGGCCGGAACGACGCCAGGAGTTCCTTGGCGTCGGCCTCCAGTTCCTCCTCGGACGAGCCGACGAGTCGCCGCGACTGGACCTCGTTGAGTCCCATGCGGAGGGCGACCCGAAGCCGCATCGCCTCCGTCTCGGCCTTCTCGGCGCGATTCAGATTCGTGGCGGCTTCGTTGGCGGCACGTTCGATGTCGGACCGGGAGGCGTCCTCCAGCTCCTTGGCCTTGTCGGCGTAGGGGCGGAGGTCGGCGGCGGCCTTCTCGTGCTTGCGAGCCAGCGATTTCCATTTCTCGGCCTCCGCTTCCCAGTCCTTGTCAGGGCCGGACTTCGCGGTGCGTCGAGGTGGTTCGGGCTCGGGGTCGGGACCTTGATCGTCCGTGTCGGGCGTCGGGTCGTCTGCCATGTGATTCCCCTGTCGGGTGTGAGGGGCCCCTGTCGGGCCCATCGGTAGAGCTAGGCGCCGTTGTCGACGGCTCGGCGGAACGCGTTGATGGCGTCGCGGCCGTGGTAGCCGGCGGTCACGTCGTTCCACAGCGCCTGGTCGGCGGCCGAACCGTGAGGCAATGTCTGCTCGGTTCGGTACTGAATCTCGACCGTGCAGGCGCAGTGGTCGTGCGCCCGGAAGC
>JGI24744J21845_10000046_pt1 | contig 14188 bp, 16 predicted proteins | sample KBSMiscanthusM3_FD_21845 | JGI IMG/M metagenome (IMG submission 21845)
CTGGTATCCGCGCGGCGGTATTCCGATCGACGTCTTCTGGCAGACAAGCGCGCCGCCCGCCGATCTGTGGCTGCCCGACCAGGGCGTCGCACCCTATCGCGGCCGCGGCTGAGACAAAGACAAGAAGGAGAGAGACATGAAGCGCCTTGCTCTGCCCCTGATGATGGCCGCGCTGGCGGCGGTGCCGATCCAGGCCATTACCGTCGCCAATCCCGCGAGCGACCAGATGGCCAGGCTGAGCGTGATCGCGCGCAAGGGTGCGATGCGGAAGGCGCTGCTCGATTCGGGCATGCCGTGCGAGCATATCGAAAAGGTCGCGATCCAAGGGCCCTGGGCCAACACGATCATGTGGCGTGCCAAATGCGGGGGCGATCCGCGCTACGATTATGCGGTGTTCGTTGGCGCCGACGCCTCGGTCCAGGTGCGCTATTGCGCGGAGATGGCGGAACTCAAGCTTCCGCGTTGCCGCCCCTTCAGCAACAATCCGCCCGCGCCGATCATTTTGGGGAAAGTGCCGCAACCTCCACGCTGATAGTGGGCTCGTTCGCCGCCGATAGCTGAATCCAGTAACGGCCCGGCTGAAGATCGAATGCGACGATCTTCGCGATGCCTGAGCATGCCGGCCCATGGACATGGTTGGCCGGTTTGAGCCGGGCGCCTTTCTGCACGAGGTCGATCCACGCGCCCTGCGACACGGCGATGCGATACCGTCCGGCTTGCGCGACATCGATCGGGAAATAGCCCCCGAACGTTCCGTCCTTGGCCGGCCGCGCCAATGCGGGCTTGAACGCGACGCCCGTCGCGGGCTTGAGCGCCAGCGTGGCTTCGGTGCCGACGGCGAGGTTCGATCCGGCCGGGTGGCCCCAGTTTTCGAACCCGGCGACCGTCGCCATCCGCACGCAGACCGGCTGGGGCGTGTCCGCGGCGGCCATCGCGAAGACGAAGAGCATCGGGATCATATCAGTTTGATCTCCCGCAGCCGCTGCAGAAGATAATCATGCGCGGTGATCGGTTCGGGGAAGAGATTGGGCCGCTCTTCGGAAATACACTGGGACAATGTCTCGATCAGATAATCCGGCCGGAAATGCAGGAAGAAAGGCATCGAATAGCGCGAGACGCCTCGCCGCTCGGGCGCGGGGTTAACGACGCGGTGCGTGGTCGATTTCAGCACCTTGTTTGTCAGGCGCTGCAGCATGTCNCCGACATTGACCGCGAGTTCGCCCTCCTTGGGCTGGACGGGAAGCCAATTGCCGTCGCGGTCGAGCAATTGCAGCCCGGCCTCCTCAGCGCCGAGCAGAAGCGTGATCGTGTTGATGTCCTCATGCGCGCCGGCACGAATCGAGGGGCCGTCCGCGCCCATGGGTGGATAATGGAGCAGCCGCAGCACGCTATTGCCGTCGCGCACCGTATCCTCGAAGAAGTCGGGCGCCAGCTTCAGGTAGCGCGCGATCGCGCGCAGCAATCGGGCGCCGCACGCGTCGAGCGCGTCGAACAAAGCCAGCTCGGCCCGCTTGAAATCCTTCAATTCATTCGGCCAGAGATTCGGCGCCATCATTTCGGCGAAAGGATGGCCTTCGGGCAATTCGCGCCCGACATGCCAGAATTCCTTGAGGTCATGCGCGTTGGCGCCCTTGGCGGTCTCGATCCCGAATGGGGTGTAGCCGCGCGCGCCGCCCTTGCCGGTGTGGTAGATGCGCTTCACCTCCTCGGGGAGAGCGAAGAAGAGCTTCGCCTGCCGTTCGGCCTCGGCGATCACCTCGCTGGGGACGCCATGATCGGAGACGATGGCGAAGCCGTAGCGCTCGAACGAGCCGCCCAGCGCCTGGGCGAAAGTGTCAGGGTCGACGGCCTCCTGCGCGAGCGAGACGGTCGGAACTGCGGGTTTGTCTAGAATCGTAGCCATGGCGGAGGCTTACTCCGGCCTATCGCCCCTTGAACAGACCCCCGAGCAGGCCGCGTAATAACTGTCCACCGACCTGGCCCGCAATCTGGCGGCCGACCGAAGAAGCGACCGAACGCGCCGCGGATTGCAGCATCTTGTCGGTGAGCGTGGGCCGGGCGGCCTCGCGTTCGGCGGCGATGCGCGCGCGCTCCTCGGCGCGGGCCTGCATTTCGGCCGCCCGCTGGGCCTCGCGGTCCCGGCGCGTTTGCTCCTGTGCATCGAGCTTCGCCTGCGCCGCCGCAGCCTTGGCGGCCTCCGCCTGCGCCTTGGCGGCTTCGGCCTGGGCCTGAGCTTGCGCAGCCGCCGCTTTGGCATTGCCCGCCTTGGCCGCAAGCATTTCCGCCGCGCTCTCGCGATTGACCGGCGTGTCGTACTTTCCTGCCAAGGGCGAGGTTGAGACGATGATCGCACGTTCCTTGTCGCTCAGCGGTCCGACGCGCGAGAAAGGCGGACGGATAAGGGTCCGCCCAACCGGGCTCGGCGCCCCATCGGGCTGGAGCAGCGAGACGAGGGCCTCGCCCACCTTCAATTCGGTGATCGCGGTCGCGACATCGACGCCGGGGCTGGCACGGAAGGTCGTCGCCGCCGATTGCACCGCTTTCTGTTCGCGCGGGGTGAAGGCGTTCAGCTTGTGCTGGATGCGGTTGCCGAGCTGGCCGGCTACGTCGTCGGGCACGTCGATCGGATTCTGCGTGATGAAATAAACGCCGACACCCTTCGAGCGAATCAGGCGGACGACCTGCTCGATCTTATCGAGCAAGGCCGGCGCCGCATCGTCGAACAGCAGATGCGCCTCGTCGAAGAAGAAGACGAGCTTGGGTTTGTCAGGATCGCCCACCTCGGGCAGGGTCTCGAACAATTCGCTCAGCAGCCACAGCAGGAAGGTCGCATAGAGCTTGGGTGCCGCCATCAATTTGTCGGCGGCCAGCACATTGACCATGCCGCGTCCGTCATCGCCCACGATCATCATGTCATGGACGTCGAGCGCGGGCTCTCCGAAGAAATTGTCGCCGCCCTGCGCCTCGAGCTGGAGCAGCTGGCGCTGGATCGTGCCGACCGTGGCGCGCGTGACATTGCCGTATCGGGCGGACAGATCGGCCGCATTCTCCGCCGCCCAGGCTAGCATCGCCTGAAGATCCGCCATGTCGAGCAGCAGCATGCCCTGCTCATCGGCAACCTTGAACACGACCTGGAGGACGCCCTCCTGAACCTCGTTGAGCGCCATCAGCCGCGCGAGCAGCAGGGGGCCCATTTCCGAAACGGTGGTGCGGATCGGATGGCCCGCCTGGCCGAACAGGTCCCAGAAGACCACCGGATTGTCGGCATAAGCCCAATCGGTCATGCCGATATCCGCGGCGCGCTGCGCGAAGGGCGCGTTGGTAGGCGCGAGCGGCGATCCCGCCATGGCGAGTCCGGCCAGATCGCCCTTCACGTCCGCGACGAAGACCGGCACCCCGGCGCGGCTGAAGCCCTCGGCGATGCCCTGCAAGGTCACCGTCTTGCCGGTACCGGTCGCGCCCGCGATCAACCCGTGACGATTGGCCCGTTTGAGGTTGAGTTCCTGGCGCTGACCGTCCCCGGTCGCGCCCACGAAGATGCTGCCGTCCGCCATTTCGCCTCTTCCTTACTTGCTGGGAGCGAGGCGCAACAGCCTTCCGTTCGTTTCATCCTCGATCAGCCAGAGCGCGCCATCCGGGCCGGCGACCACGTCGCGGATACGGTGGCCCAATTGCCAGAAATCTGCCTCACGCACTTTGTCGTTTTCGAACGCGACGCGGACCAGGCCCGACACTGCAAGACCGCCGATAAAGGCCGAGCCCTTCCACTGCGGGAAGAGATTGCCGTAATAGAAGGTCAGCCCTCCCGGCGCGATCACCGGAGTCCAGTAGAGGACAGGTTTCTGAAACTTGTCGCTGCTGTCATGGCTCGGGATCGGCTTGCCATCATAGTTGATGCCGTAGCTCACCAATGGCCAGCCATAATTCTTGCCCGGCTCGATCAGATTGAGTTCGTCCCCGCCCCTCGGCCCCATCTCGGTTTCCCATAGCCTGCCCTGCGCGTCGAAGGCGAGGCCATATGGATTGCGGTGACCGAGCGTCCAGGTCTCGGACGGCGTCAGATTGGGGGCAGGCAGCTTCACCTTGCGCACCGGCGCGGTCGCGACCGCCTGTGTATCCGACGGCGGATCGATCAGATCGACAACCGCCGCCCCTGTCTTCCCCGCCCAAGGATTGCCCGGGGCGGGCTTGCCGTCGAGGGTCAGATGCAGGATCTTGCCGATTGCCTGGTCGGGATCCTGTGCCGGGATGAAACGCATCCGTTCGCCGGAGCTCAGGAATAGGCTCTTTCCGTCGGGCGCGAAGGCAATATAGCCGCCGAACTGGCCGCCCTGCCCACGCGGAAGCTGGCGCCAGACAACCTTGAGGCCGGCGAGCGAGGCCTTGCCGTTTTCGGCAACCAGAGTCGCATGGGCGAGCGCGAGGCCGGATTCATCGGGCGTGCCCTCGGAATAGCTCAGGTAGACGCCATGATCGTGCGCGAAGCTGGGCGCCACCGCGACCGCGAGCAAGCCGCCCTGGCCACGATAAGCGACCTTGGGCACGCCGGTGACCTCGACCTTGTTCTTGCCGGGCGTAACCAGCCAGAGCTTGCCCGGCTTCTCGCTCACCAGCAGCCGCTGGTCCGGCAGGAAGGCGATCTTCCACGGGAAATTGAAATGATCGATCGTGGTCAGCGTGAAAGGCTGATCCGGATTGGCCTTGAACGATCCTTCATTGATCTGCGCCTGCCCGCAGGCAGGAAGCGAAGCGAGCAGGGCAGCGGCGAGCAGCGTGCGGCGAAGCATGAGGCATGATCCCGTGTAAGCGCTTAGAGCGCCGGCAGATAACGCCTGACCGCGATGTGGGCCAGCGGCGATGTCTCAGGGATATGCGATTTTAGTCGGGAACCGGAAGAGAGCTTAATTCAGCCGCGCGGCGCGGCGTGCGGTCAGCAGCGAAAGGCCTCCCGCCAGCGGATCACGCGTCCCGAGAAAGGCGCGTGAGCCGCTGGTGATGAAGCGAGCATAGCGGCTTTTCTCTTCCAGCCGGCGCGTGAAAAGCGCCTGGCGGCGCGGATCGCGCAGCGTTTGCGTATGACGGCCCGTGAGGATGACCCCGCTCCACGCACCAAGCTGCAGCACGCAATCGCCGACGAAAGCGCCCGCCGCCGCCGCCCAAGCATCGCGCTCGGCGGCCGGGGCATGTTGCTCGGCCCACCCCGCATTGAGTGCGAGCTCCCACGAAACATGGAGGCTGCGCTGGCGCAGGCGGCGCATGAGATCGATCTCAGTGTCGTCCGACGGAGAAAAGCCGGCGTGGCCCGCTTCGCCGTCGGTGACGTGGCAGAGTCCGTCTTCCGCGATATCAAGCGCGGCGGCGTTCACGCCATCATCGATCAGGATCACCGCCCATCGTCCCGGGCGCGTAAAATCGAAGGCGGGGCCACCGAAATGTTCGAGCTTTTGGGGAGTGCCGCCGCCGAGCAGCGACCAAGCCGTCGCGGCGACGTCATTGATCACCGTCACCTGGCGACCGAACATCGCATTGAGACCCGAGCGCGAGATGGTCCAGCGCGAGCGCGAGACGGGGATCGCATCGCCTGCGGGCGGCGCGGGAATGGCGAGCACGCATTCCGCCCCGCGCAGGTTCACACCCGATTCGCGTTCGTAGGTGAGCAAGGCGTCGGTGAAGGTCGGATGCGCGTCGCCCGAAAGGGAAATGATCGACTCCATATGGCTCGAGCCCGGAGCGGCGGAGCCGAACCGGACGACTCCAGAAGTCGAAGCATCGGCCAGGACCCATCGTCCTTGGTCGTTCATATCCACTCTCCGTTATGCGCCCCAGACCGCACTTATCCCTTCCGACATAGGTCCAATGTCCTGCAACAAGGTTAACGCGATGCTCATCGAAGCACGGGCGCTTGCAGCGGAGGGGCAGAGCGATTATGTGGCCCTCGTCTTCTCGACATTGGAAACTCTGCCGAGGCCGGCGCCGCAAGGCACCGGCGCCGAAGGCGCATAGCTTTTTCCCGTGGGAGTTTCATTGGCCGACATCGCAGCCCTGATCGCATTGATCGAACCCGAGGCGAAAGCGCTCGGCTTCGACCTCGTGCGCGTGGCGATGTTCGGCGGCAAGTCGGACCCGACCTTACAGATCATGGCCGAGCGGCCGGATACGCGGCAATTGGACCTGTCCGATTGCGAGGCCTTGTCGCGGCGTGTGTCCGAAGTGCTCGACGCGAGCGACCCGATCGAGGAGGCCTACCGCCTCGAAGTGTCGTCGCCGGGGATCGACCGGCCGCTTACCCGGCCCAAGGATTTTGACGACTGGAAGGGGTTCGACGCGCGCATCAGGCTCGCCGAGCCGCTCGAAGGCCGCAAACAGTTCGACGCGCGGTTGGACGGACTCGAAGGTGACACTGTGAAAGTGTATGCTGAGCGGGTCGGCGAAATCGCGATTCCGTTTGGCCAGATCGCCAGCGCCAAGCTGGTCCTGACCGACGCATTGATCAAGGCAACCGCGCCGCTCTCAATCGAGGGCGCGGACCGGATTTCACAGGAAGGATGAGTTAAGTCCATGGCTACCGCCATTTCCGCCAATAAGGCCGAACTGCTCGCCATCGCCGACGCCGTCGCGCGCGAGAAACTGATCGACAAAGCGATCGTGATCGAGGCGATGGAAGACGCGATCCAGCGCGCCGCCAAGGCCCGCTACGGCGCCGAGAACGACATTCGCGCCAAGATCGACACCACCGCCGGCGACGTGCGCCTGTGGCGCGTGGTCGAGGTGGTCGAAGAGGTCGACAATTACTTCACCCAGGTATCGGTCGCCGAGGCGCAGAAATTGCAGCCGGGCGCGGTACTGGGCGATTATATCGTCGATCCGCTGCCCAATATCGAGTTCGGCCGTATCGCCGCCCAAGCCGCCAAGCAGGTGATCTTCCAGAAGGTCCGCGACGCCGAGCGCGAGCGCCAATATGAGGAATTCAAGGATCGCGCGGGCGAGATCATCGTCGGCACGGTCAAGTCGGTCGAGTTCGGCCATGTCGTCGTCAATCTCGGCCGCGCCGAGGGCGTGATCCGCCGCGACCAGCAGATTCCGCGCGAGGTGCTGCGCAAGGACGATCGCGTGCGCGCGCTCATCCTGAAAGTCGTCCGCGAAAACCGTGGCCCGCAGATCTTCCTCAGCCGCGCGCATCCCGACTTCATGAAGAAGCTGTTCGCGCAGGAAGTGCCCGAAATCTACGACGGCATCATCGAGATCAAGGCGGCTGCGCGCGATCCCGGCAGCCGCGCCAAGATCGGCGTGATCAGCCGCGACAGCTCGATCGACCCGGTCGGCGCGTGCGTCGGCATGAAGGGCAGCCGCGTCCAGGCGGTCGTGCAGGAGCTGCAGGGCGAGAAGATCGATATCATTCCCTGGTCGCCCGACAACGCCACCTTCGTCGTCAACGCGCTGCAGCCCGCCCAGGTCGCGCGCGTGATGATCGACGAGGAGGAAGAGCGGATCGAGGTGGTCGTTCCCGACGATCAGCTTTCGCTCGCCATTGGCCGTCGTGGTCAGAATGTACGCCTCGCCAGCCAGTTGACCGGCAAGGCGATCGACATCCTGACCGAGGCCGACGCGAGCGAGAAGCGCCAGAAGGAATTCGTCCAGAACAGCGAAATGTTCCAGGGCGAGCTCGACGTCGACGAGACGCTTGCGCAGCTGCTCGTCGCCGAAGGCTTCAGCAGCCTTGAGGAAGTCGCCTATGTCGAGGTCGAGGAACTTGCGACGATCGAGGGCCTTGACGAGGAAATCGCGTCCGAGCTGCAGAACCGCGCGACCGAAGCGCTCGAGCGCCGCGAAGCCGCCAACCGCGAGGAGCGGCGTGCGCTCGGCGTGGACGATGCGATCGGCGAGCTGCCCCACATCACCGAGGCGATGATGGTCACGCTCGGCAAGGCGGGCATCAAGACGCTCGACGATCTGGGCGACCTCTCGACTGACGAGCTGATCGAGAAGCCGCGCGCCGAACCGCGCCGCCGCAAGGAGGGAGCGCCCGCGCCCAAGCCCGACAAGGGTGGCGTGCTTGCGACCTACGGCCTCTCGACCGAGCAGGGCCAGGAAATCATCATGGCCGCGCGCCAGGCCGCGGGCTGGTTCGCGGACGAGGAGGCTTAAGCCAAGATGCCATTCATCGCGATCGAACTGGCGGGCACCGCGACGCGTGACCAGAAGGCGGCGATCGTCGCCGACGTCACGCGCTCGATGGTCGAGCGGCTGGGCAAGCCCGCCGCGGCCGTGCAGGTCGTGATCAACGAGCACTCGACCGAAAATTACGGCTCCGCCGGAATTCTCATCGCCGATCGCCCCGCACCTCCAGCCCAGGAGGTCGCGCATGCGAAAAGCGGACAATGAGGCGCCCGAGGACCTGACGGTCGACTCCGCCCCGCCCGCCAAGGGCAAGGGGAAGGGCGATAGCGAGCGCACCTGCTGCCTTTCGGGGCAGAAGGCGTCGCGTGACAACCTCATCCGGCTGGCGATCGGCCCCGACGGTACGATCGCGCCCGACGTGCGTGCCAAGGCACCCGGCCGGGGGGCGTGGATCGGCGTCGACCGCAAAACGCTTGAAGACGCGATCACCAAGGGCAAGCTCGCCAAGGCGCTCAACCGCGCGTTCAAGACCGCGGTCAGCGTCCCCAACGATCTCGCCGACCAGATCGAGAAAGCTTTGGAGCGCGCGACCCTCGACCGGCTCGGGCTTGAAGCGCGCGCGGGCCAGGTCATCACCGGCACCGAAAGGATCGTCGATGCCGCGCGCAAGGGCACGGTCGAGCTGCTGCTCCATACCTATGACGCGGCCGCCGACGGCACCCGCAAGCTCGATCAAGCGTTGCGCGTGGGGCTCGATCTGGAAGGATCCGAGGTCCGGGGACTCGCAATCCCGGCGACGCGCGCCATATTGTCGATGGCGCTTGGACGCGAGAACGTGGTACATCTTGCCTTGATCGCGCCGGCCGCCGCTGCGCGCGTCAACCAGGCGCTTGGCCGTTGGCGCGGCTTTATTGGACTGGATGGATAGTCTTTGGGCCTTGCGAGCGCTTCGCGAGGCGTGTTTGGCGTCTGATCAATATTTAAGGGTTCGGGTTACAGAATGAGCGATAACGAGAAGCCGAAACTGGGTATGCGCGCGCCGCTCGGCGTTCGCCGTACGGTCGAGACCGGCAAGGTGAAGCAGAGCTTCAGCCATGGCCGCTCGAACACGGTGATCGTGGAGACGAAGAAGGCACGCGTATTGCGCAAGCCCGGCGACCCTGCACCGGCCCCGGAACTGGAAGCCGAAGTTCCGGTCGAGGCTGCGGCGCCCGAACCCGCCCCTGCCGCTCCGGCCCCCGCGCCGCGTCCGCAAGCACCTTCGGCGCCCGCACGCCAGATGACGCCGCTCGAACGCCGCGAGCAGCAGGAACGCCTGCTACGCGAGGCGGACGAAGCGCGCATGAACGCGCTCGAGGATGCGCGCCGCCGCGAGGAACTCGCCGCGCGCGAATCCACCGAAGAAGAAAAGCGCCGGGCCGAGGAAAATCGGCGCGCAGCCGAGGAAGCCGAACGTAAGGCTGCCGAAGAAAGCGCGGCACCCACCGCCGCTCCCGAGCCAGAGGCGCCGGCACCGGCTGCTACCGATGTGGAAGAGGATGAGGAAGCGCCGCGCCGTCCCGGTGCGCCGCCGCCGCGCCGCTTCACCCCCGTGGTTACCAAGCGCCCCGAGCCTGCGCGTCCCGCGCGCGGTCGCCAGGGCGACGATCGCCGCCAGTCGGGCAAGCTGACCGTCACGCGTGCGCTGGACGACGGCGACGGCGGCGCGCGTGCCCGTTCGCTCGCCGCGTTGAAGCGCGCCCGCGAGAAGGACAAGCGCGCGCATCAGATGGGCGGCCCCGCCGTCAAGCAAGTGCGTGACGTGGTGGTGCCGGAAGCGATCACAGTAGCCGAACTGGCCAATCGTATGGCCGAGCGGACCGCGGACCTGGTCAAGGCGCTGTTCAAAATGGGCACGCCGGTCACCTCCAATCAGGTGATCGATCAGGATACCGCTGAGCTGATGGTCAGCGAATTCGGCCATAACATCCGTCGCGTATCCGAAGCCGACGTCGATATCGTCACCGAGACCGACGTCGATCCGGAGGATACGCTCCAGCCGCGTGCCCCGGTCGTCACGATCATGGGCCATGTCGATCACGGCAAGACCAGCCTGCTCGACGCATTGCGCGGTACCGACGTCGCCGCCGGCGAAGCCGGCGGCATCACCCAGCATATCGGTGCCTATGTCGTGGCGCAGAAGGACGGATCGAAGATCACCTTCCTCGATACGCCCGGCCACGAAGCCTTCAGTTCGATGCGCGCGCGTGGTGCCGACGTCACCGACATCGTCGTGATCGTCGTCGCCGGCGACGACGGCATCCGTCCGCAGACGATCGAGGCGATCAACCACACCAAGGCGGCCAACAAGCCGATGATCGTCGCCATCAACAAGATGGATAAGCCCGGCTCCAACGCCCAGAAGGTACGCGAGGCCCTGCTGCAATATGACGTGCAGGTCGAAAGCATGGGCGGCGAAGTGCAGGACGTCGAGGTTTCGGCGACCGCCAAGACCGGGCTCGACGAGCTGATCGAGAAAATTCAGCTCCAGGCCGAAGTGCTCGAACTGACCGCCAACCCGGATCGCCCCGCAGAGGGCGTCGTGATCGAGGCCGAGCTCGACAAGGGCCGAGGCCCGGTCGCGACGATCCTCGTCCGCCGCGGCACGCTCAAGACCGGCGACATCTTCGTCGTCGGCCCCGAGAGCGGCAAGGTTCGCGCACTGGTGGACGACAAGGGCAAGCAGGTGAAGTCTGCCGGCCCGTCCACCCCGGTCGAGATCCTCGGCATTTCGGGCGTTCCGTCGTCGGCCGATCAGCTGACCGTGGTCGAGAATGAGGCACGCGCCCGCGAGGTCGCCGCCTATCGCGCCAGCGTCATCCAGCAGAAGCGCACGACCAGCGCGCCCGCCAGCCTCGAATCGATGTTCTCGGCGTTGCGCGACAAGCAGGCCGAGCAATACCCGCTTGTCATCAAGGGCGACGCGCAAGGATCGGTCGAAGCGATCGTCGGCTCACTCAACAAGATCTCGACCGATCTCATCCAGGTCCGCATCCTCAGCGCGGGCGTGGGCGGCATTACCGAGAGCGACGTCAGCCTGGCCGCGGCCTCGAAGGCGCCGATCATCGGCTTCAATGTCCGTGCCAACGCCAAGGCGCGCGAGATCGCCACGCGGGACGGGGTCGCGCTCAAATATTATGACGTGATCTACGACCTGCTCGACGATATCCGCGCCGCAATGGCGGGCCAGCTCGGCCCCGAATATTTCGAGACGGTCGTCGGCCGCGCCGAAATCCGCGAAGTCTTCTCCGCCGGCAAGCACGGCAAGGCGGCGGGCCTGCTCGTCACCGAAGGCTATATCAAAAAGGATCTGCGCGCGCGCGTCACCCGCGACGACGTCATCATCTACAACGGCAAGATCGCCTCGCTGCGTCGCTTCAAGGACGACGTCGCCGAGGTCCGCGCCGGACTGGAATGCGGCGTCACGCTCGAAGGCTCGACCGACATCAAGCCAGGCGACTTCCTCGAGACGTTCGAGGTTGAGGAGCGCGAACGCGTATTGTGATCTTACCCTCTCCCCTCGGGGAGAGGGAGGGCCCCATGCGAAGCATGGGAGGGTGAGGGCATGAACGGCTGAGGCGCTTGCCCTCACCGTCCCACCGCTACGCGGCGGGCCCCTTCCTCTCCCTGCAGGGAGAGGAAAGATTCGCCACAACGAAACGTCAGAAGGTAAATCGGTCCGCCTGCTCCGGGTGGGCGAGCAGGTGCGTCATATCCTCGCCGAGATATTGATGCGCGGCGACGTGCATGACGACGTGCTTGCATCGCATCTCGTCTCGGTAACCGAAGTACGGATGTCACCCGATCTCAAGCATGCGATCGTGTTCGTGAAGCCGCTGCTCGGCTCGGACGAGGAGAAGGTGCTCAAGGCACTGCGCACCAATACCGCTTATTTGCAAAGCGAGGTCGCCAAGCGCGTAAACCTCAAATATGCGGCCAAGCTCAAATTCCGGCCCGACGAAAGCTTTGACGAGGGCGCGCGGATCGACGCCCTCTTGCGCAAGCCGAGCGTGGCACGCGACCTCGAGAGCGATGACTGATCCGCTCGGTGCCCCGCTCGACGAGGGCGATATAAGGCTGGAGCCGCTGGCCGAATACCATCGCGCAGATCTGAAGGCCGCCTGCGCCAAGGATCTCGCCATTTGGCCGATCTACTCGGTGTCCTACGATCCCGATCATTTCGACGCGCAGTTCAACGCGCTGCTGGTGCGGCCCGCAACCTATCCCTTCGCGATATTGCAGGCGCGGCGGCTGGTCGGCATGACCGCTTTCCTAGGGCACACCCCCGAGCGGCAGACGGTCGAGATCGGCAACAGCTATATCGTCCCCTTCCTGCGCGGGATCGGCTTCAATGCGCGGGTGAAGAAGCTGCTGCTCGACCGTGCATTTGCCTGCGGCATCCGCCGCGTCGAATTCCGTGTCGATGACCGCAACGAACGATCGAAAGCGGCGATGCACAAACTCGGGGCACATCAGGACGGTCTGATCCGCGCCGAACGCATCACCTGGACCGGCCATGTCCGCGATACCGCGCTTTTCTCCATCCTGGCTGAGGAATGGCGCAATCTTTCCGACGCGTGAGCAACCCGCCCCGGCGGAATCGACTCTGCGACTCGGCCAACCCATGTTATCCACAGATTCGTACCGGCCCAATGGAGCCTGGGCACGGATATGAGCGATAAGACGGCTCCCGCTTCATGAGCGTGAAGGAGACGGGATATGGACCTCATCGATCTCTACCACCGTCGTGGGATCGCCCTTGTGCGCTCGAAGCTTCGCGGCAGCGCGGCGGCACGGCGCGGCTATGGCCGGCTCGCCCGGATATATTCGGAGCAGATTGAGCGCCGTCGCGCGATGACGCCAGAATCGGCTGAGCTTACGCCGGCGCTCTAGCGCATCTTCCAAGGCACATCCGTCACCTTGGCTTAGTCCGAGGCCCCGCAAGCTGCGCGTGCTTCGCTCGCGGTTTGCGAGTGCCGGAGCAAGTTCGGCATGACCGTGAGTGCGGCCAGCGCGCACATCTCTGTTTCGCCACGATTTTGCTGTTTCGCCACGATTTTTCGAAATCGCCAAAAGGCCGAAAAACGAAAATGGGGGCTGGTGTTTCCACCAGCCCCCACTGCGCCGAGCGGCTCCGGTCTCCGAACCCTTGCGGGTCTTGACCCTTTCAGGTCGCAACCCTCACGGGCGCGGTCCTTGATCGCTCAGGCGTCGCTGCTTTGCTTCGGACCGAGATCCTCCGCTGTTCAGCGGCCCTTCTTGGGATGTTGATCGCTGACGTTAACCTTGCGGCCCGTCCGCCATCGCCATCTCTTCCGGCGCCTTTCCTCCGCTTCCCGATTTTGTCCGCCCCGAAGAGCCTTCATCCTCGTTTCGCTTCGGTTGTCCTTGGGTTTCTTGCTCTTCGGTTTCCCTCCGAGCCCGTCTCCCGAGCACATCCAGAAGTTCTCATGGCCGACCGAGTCGCGCCAGCGCTAAATAGCCCCCCGGGCCTGTGGATAACGAGGATATCGTGGATTATTACGCCCCAGCACCGATTCCCTGAGGAAAGTCGTGCGTTAGGGCCTTGTCGGCGACCGATCGAGTCGCTTGGGAGTAATGCCATGCGTGAAGACGAAGCCCCGCCAATGCCCCCGCCTCACGGCGCCCAGACCCCCTATCCGGAAAACCCGGCGCCGCACCCGCAACGCGACGAAGCGCTCGAGCAGCTGGGCAAGGCGCAGGGAATCGGCACGCTCGGCGTGACACTGATCGGCGGGGCGGTCGCGGCTGCGGTAGGACTGCTGGTCGCGATCCCGCTGGTGCGCCGTGCCAAGAAGAAGCCCGCGCCCGCCGAACAGAAGCCCGGACCCCAGATACGCCGCCCGCGCCGGAAGCGGGCCGACGCCTGAACTTGTCCGGTTGCGCCAGCGAAAGCCGGCGTAACGATCGAAGGCCTAGCGGCTGCCGTGGCTGGGCGCGTCGGCGCCNGTCCCGGCCGGAGGCGGGCGGCGTGGTTCGACGTCGCCCCCATCCCCGGCAACTGGATCAG
>JGI24744J21845_10000051_pt1 | contig 13727 bp, 7 predicted proteins | sample KBSMiscanthusM3_FD_21845 | JGI IMG/M metagenome (IMG submission 21845)
AGTCAGCAGATTGTTGAAATCGTGCGCCACTCCCGACGTGAGCTGGCCGATCGCCTCCAGGCGCTGCATCTGACGCAGCGTCGCCTCGACCCGTTCGCGTTCCTCAATCTGGGTCGACAATTGGCGGTTGGTCGCGGCAAGCTCCTTGGTGCGCTCGACGATACCGCGTTCCAGGACCTCCGACGCGAGATGGACTTCGGTGATGTCGACGTCGCAGCCGACATAGCCGACAAATCGCCCCTCCATTTCGCGCGGGCGCGCCTCGCTATGCAGCCAACGCGTCACGCCGAAGCGATCGATCACGCGCACGTCGCGGCTGAACGGCGCGCGGTTTTTGAAGGCCTGGTCGAAATCGGCGATGAACCCGTCCTGATCTTTCGGGTGGATGATGCTCTGCCAGCCTTCGCCCATCAATTCGGCGGCGGGCCGACCGAACGTTTCTTCGTGCCAGCGATTGGCGAACACCAGCGCGCCTTCCTCATCGCACATCCAGATCAGCGCGGGTGCGCTGTCGGCCAGCGTGCGGAAACGCGACTCGCTTTCGCGCATTTCCTCCTGGGCAGCCTTGCGGCTGGTGACGTCGAGGACGGTGCCGATCGCGCGTACGCAGCGACCGCCCTCGAACACGCCGCGCCCTTTCGCCGCGACCCAGCGGACCACGCCGTCTTCCTTGCCGATCGTGCGATATTCGACGTCATATTGCGCGCGGCGTTTGGGATCGAGCGCGGCAAGGAAAGCGTCGGTGGTCACCTTCGCATCTTCCGGATGCAGGCCTCTGTAAAAATCGTCGAGGGTCACCGGCACGCCCGGTGAGATGCCGAACATCGCGCGCGCGCGATCCGACCAGTCGAGCCGATCCGCAACCAGATCCAGATCCCAGGTGCCGATCTCGGCCATTTCGGCCGCGAGCTCGAGCGATCCGCGGCTCACTTCGAGCGCCTCCTCGAACCGGACGCGATCGGTGACGTCATTGCCCTCGATAAAAATCGCGGTGACCTTCCCGTCGTCGTCGAGGATCGGCTGGTAGAGGAAATCGAGCAGCCTTTGTTCTTCGCCCTGCCCCGGCAGCCGTTGCAGCGCGACCGGCACGGCGCGACCCGAATAAGGCTTGCCGCTCTTCACCACATCGTCGAGCAGCGCGGTGAAGCCTTGCGCGGCGAATTCAGGCACGGCTTCGCTCAGCGGGAGGCCGAGCACCGGGCGGCGCCCGATCAGGTGCAGGTAAGCGGCATTGGCGAAGTCGAACACGTGGCCGGGCTCTCGCAGCAGCGCCATGAAGCTCGGCGCCTGCTCGAACATCCGTGCCAGCCGTGCGCGTTCGCGGTTGGCGTCGTCGATCGCCTGCGCGCGCTCGGTCATCTCATAAACGATGCAGAGCACCCCGCCCGGGCCGCCGCCGACTGCGCGCACCGGGTTATAGGCGATGTCGAGCTGCGCGACGCTGGTGACGCCCTTGCGCCAGAGCGGGAAGACCCCGTCATTGACCATCTCGCCCTTGCCCGTCTCGCGCACGCGGACGATGATCGGCCCGACTTCGTCCCAGATATGTGCCCACTTGTCCTTGCCGCGCCCGCCGAGCGCATCCGGATGCCGGTCGCCGATCGCGAAGGCATAGGCATCATTGTAAAGCGCGATCAGTTCGGGGCCCCAGAAGAGCACCATCGGCAAGGGTGCCGACAACATCATCGACAGCGTATCGGTGAGCGGGGCCTGCCAGGTCTCGATCGGGCCGAGCGGGGTCAGAGTCCAGTCGTGCGCCGCAATCAGCTCACGGAGCTCGCTGTCTTTCGGCGCGTGGAAGGGATAGACCTTTTCCCTCGTCACCGTCTGTTCCCCCTGAACGTACCGCTGACATTAGCGGGCGCGTGAAGCGAGAGAAAGGCTGGATGTTCGCCCACGAGGCTGGAACCCCCATCGTCCCTCCGCCGAACCGAGCCGGTCTCCGCCGTCAGGCGGCGATACGCACCCTGTTCCGCCCGTCATCCTTCGCCGTGTAAAGCGCGATGTCGGCCGCGGCGAGCAGCTCGGCGGCCGTCCGCTGCCTCTCGCGCGCCGCAATGCCGACACTGATCGTGACCGCGGGAAGCGATTCGTCCACTTGCGCGACGGTTTCCATCGCCTCGCGCAGCCGTTCCGCGACCTGGACCGCTTCATTGAGCGTAGCGCCAGGCATGAGAATGCCGAATTCCTCGCCGCCCAATCGGCCCACCAGGTCGCCACCGCGGACAACGCTCGCGGCACGCGCCGCGATCAGCTGAAGGACGCGATCGCCGACGGCGTGACCGTAGCGATCGTTTACCAGCTTGAAATGATCGACGTCGAACATCGCAACCGCCAGCGGCCAGCCGAATTCGGCGGCGCCGGCAATCTCACGGTCTAGTTGCCCCATGAAGGCGCGGCGGTTGGCGATACCGGTCAGTTCGTCGGTCGAGGCGAGCAAGGTCGCCTCTCGCGCGCGCTGTTCGGCGCGACGCTTGGCGGTGATGACATGCTCTTCGAGCCGCTTGCGATCGTCGATGTCGCGCAGGGTGCCGGTCGCGCCCGCGACACGCCCGTCCTGGTCGCGCAGGCTCTGGATGAACAATTCGACCCAACGCAGGCCGCCTGAGGTTTCCAGCCGGACCGCGCGGCGCGCCGACTGATCTTCGCCCCGCAGCACCGCCTCGGTCCGATCGGCCAGCTCGGGCCGCGCGCTCGGTTCAACCAGATCGAGCCAGGATCGGCCGAGCGTGGTGAAGATCGGTTGGCCGGTCAGCGTCTCCCAGGCGGGATTGAGATAGGCCCAGCGCCCCTGGCTATCGATGCGGAAGATAACCTCGCCGATATTCTCGACCACCGACTTGAAATGTTCGGCGAAGGCGCGCGTCTCGTCGGCCTGATAATCGCGCTCGTTGAGCACTGCCGCGACGGGTAAGGCCGAAAGCAGATTGGTTGCGATGAACGCCTGCAGCAGCAGTACCTGGTCGCCTGGCTGACCTCGCAACAGGAGCGCGATCGAACCATAACCCGAAGCCGTGGCGGTCGCGGCGATCGTCGTCACGATCGCAACCCCCGCGACCGCGCCGACCGCGCGGAACCGGAAGGTCAGCAGCAGCACCGAAGGGGGCACGACGAAGGTCAGGGGCAGCCCATGGTGCAGAAACACAAAAGCGGTCACGGCAGCGACAAATGTCGACAGGCCGATGAATTCGAGGATACTCCTGCCGTTCGGCGTGCGCCGGCTATGGGCGCGCACCAGATCGACCGCAACGATCACGCCAGGCGTCACCATCACCGCGCTGAGCACGCCGGAGACATACCAGCTCCGCCATCCATCCCAATAGGGGATTTGGCGCCCGGCCCACAGGGCCAACCCGCCAATCGTCGAGGAAAAGAGTCCGGCCACGGCCGCGGCGATTACCAGTGTGAAATAATTGCCGACCCGGTCGACCAATCCGCCGCGTATCCCCGCCTTGCGCAACAGGACGAAGGCCAGGCCGCTTTCGACGACATTGGCCGCGGTCAGCCCGATCAGAATGGAAAGCGGGTCACGGTTGAACAGGTGCAACGCGATACTTCCCGCAGCGCCACCCGCGACGATCGTGGCGATGTCGCGGCGATCGCGTCCGGCCAGGATCAGGATCGCGAGCACGACCGCGTTGCTCGGCCACAGGGCTTCGAGCCCGCTGCTCTGCATGGCAGCGAGATGACTTCCGAGAGCCGCCAGTAAGAACAGTGCCGCCGTGCCGATTCCCAAAATCGGACGACGGACCCGCGATCCTATTTTCACCACCCCAGGATAGCCCTTCCTCGATGGGGCAGCCTGCGCCGGGACTGGTTAAGATCTCCTAAAATTTTGCGCTGCGACAAGTATCAGCCGCTATTTCGGAGTGCCGTCGCAATGGCGTTGATCGAGAGCTGGATTCCTTCCCGCACGCGATCGTCCTGCTCTCCGCCGCGCCACCGCCGAATAAGCTCGATCTGCAACAGATTGAGCGGTTCGATATACGGCAGTCGCAAGCGCACTGAGGCATCGAGCGAGGGCGTCTTTTCGAGCAGGCGCGACTGGCCGGTAACCCCCAGAAGCCCTTCGTTGGTCTGGTTCCAGCTGGCGCGTATCCGATCGAAAATCGCGCGGCCAGCCACCTGATCCTCGACCAGCGCCAGATAGCGTTCGGCCAGCCCCATGTCGGACTTTGCAAGCACCATTTCCAGATTGGCCAGCGTCGCCTGGAAGAAGGGCCAGCCATCCGCCATATCCTTGAGCAGGCCCTTGTCGGCGAAGGATTCAAACGCCTGGCCGACGCCGTACCAGCCGGGCAGCATCACGCGCGATTGCGCCCACGAGAAGACCCAGGGAATTGCGCGCAGATCCTCGATCCTGTCGCTCTTGGTGCGGCTTGCCGGGCGCGAGCCGATCTTGAGCGTCGCGATCTCCGCGATCGGGGTGAACTGACGGAAGAAGGTGCGGAATCCGTCCGTATCGTAGACCAGCCCGCGATAGGCTTTGAACGCCGCGCCCGATATCTCGGCCATGGCGTCGGCGAAGCGCGCGCGGTCCTTCTCCGCAATCTCGCTCTGTTCGAGACTGGCAAGCAAGGTGGCGGCGGTCATCGCCTCCAGATTGACCTGGGCGGCATCACGCGTGCCATATTTGGCCGCGATCACTTCGCCCTGCTCGGTGATGCGGATGCGCCCCTCGACCGTCCCCGATGGCTGCGCGCGGATCGCGGCAAAGGCAGACCCGCCGCCGCGTCCGACCGCGCCGCCGCGACCGTGGAAAAGCTGCATCGCGGCGCCCGCCTGCTCGAACACCGGCTTGAGCGCGCGGCTCGCCTGATGGAGCGACCAGACCGAGGTCAGGTAGCCGCCATCCTTGTTCGAATCCGAATAGCCGACCATCACCTCCTGATAGCCGCGCGCGGTGGTGAGCGCGGCTATCTCGGGCAATGCGAAATAAGCGGACATCACATCCGGTCCGCGCTCGAGATCCTCGATCGTTTCGAACAAGGGAACGACCATGATGTCGCAGCCCGGTTCGGCGCCCGGGCGGTAAAGGCCGGCCTCCTTGAGCACGACCATCACTTCCAACAGGTCAGATACCGTGGCCGCCTTGGAGATGATGTAGGTCGTGATCGATTGCGGGCCGTAGCGGCGATGCGCCTCGGCGGCGGCGCGCACGATCGCGAGTTCGGACGCGGTTTCGGCGCTATAGTCGATATAGGCACTGGCGAGCGGGCGGACCGTTGCAAGCTCCGCGCGCAGCAGGGCAACGCGCGCCTCCTCATCGAGCGCGAGATAGTCCGGCGCGACATCCGCGACCTTGAACAGCTCCGCGACGACGCGCTCGTGCACATCGGCATTCTGGCGCAGATCGAGCGTGGCGAGATGGAAGCCGAATGTTTCGACCGCGCGGATCAGCCGGCCGAGTGCCCCGCCCGAGGAGAGTGCGCCACTGCCCTCCTTGGCGAGCGCCTTGGCCAGCGTGCGCAGGTCCGCCTTGAACGCCTGCGCATCGGGATAGGGTTCCGCCTTCACCGACGCGGGCCGGGATGGCGCGTGACCGGAAATCGCCGCATAATTGGCGGCGAGGCGCGCATAGATTCCCGTGATTGCGCGGCGATAGGGCTCGTCGGCTCGCGCGGGAGAATCGTCGTGCGCTGCCGCCGCCAGTGCCTCCACCGCTGGCGAGGTCGGCATCAATTCGGTCGAGATCGAAAGCTCGCCGCCGATATTGTGCAGCAGTGACAGATAATGGCCGAGTACGGTCTCGGCATTGCGCCGCGTCGCCAGCTCGAGCGATACGGCGGTAACGTTTGGATTGCCGTCGCGATCGCCGCCGATCCATGAGCCGGTGCGCAGAAAGCTCTTGGGGCGGCGACCAAGCACCCGTTCCCAGCGCGCATAGAGCGAGGGCAGCACCGGCAGGAAGACATCGCGCAGATAGGACAAAGCGGTTTCGACCTCGTCCGCCACATAGAGCCGCTCGCGCCGCAGGGGGCGCGTTTGCCACAGCAAGGCGATCTGGCGGTAGATCGCCTGCTCGACCAGGTCGCCTTCGGGCGTCTCGTCCGCCCCCGCATCGCGCAGATGCATCAGTTCGGCGATGCGGTTGCGGTGATCGATCATCGACTTGCGCCGCACCTCGGTCGGGTGCGCGGTCAGCACGGGCACGATCAGACCATTATCCAGTACAGAGGAGATTGCATCCTGCTCGACACCCTGCCCTCGCAATTTCGCGATCGCCGCGGCCAGGTCGGCGCCGGGCTCGGCGGCGACGCCTTGCCGGTCTTCGGCCAGGTTCGCGAGCATCGAAAAGAGCATGAAGCCGCGCGTGAAGGCGAGCATCTCGTCCAGGTCAAGCGCATCGAGGCCGGGATCGACGTCGCCGCCAAGGCCGCGCGCGCGATCGACCGACGCCGAGCGGATATATTCGATCCGCTTGAACAATTTATCACCGCCATAGGCGCGGATGACGTCACCGAGCAGCTTGCCCAAAAAGCGGACATCGGGGTTTTGCGCAACGGGCGGGATTGGGTTCATGACGAGTCTCTGCTGCAATGCAACACCAGCCTCTACAAGCATCCTCCTTGCGTCGCACCCCCAAAACCAGCAAGGAAAATGTCCTGAGGGGAAAAGAAATGGCGAAATCCGTTCTGTTCGTTCTGAACGGCCCGAACCTGGAATTGCTTGGCGAGCGCGAGCCGGAAATTTACGGCACGACCACGCTCGCGGATATCGAAGCGTTATGCCGCGCGGAGGCGGATGCCGCCGGGCTCGGCCTTCGTTTCCACCAGACCAATGCCGAGCATGAAATGATCGGCTGGTTGCACGAGGCGCGCAAGAGCGCGGCGGGCATCGTCATCAACCCGGCCGCTTTCTCCTATGCCGGCTATCCGATCCTGGACGCGCTCAAGATGTGCGACTGCCCGATCGTCGAGGTTCACATCTCCAACATCCACCGCCGCGACGAGGCGTGGCGCGCCAACTCGCTGATGACCGCCGCGGCGACAGGCATGATCACCGGCCTCGGCGCGCACGGCTATGCGCTCGCGGTGCGGCATATCGCCAGGTTGCTGGCCGCATAAAAAGAGCGCCTCGCGGAAGGGTCCGACGAGGCGCTCAGGTTTTCCCCAACCGGAAGGGTTGCGGGGATCGGTGTTAGAAATTGTAGCGGATGCCCCCGCGATAGAAGCGGCCCAGCGCATCGTAGAGCGCGGGATTGAAGTCGATGCCGGTATTGGTCTGCGGCGACGGCGTCGGGCTGCGATTGAACAGATTGTCGATCTTGAAATAGGCGGTGAGCTTGCTCGTCAGCTTATACGAACCGCCGACATCCCAATAGAGCGCGCCGTCCATGTGATTGTTGTCGATGGTCGGGTGCTGCGAAGTCGACACCGGGCACGAGCCGGGGGCACACTCGACATAGTCGGTGGTAGCACCGCCGTAGCGGCCGTTGCTGAACCAGCGCTCCTGCAGGTTGAGGCTGATCTTGTCGCTGTCCCATGCCTGGATCGCAAGCAGCTTCCATTTGGGCGTGGCGCCGCTGTTCTGACCGGCAGAGTCGATCGGCACGGTATTGGGAAGCCCCGGATCCGTGATGAAGTGGCGAACGTTCGTCGCGAGCGCGCGGAAGGTGAAGTTGCCCGGCAAGTTCATCCCTTCGAGCGAGGTGCGATAGCTGCCTTCAATATCGAAGCCGCTGGTCTTGATCGACGCAAGGTTGAACGACTGGACGTTGACGAAGCCTCGGCTACCGTCCGCCGGGATCAGCACAAACGTGTTACAGAACTGATTGATGTCGTGACAGAATTGGACCTGCTGCTGCGACGACAGGGCCGAGATCACGCCCTTGATCTTGATGTTGTAATAATCGAACGAGAGGCTCAGCCCCGGCGCCCAGCGCGGCCGCGCATACACGACGCCCAATTCGGTATTCCGCGCGATTTCGGGCTTCAGGTTCGGGTTGCCGAGAGCGATCTGGTTGATGGTAAGGGCCGCCGGCTGTCCATTTTGCGCGGTTGCGAACGGGTTGGTGAAGTTGGGCTGTGTCGTGGTGGTCGGCGCGGCGAACAGTTCCGACAGGTTCGGCGCGCGCACGTCGCGTGAGGTAACCGCACGCAGGCGAACCCCGTCGATCGGCGTATCCCAGGTGCCGCCCACTTTCCAGGTATAGACCGTGCCGGACGTGCTGTACTTCGTCCACCGGCCAGCCGCGTTAATGTTGGCCTTGCCGAGCTGATCCGAGTTCAGGAAGGGCAGGTTGACCTCGAGGAACGCCTCAGTGACATGATATTGGCCGCGGCCGGCATGATAATTGCCCGCATACCAATTGTTGCCGAGCGCACTGTTGAGCACCGGATCCGCCGGGTAGGCAGCGCTGTTCGGCGTCTCGGCGGTCACGCCGTTGCCGTAAGGATCCGAGACGACGTGATACCATTCGCGCCGATATTCGCCGCCGAACGCCACTGACACCGGCCCCGCCCATAAGGAGAAAGGCTCGCCGCTGAAGCTGAGGCTCGCGGCATCCTGCTTCTGGCGCGAATGCTGAAAGGGGCCATTCTTGGGCGTGATGTAAGCGAGCGCAGCATCGCTCGGCGTCTGCCCGCCCATCACGTTGAAGGGAACGCAGCCGTTCGCGCGCGCGACCGGATCAGCACAGACGATTTGCCCGTTGAGCGAGATCGCATTGACCGCCGCGGTATAGCGCGCGTTGAGGATGATATCGCGAACGTGCAGGTTCGTGATGTTCTCGCCATGCTCGTAATAGGCGTCATACCGCCAGCTGGTGCTGCCCAGGTGAATCTGGCCATCGGCACCGATCACGCCGCGATACTGGGTTCGGACGGGATGGACCGAGATATTCCGCGGCAACAGCGCGTTGCTGGTGCCAAACCGGAACTGGGTGATGCCTGCGGCGGTGCACTGTGCCGCCACCGAAGCCGGCACATAGGGATTAGCGCACTGGATCGTGATGTTGGGATTTTGCGCGCCGGGATTTGGCTGGTTGCTGGATTTCACGCGCGCGACGTTAAACGTGGCGTAGATCTCGTTGTTGGGATCGATGTCGAAGCCAACACGCGTATAGCCGTCCATGCGCTCGAGCCGCGACTGGAGCGAGGTGCCGATGCCAACCCCGCCCGACAGGTCGCCCCCAACGCAGAAGCTGCCGCTCGCATAGCAGTTGGTGACGTTGCCCGCCGCATTCTTGGCGGGCACCCCGGCGACGCCGAAGGCGCTTCCGCCATATTGGAACTGGAACGGGTTGCCGTTCTTGTCGAAGGCGATGCCCTGCAGCGGGCCGTTATTGATCAGGCCATATTTCGTATATTGATAGGCTTGAGCGTGATCGACCATCAGATATTGGGGCGATCCGTCATTCGTGACGCCGCGGTTCACAAATGTGGACGTCCGATACCAATTGCGGCTGCCTGGCGCATCCTCGCCGAACCCACCCGCCGGCACCCCCTGCTCATGATCATATTCGCCGCTGATCACAACGTGCAGGCGATCGTCGAGGAAAGACTTACCCGCGGCCGCCTGCAGCAGATACTGCTTGTCGTCGCCATAAGTGGTGATGCCGCCCGAGACGTTGGCCTTGAAGCCTTCGAACTTCTTGTTGGTGATGAAGTTGACGACGCCGCCGACCGCGTCGGAGCCGTAGGATGCGGACGCGCCGCCCGTCACCACATCGACGCGCTCGATCAGGAGCTGCGGGAAGAGGCTGATGTCGGGCACGCCGGTGACGTTGGCGGGCACCACGCGCTGGCCGTCAAGCAGCGTCAGCGTACGGATCGTGCCCAGGCCGCGCAGCGAAAAGGAACTCAGGCCCTGCTGGCCGCTCGACGTGCTGTTCGTGTTGGTGGTCGCGCCGGTGGAGCCTTGCAGCGACGGGAGCTGCGTGATGGTCGTGAAGATGTTGGGCTCGGCATTACGTGCAAGGTCGGCGGCGCCCAATACCTGGGTTGGCGTGGGCGCACTGAAACCGGAGGACTTGATGCGCGAGCCGGTTACAATCACCTCGCCCGTATCCGCGGGCGCGCTCGCCTGCGTCGTGATGGTCGGCGCGGCGCCAGGTGCGGTCTGCGCGAAAGCCGGCATGGCCAGGGCGCTCAGGCCGATGGCGCTTGCCGTAAGCAGGGAACGCCATCGGAAGGAAGGCAAAATACGCTTGGACTGACACTCGATCACACGCCACCTCGACCATTGTTTCTGGGCCGCAACCTTCCGGCAAATGGCCGCGGAAACGTTTTCGACAGGGTGCGTGATTAAGCGAGCCAGTATCGCCAAACGACCGCGACCATGGTCGTAAACCATCGCGACGATGGTCGTAATGGCCAGCGGGGGCGTCACCCCGGATATGGGTTACCTCTTGGGGGCGGCCCTTTGCGGCCGCGCACGCGTGCGTTCGGGAGAAGTCGATGGGGCGGGAACACGGGACGGAATCCGCCCAGGCGATCATCATCATGGGCGTCAGCGGCAGCGGCAAATCGACGCTGGCGAGCCTGCTCGGTCAGCAATTGGATTGTCCCTTCTTCGAAGGCGATTCCTTCCACTCGGACGCCAATGTCGCGAAGATGCGAGAAGGCGTGCCACTCACCGATGCAGACCGCTGGCCTTGGCTCGATAAGCTCGGCGATGCGATTGGCAACGCGGCCCGACAGCAGGGCGTCGCGGTCGCGGCATGTTCCGCGCTGAAGCGCGCGTATCGCGACCGGCTGCGCGCAGCGATCGGTGCGCCGACGCGTTTCGTCCTGCTCGAGGTCGGACGTCAGGAGTTGGTGCGTCGGCTGGATTGTCGCCCCGCCCATTATATGCCGGCAAGCCTCATCGACAGCCAGATCGCCATCCTCGAGCCGCCCGACCCGGACGAGTGCGCGATCACGATCGACTCGACCGTTCCGCCCACCGAGGAGGCAGGCCGCGTGCTGCAATGGCTTGCCGCCGACGGCGCCGAGGCGAAAAGGCCTGCTCAGGCCGGTTAGGGCATCAACCGCTTGCGGCCCTGGGTGAGATGCCAGCGCATCGCGAGCGCTGCCCCGTCCGCATCCTGCGCGCGGATCGCGTCCACGATCATCTCATGCTCGCGTATCATGGCCTGGATCACCTCCGGCGGGCGCGAGCGCGAAATGTCGACGCCGGCGCGCAAAATGTGTTCGACCTCATTGTGCAGCAGGTCGAACGAGGCGACGAAGGCGGGATTTGCGGTCGCCCGGGCAATTGCGCGATGCAGGGCCCAGTCCTCATCATGCGCAGTGGCCGACGACATCAGCGCCTGGCGCAGTTCGACCAGCCGCTGGGCGATCTCCGCCATTTGCTCGGGCGAACGGCGCTGCGCCGCGAGCCGCGCCGTTTCCGCTTCGATCACGAAGCGCACCTCATAAGTGCCGAGCGTTGCCGAAAGTTCGGACATGGGGACGTGCGCGCCCAATTGCTCCGACGGCCGGTTTTTCACGTAGGATCCCGCGCCGCGCCGCGGCTCGGTGATGCCGTCCGACGCTAGCCGCACCAAAGCCTCGCGCACAATCGTCCGTGACATGCCGAATGTCTCGGCCAGGCGAGCCTCGGACGGGAGGCGGTCGCCGACCTGCAGCCCGTCCCGGTTGATGATCTCGACGATCCCGGCATAGGCGCGATCGGCCAGCCTGCCTTCCTGCACGACCATGTTCGTGGCCAATATCAGCCCCCTCTTCCCCTCGCAGCCTTAACGCGGGCCACGATAAGCGGCCAGCCCGGACGCATCGCCGGGCTGTTGGACCATCTCGGAAAACTTGTCCAACAACTTTAACGCTAACAATCGAACTTGACGCGCCTTTCGCCGAGAGTTAGCGTTAACCTGTCCAACCGATTCCAGCGACTCTGCTCAGGGGATAGCGGGAGCGGTGGGAGGGCTGCTGGCGAGCCTTCGCGGTGATCGCCTTTCGGCCTGGGTGCACGCACCTGGAGAGGGGATTTATGGGACTGATTTCGAGAATCGAGCCGTCCATCTTCCATTCTGCGGGGCCGAGGCTCCCACCGGGATTTGCGGACCTCACCCCCACCCAGCTCAAGGTATTGCACGGCGTGCATTCGGGGCTGCTCAACAAGCAGATCGCATTCGACCTCGGCATCGCCGAAGCGACGGTCAAGGCGCATATGACCGCGCTGATGCGCAAGCTCAACGTGCGCAATCGCACCCAGGTCGCGATCGTCGTCGAGGCCGCCTTGTGGGCGCAGCAGGATGAGGCGGCCTGACTCTTCGCTAGATCTCCACCGCGAACAGAGCGTGGTGAGCGAGAATGAAGAGCGTCCGCCCGTTCGGGCCGCCGAAGATTAGCTGCAGCGGACGCTCGGGCACGTCGATCCGTCCCACCTCCGCACCATCGGCCGCGTAGACGAAGATCTGGCCGTTCGCGACATAGACACGCCCATCCGGCCCGACCGCCACGCTTTCGCCGCCACGATTGGCGAAAGGTTTCGGGTTGGTAACGTTCCCATAGGGGCCGACGATGCCGCTATAGGTCTTGTCCTCCGATGCGTTGATCAGGAATATGCGCTCGCCCGGTTTCGCGGTGACGAAGCCATAAGTGTCGAGCATGTCGGAAAAGCGCCAGCCGAGAAAATTGGATGGCCCCTGCCCGTGCACGGGGAAAGCGGGCAGGACGAGACTGCCGTCGGGCGAGACATATTCCTCAACCTTGGGCGCGCCGATGTCGCGCACGAACATTTCCGCGAGCGTAGTGAAGCGATAGGTGGTGAGATCAAGCTGGTCGCGGAATTCGCCATTATTCCAGACGTTGCCGGGAAGTGCGACCGCGGCGTCGCGATGCTCCTTCACGGGCGTGGGCTTGATCAGCTCGATCTTGCTGTTCGGGCTGCCCGGCTTGAAGCTGTAGACCGTGCCTGCAGCACCATCCGATGACAGCGCGATGAGATTACCGGACTTGTCGAAGGCCAGATTGACGGGGTCGTGCGTGTCCTCGCGCTCGACCGTGAGCCCTTCGTCCTTCGCCCAGCCATAGATCGTCTGCATCCTGCGATCGACGAAATAGAGCTTGCCCTTCGCGTCGACCGCCGCACCCGCGATTGAGTAGAAGCCTGTCTGAAGCGTCCGTACCGTCGGTGCTTGCGTCGGCAGGGGTGGCGTGCCGGGTATATCGAGCATCGCGAATTCGCGCTCGCGCACCTCGAGCGCGCTGGTCACGTCGGTGATGGCATTCTCATAGGGGTATTTGCTGGCGCGCAGATAGGTGCCGCAGCCGCCCGGCTCGCAGAAGGCAAACCCGCTTTCGGCGTTTACATGGACATTGCGGAAGCGGATGTCGGACGCGTTGATCAGCCGCACGGCGGTCGAAGCGGGCTTGATCGAGCGGGTGACACGATAGGCGTGGTAATTGGCAAAGAGGATGTTGCGCGAATTGCGCACGTCGAGGCTGATCGCGTCCTGGCTTTCGCCTGTCTCTTCTTCGGTCTGCGGCGCGAGGAATTCCCAGTTCCTCACATTGTCGAGCACGATCTCGGCACGGACATGATGCTCGTTCGAGAGCTCGTAGACATGGCCGGGCGTGTCGGTGTCGGACACCTTGAAGCCCGACGTCGCATAGGTGTTGGGCGACCAGATGTCAGTGAAGGTGCCGCCGCCGCCGTCGGTGACCCAAATGCTGGGATATTGCGCATCCCACCGCTTGGCGGGATCGGGGTCGCCCGTGTGATTGGCGTTATAGGGATCGAAGCGCGTGCCGTCTGCGAGCGTGGTGCCATGGCCGTTC
>JGI24744J21845_10000055_pt1 | contig 13381 bp, 13 predicted proteins | sample KBSMiscanthusM3_FD_21845 | JGI IMG/M metagenome (IMG submission 21845)
CGCTCCCCTCGCCGATTGAGCGGGTCAAGAAGCTGGATGTCGAGAAGATCCAGTCGATTGATCTCGGCTCTTCGGGCGCAGACGATTTGATGCTGACAGGCGATCAAAACCTGATCGACCTTGCTTATTCCGTGCGTTGGAATGTCCGTACGCCGGAACTTTATTTGTTCCAGATGGCGCAACCCGATGAGACCATCCGTGAAGTCGCGGAAAGCGCGATGCGTGCGGTGGTTAGCCAGGTGACGCTCAACGATGCCATGGGTGATCGGCGGGCGGAGATTGAAGCTCAAGCCGCCCAGAACATGCAGCGGATCCTCGATTCCTACCGCTCCGGAATCCAGGTGCAGGGCATCGCGATCAAGCAGGCCGACCCGCCGGACGCCGTCAATGACGCGTTCAAGCAGGTCACGGCGGCGCAGCAGCAGGCGCAATCCTATATCAACAGCGCCAACGCCTACTCCCTGCAGCTGCGCCAGAAAGCTCAGGGTGAGGCCACTGCCTTCGACAAGGTCTACGAGCAATACAGGCTGGCGCCTGAAGTGACGCGACGGCGGATGTATTATGAGACGATGGAGCAGGTGCTCTCAAACGTCGACAAGACGATCATCGAGGCGCCGGGCGTCACCCCATATTTGCCGCTTCCCGAAGTGAAGAAGCAACGACAGCCGGAGGAGCCGCAGCAATGACGGACATCCTCCGCAGGCATCGGCTACTCACCGTGACCGGTGCGATTGTGCTTCTCCTCGTCTTGCTGGGCAGCTTCCCGATCATCCCGGAAACGAAGCAGGCCGTGGTCGTCCGTTTCGGCAAGCCTGTGCGCATCTACAATATGTACAAGCCAGGGAGGCCGATCGGCACCGCTGGCGCCGGTATCAACTGGCGCATTCCCTTTGCCGAGCAGCTGGTCTGGATCGACAAGCGCGTGCAGGACGTAGACATGCAGCGCCAGCAGGTGCTTTCGACCGACCAGCGACGCCTCCAGGTCGACGCCTTCGCCCGCTATCGCATCATCGATCCGACGCTGATGTACATTCGTGCCGGCAACGAAGAGCAGCTGACCGAGCAGTTGCGCCCGATCCTCGGGTCTGAGGTCCGCAACGAACTCGGACGCATCGAATTTGCCGCGCTGCTAACGCCCGAGCGGCAGGGGATCATGGACAGCGTCCGGACCTCGCTCAATCGGATCGCCCGGCAATATGGCGTCGAGATCATCGACGTGCGCATCAAGCGTACCGACTTGCCCGATGGCGCTCCGCTCGCGGCGGCATTCGACCGGATGCGCACTGCGCGCGAGCAGGAAGCGCGTTCGATCCAGGCGCAGGGTGCGAAACAGGCCGCGATCATCCGCGCCGAAGCCGACGCGGAGGCTGCACAGACCTATGCCGCAAGCTTCGGCAAGGACCCCAGCTTTTATGACTTCTATCGGGCGATGCAGAGCTACCGGACGACGTTCATTCCAAATGGGCAGGACAAGCTCGCACCGACGACTATCGTTCTGTCGCCGCAGAACGACTATTTGAAGGAATTCACTGGACGCGGTCCAGGCAAATAGGTCTTCGCGGAGCCTGATGCGTTCAAACCGCGTTAAGGCCGTTCAGACATTAGCGCCTTGCGTCTTACCCGAATTGATGGAGTATCGATGAGGTCGAAGGAGTCCGGAAAAGTGCGCTACGCCTACGGGGTTGCAATGGCCCTGCTGCTCGGGGGGACGACCTTCTCGCTCGCCACCGGCCAGGCCGGCGCGCAGGTCGCCCAGAATGAGCCCGGCATGTCCGCGCTTGCACCGCGCCCCGGCGCGCCGATGTCGTTCGCGGACCTGACCGCCAGGCTTGCCCCCGCCGTGGTTTATATCTCGACCAAGCAGCGGGTGCCAGTGAAGGCCCAGGCCGATCCGTTCGAGGAATTCTTCCGCCGCTTCGATCCGACCCAGCCGCAGGGCGGCGCTAACGACAACAGCAGCGGCGGCGCCCAGCCACGGACCCGTGAGGCGGGATCGCTCGGCTCCGGCTTCATCATCTCGCCCGACGGCTATGTCGTCACCAACAACCACTTGATCCAGGGCCTGACCGGCACCGGCACTGTCGACAGCGTCACCGTGACGACGACCGACCGCCATGAATATACCGCCCGCATCATTGGCCGGGACGAGACCTCCGATCTTGCAGTGCTCAAGATCGAGGGCCGCAACCTGCCGTTCGTGAAATGGGGCGACAGCACCAAGGCGAGGGTCGGCGACTGGGTGATTGCCATCGGCAATCCCTATGGCCTCGGCGGAACGGTCACGGCCGGCATCATTTCCGCTCTCCACCGCGGGATCACCGGCGTTGGTGCCTACGACCGCTACATTCAGACCGACGCCGCCATCAACATGGGCAACAGCGGCGGCCCGATGTTCGACCTCAATGGCAACGTGATCGGCATCAACTCGGCGCTGATCTCGCCGACGGGGGCGTCGGTCGGCATCGGCCTCGCGATTCCCGCCGAAGCCGCCAAGCCGGTGATCGACGCCTTGATGCGCGGCCAGCGGCCGTCGCGCGGCTATCTCGGCGCCAGCCTGCAACCCGTCGACGAGGACCTCGCGCCATCGCTCGGGATCCCCAAGGACAGCGGCGAGATCGTCCGGTCGCTGGTTCCGGGCGCTCCCGGCGCGTTGGCCGGCCTGCAGCAAGGCGACGTCATCGTGAAGGTCAACGGCCAGCCGGTGACGCCCGACGCGACGGTATCCTACCTGATCGCCAACAGCTCGGTCGGGTCGCGCATCCCGCTCGAGATCATCCGCGGCGGGCGTCGTGCGACCGTCACCGTGACCGTCGCCCAACGCCCGACGGAAGAGGCGCTAGCCAAGCTGAGCGGCGGCGGATCGACGGCCGACGGCAATACGGCGACGACGCCGCAGGCGCCGCAGCGGGCGCTTGGACTGTCGCTGACCCCGCTGACGCCGGATCTCGCCCGCGCGGCGAGCCTGCCGCCGACGGCACGCGGCGTCATCATCACGGCGGTCGATCCCAATGCCAATGCGGCCGAGCAGGGCTTGCAGCGCGGCGACCTCATCGTCTCGGTCAACAATCAGCCGGTGACCTCGCCGGGGCAGGTCGTCGCCGCGGTCGATGCCGCCCGCAAGGCGGGCCGGTCGAGCGTCTTGCTGCTGGTCCAACGCGGCTCGACGCCGGCGGTGTTCGTCGGAATCAATATCTCCGGCAAATAGCCCGGCGAAAGCCGCCTTTGGCGCAGTTATGCCGCTGGCGCCGTGGCTGCCTTGTCTTCCGGCGACTTCGCGAAGCCGCACTGCTTCTGCTCCATCGGGATCTGCTTGGTGATGCGCGTGGCATTTTCCGCATAGGCTTGCGTCACGGAACCGTGATTGACGGTCTTGCCGTTAAGCGGGCTCACGCCCTGGCAGATGTGGAAGACGTGCGGGGTCGCCGATTTTTTCGCTCCGTTCTCAGGAGCGATCCAGTAGACGACGTCTTGCCCGTTGGGATTGGCGGACGTCTTTGTTGCATCGGCGACCGTCTTGGAATCGCGCGCGATGTNCTGCGCCTGGGCCGCGACCTCAGGTGAACAGTCCTTGGTCGGCTGGCCCGCCTTGATCTCAGCCGCGCAGCTGTTCATGTCCTTGGTATATTGCTCGACCGACGGAGGGCTCCAGTCCACCCCGATCGCCGTGGCGGCCACGGCCAGGACCGCTCCGAGCGCGCCGGCGATCTTCTTGTTCTTGGGATCCATGTCCTTGTCCATGAAGATCAGGACGATGAGCGGCAGGAACGCAATCACGGTGATGATCGCGCCGAGCTGGTTTTGGAAGAAGAACCGGGCCGTGTCCGATTGGCGTGCCGGATCTTGTTTGTTGGCCGCTTTCCACATCAGGCTGCCGGCAACCGCAAAGATTGCGATCCCGACCAGGATGCCGATCAGAAGCGGCAAGTTGCCGTGGTCGAACTTGTGCTGCCGCAACAGGACGATCCCGGCGATCTCACCGCCGATGGCAATGACCCACGCAATGGCGGCAAAGAGACGAAGACGCGTGGCGGCAGACTTCTGGCCGTGCGTCGCACGCCATTCCTTGGTGACGTCGACATCGGCACCCGGCTTGTTGTCTGACATGCTTAAACTCCCGCGCTGGCCATCAAGCGTTGGTATCGCAGGATCGATCCTGACACGAGAGGAATTGTTGTTATGGCGACAGACCGGGAATCGAAGGCTGGATGTCTTCCGGCGGGGCCGAAACCATGGCTATTCACATCCTGACCCTCCTGCTCGCCTCGGCGCAGGCCGCCGTCGCCGGTGTCTACCAGGCACAGCAGATGGAAGTCGGCGCCGCGCTGGAGCTTCAGAAGAATCACCATTTCCGCTACCAGCTCGATTATGGCGCGGTGTCCGAGCAGGCCGAGGGCGATTGGGCCTTCGACGGCAAGACCGTGCGGCTGACGACGCGCCCGGCGCCGCACCAACCGATCTTCGAGCTCGTCCGCGACGATCCGGCGCCGGCCGGTGAGGTTGTGATAACGCTGGAACGGCCCGGCTTCGGGACGGAGGGCTACCGGCTCCGCGCCGTCGGCACCGACGCGGCGACGGGCGAGAAGGGGCTCGTCAGCGCCGGCGACGACGGCCGGATCGACAGCGGCGGGCATAAGCTCTCCGCGATCGAGCCGCTGATCCCGGTCTACGGGACGCCGGGTGGCCGGTTCTCACTGAGCGGGGATCGGGGCCACCACCTCCTGCTGCGGTTTCACGCCAATGATATTGGCCATGCCGCGTTCGACCATGAGCCGCTCACGCTCACCCCTCGCGGGCTTGTCTTCAATCGCTACGAAACGCAGATTCGCTTTATCCGAGTTCGGCCGTAAGAAGGCGCTGGGAGAGAGAGACTGGTGGCCAATCCGAAGTGCGACGTGATTGAAGAGCTCGAGCGCGAATGGCGTGATGCGCTGTGCAGCAAGGACATGAAGCGGCTGGAGTCGCTGGTGCACAAGGATTTCGTGCTGATCGGCACGCGCTCAACCGGGCCATTCATGATGACCCGGGACGAATGGCTCGAGGCGATCCAACGCCGCGACGTGTTCGAAATCGACATCGAGGTCGCGGACGCAACCGAGCTCAAAGACGTGATGATCGGGACCGTCCAGGCGCGCTGGCGCCTCAAATATCTCGGCCGAATGATCGAGGATTGCGTTGTGCTGACCGATGTGTGGGTGAACGACGATGGGCGCTGGCAGGCAATCCGCCGCCACTCGACGCCGGCGCCGCCGGGTGCGTGCCTGGATATGAAGGGAGAATAGGATGGCAAGTCGGGCCGAGGGCAGGGCAGTGGGCTTGATCAAGGAGCTGACGCTTCGCGGAATCATCCTCGGCGCGCTGATCACCGTGATCTTCACCGCGGCCAACGTCTATCTTGGCCTCAAGATCGGGATCACGTTCGCGACCTCGATCCCGGCGGCGGTGATCTCGATGGCGGTGCTGAAGGCGTTCCGCGATTCGACCATTCAGGAAAACAACATCGTACAGACCATCGCTTCGGCCGCGGGAACGCTGTCGGCGATCATCTTCGTCCTGCCCGGCCTGATCATGGTCGGCTGGTGGACCAACTTTCCTTACTGGCTGTCGGTCGCCGTCATCGGCATCGGCGGCATTCTCGGCGTGATGTACTCGGTGCCGCTGCGGCGCGCGCTCGTCACGGGCACCGACCTGCCATATCCGGAAGGTGTTGCCGCGGCCGAGGTGCTGAAGGTCGGGGCTGGCGTCGGCGGCGCCGAGGAGAACCGGCGCGGGCTGGTGCTGATCGGCGGATCGACGATCGTCGCTGCGCTGTTCTTCCTTCTCGCCAAGACGAGACTTCTGACCGACGCGGCCGCGAAGACCTTCCGCGTCGGCGCCGGCGCGTCGGGTATTTCCGCGAGCCTGTCGATGGCATTGATCGGCGTCGGCCATTTGGTCGGCGTTGCCGTCGGCCTGGCGATGGTCGTCGGAATGCTCATCACCTGGGCATGGATCGTGCCTCACTGGACCCAGGATGCGGGCCTCATCGCGCAGGCCGCGGGGGACATCGAGAAACTGGTCAGCACCGCGTTCCGGCAGAAAGCCAGGATGGTCGGCGCGGGCACAATAGGCGTGGCCGCGATCTGGACCCTGCTCAGGATTATCGGGCCGATCGTCGCCGGCATCCGCGGAGCATTGGCCGCCAATCGCGAGCGGAAGGCCGGGCGCGGCGGGGATCTCCCGCTGACCGAGCGCGACATCCCGATCGGAATCGTCACCGGCACGATCCTCGTATCGATGATCCCGATCGGCCTGCTGCTCTACGCGTTCGCGANCACTGCACCNATCGCCNCTGACCCCGGCCTCACCATCGTCCTCAGCATCATCTACACCCTGATTGCCGGTGTCGTGATCGCCGCGGTGTGCGGATACATGGCGGGCCTGATTGGCGCGTCGAACAGCCCGATCTCGGGCGTCGGCATCTTGTCGGTGCTCGGCATCGCGCTGATCCTCGCCGCGCTCTTTCCGGGCGTTAGCGGGGACCAGACAAAGTCCCTGGTCGCCTTCGCCTTGTTCGTCACCGCGATCATCTTCGGCGTCGCGACTATCTCGAACAACAACCTCCAGGACCTGAAGACCGGCCAACTGGTCGAGGCGACGCCGTGGCGGCAGCAGGTCGCATTGATCCTCGGCGTGATATTCGGCGCGCTCGTCATCCCCCCGATCCTCGACCTGTTGAATACCGCCTTCACCTTCCAGGGCGCTCCCAACGCCAAGGCCACTGCGCTCGCGGCACCGCAGGCCGCGATCATCTCGACCATCGCCCAAGGCGTGCTTGGCGGGAACCTCGACTGGGGCTTGATCCGGCAGGGTGCAATCATCGGCGTCGTCGCCGTGGCGGTGGATGAAGGGCTGAAGGCCGTGTCGGGCAGGCGGCTTCACCTGCCGCCTCTCGCGATCGGTATGGGCATCTATTTGCCGCTCGAAGCCGACCTCCTGATTCCCGTCGGAGCGGTCCTCGGCTGGTTCTACAACCGCTGGGCGATGACCGCTCGAAGCCCCGCCTTCGCAGAGCGCATGGGCGTGTTGATGGCGACGGGCCTGATCGTCGGCGAGAGCCTGATGGGCGTCGTCTACGCCTTTGCGGTCGCCGCCGCGGAGAAGGCGGGTTCAGCCGATAGCGCCAACGTTCTCGCCCTGGTCGAGCCTTATTCGTCGGTCATGATCGTCAGCCTGGTTGTGTTCGCCGCGGCGATCGCCGGATTGTACGTCTGGACCAAGAGCCGGGCGTCGGTCGCTCCGGTTCCCGGCGACAACGCTTTCGTGCAGGAAGCGACCTATCGCTAGCGCCCGAGCGCGGCCTTGCGCAGTGCGGCTGGACCAAGTGGCTTCGCGCCGCTTTCGGCTTCGCGCACCAGCTCGACGATCGCGCGGTTGATCGGCGCATTGCGCTGCAGCCGCTCGGCAAGGCGAACCAGCTCGCCGTTGATATAATCGACTTCGGTCCTGCGCCCGGCGGCGAGGTCATCGGCCATCGAAGAGCGCGCCTTGGCGTCGATCTTCCAGCGCTTGAGGAAGAACCGGTTGAAGATCCAATCAGGCGAACCGATGATCCGCGGCAGCCGGCTCGGTGGGACCGGTCCCGAACCGACCGGCTCGATCTCCGCCTGCTCCAGAAGCTCGAGGCCCTCGCGCATCGACGCGGCAAAGACGCGGCGATAGTCCCGCTGCTTCAGTTCCTCGATCAGCGTCCGGCCTGAGAGAGCGTTCACGGCATTGTTGAGGTTGATCAGCAGCTTGCCCCAGGAAAGGCCCACCATCTGGTCCGACAGCTTGAGCGCGGCGGGACCCTCGCCGATGCTTTCCGACAGCGCGCGCGTGCCCGCGCGCCGGTCGGCGTAGAGATCGCCGGCGACTCCTTTGTGGAAGCGGCCGTCGCCCAAGTAGGCGACATTATACTGAACCATTCCGCGAGCGATCTCGAACCGGCCGCCCAGTCCTTGCTCGAGTACCTCGACATTGCTGATACCGTTCTGAAAACTGATCACCAGTGCCCCGGGTGTGCCGTGGGCCGCGATTTCGGCTGCAGCTTCGGCCGTGCCGCCGCTTTTCACGGCAAGCGCAATGACCTCGGCTTCGGCGAGCGCCTCCGGTCCACAGCGATAGTCGACGTCGCCCGGCGCAAGGTGCGCCTGCCAGCCGTTGTAATCGCTGAGCGTCAGCCCGTGCTCGTCGATGTCGCTCGACAGCTTTGGGCGGCCGATGAAGGTGACATCGAGCCCGGCCGCCGACCACGCGCCGCCGATGAAGCAGCCGACCGAGCCGGCTCCCAATATTGCGACTTTTGGTCCCCCCGCCATGCCTAACCCCTTCCGCGATATGGCTGCACGCCCTGGTCGGGAAGCCACAGGCCTTCGGGCGGCGGGCCGCTCTGCCAGAAGACGTCGATCGGCATGCCGCCGCGCGGATACCAATAGCCGCCGATGCGCAGCCATTGCGGTTTCATCTCCGTCGTCAGGCGCTGGCCGATGCCGACGGTCACGTCCTCGTGGAAGCCGCAATGATTGCGGAACGATGACAGGAACAGCTTGAGGCTCTTGCTCTCGACGATGGTCTCGCGGGGCGCATAGTCGATCACGAGATGCGCGAAATCCGGCTGGCCGGTGACGGGGCACAGCGAGGTGAACTCGGGCGCCGTGAACCGCACCAGGTAAAGCGCTTCGCCGCGCGGGTTCGGCACATAATCGAGCACCGCTTCATCCGGCGAAGCGGGCAGGGCGCTGGCCTGGCCGAGGTGGCGCGTTTCCATGGCGCGCCCCTAGCAGCAGTAAGCCGACGCGCCTATTCCCCCGCGATGGACTCGCTGGTTTCGACCGATTGGCTGGCGCGGCACCTCGGCGAGCCGGATCTCGTCATCATCGATTCAAGCTGGTTCATGCCCTCGCTGGGCCGCAGCGGCCGCGATGAATATCTCGCGGCGCACATTCCCGGCGCGCGCTTCCTCGACATCGACGAAGTCGCCGACAAATCCCATCCGGCGCCGCACATGCTGCCAGGCGCCCAGCAATTCAGCGAGGCGATGGAGCGGCTCGGCGTTGGGAGCGACGACCGTATCGTCGTCTACGACAACAGCCCGACACGAACCGCCGCTCGCGGCTGGTTCATGTTGCGGCATTTCGGCGCGAGACAGGTCGCGATCCTCGACGGCGGGTTCCAGAAATGGCTCGCCGAAGGCCGACCGACCGAGAGCGGCCATCCCGCGGCTCGACGAGCGAAATTCGATGCTATCGAGCGGGACGAGATCGTCACCAAGCAGCAGTTGCTCGCCGGAACCGAACTTCCCTGGGTCGATGCTCGCGGCAAAGGCCGCTTCGAGGGATCAGAGCCCGATCCGCGCGCCGGCGTCGCAGCAGGTCATGCGCCGGGCGCCAGGAACCTGCCGTTCGGCTCGCTTTACCGGGAGGATGGGACCTTCGAGCCGGTCACGGAGCTGCGCCGGCTGTTCGCCGAAGCCGGTATCGATCCGACGCGGCCGTTCGTCGCCAGCTGCGGGTCGGGAGTCACGGCCAACAGCCTGGTCTTCGCGGCGCATCTGATCGGCAATGACGACATCAAGCTGTACGACGGAAGCTGGAGCGAGTGGGGCGCCGACCCGGCGACCCCGAAGGTCGTTGGTCCCGCCTAGGCGAGGACGATCCCGGCGACGTCGCGAAGCTCGCGGCGGATCTCGCTGACCAGCGCCTCGCTCGCGGCGCGGTGCGGCTCGCGGTTCTTCTGGCGCTGGCTGAGCAGGGCTTCGATCCCTGTGGCAGCCATTCCGACCAGCCGTGCCGAGCGGCGGTCGAAGCAGCGGTGGCGCGCTTCCCCGGCCTCGGGCCAGGCCGTCGCGACCCGTTCGTCGAGGTCGTCCTGCGGTCCGTCGCCGAACCCTCCGTCGACCAGCCGCAGCGCGTGGCGCACGCTTGCCAGCCGCGACACGGCCTCGGCATAATCCGGCTGCGCCTCTGGCTCATGCTGCGGAAGCAAATGAAGCATTCGACCGGGCTAAGCCCGGCAAAGCTAAGAAAAGCTTAAGCCCCGCTCTTTTCGTCGACGTCGCGAAGGATCCAGCCGCGCTGAGGAATCGTCTCGATGAACTCGGCCCCGCCGCTCGCATTGCGGAGCTTCTTGCGCAGCTTGGAGATGAAGACGTCGATGATCTTGGGCTGCGGCTGGTCGTCGGCGCGGCGATAGAGGTGCTTCAGAAGCATCGCGCGGGTAACGACATTGTTGCGCGCGAAGGCGAGCAGCTCGAGCACCCGATATTCCATCTCGGTGATGCCGATCGGATGGCCGTCGATGCGGATCAGCCGCTGCACCTGGTCGACCGACAGGCGGCCGCCGCACAGGCTTTCGGGCATTTCGCTGCCGGTCGCCTTGAGGCTCGCCAGCAGCTTCGACGCCGCTTCCTCGCTATCCTCGGGCGAGATGCTGCGGGGCGAGCCAAGGATCGCCTGCTGGACGTCGGCGATCAGCTTGTGCGCTTCCTCGACCAGCTTCGATCCTTCCTCGAAGCGGCGGCGCGAGCGGTCGAGCATCGATTCGATCTCGACGAGACGGGCGGGGACGGTGGATTCGGCCATTCTCGGGCTCTCGCTCCTTATTGGCCGGGCTGGGCCGACGCGACGTTGGTATCGGTGTTGGCCGCGGTCAGGATCTTGACCGTCGTCGGGCCCTTGTCGACCAACCGCGTATTGGGATCCCAAACCTGGCTTCGAATGCCGATCTGCGCACTGGTGCGGCCGGCCGCGTCGAGCAGGCTGGTCTCGCCCGGAGAGCGTTGCGCTGGACCGCCGAACAAGGCGTCGATCGCCTGCTGCTGGGCATCGGCGGGCGTGAGCCCACCGGTTCCCGCAACCGGCGGCGCCAGGCTGAAGTCGGGCGGGATGATCAGCGGCGCGTTGCGCGCCACCGCGAATTCGTCGGGGCTCTTGGGCCTGCCGGTCAGGCCGCAAGCGCTGGTGGCCACGGCCGCGGCCAGCACCAGAGCGGTATAGGCTTTACGCATGTTCGGTTCTCTCCTCGGGGCCACTGCCCTTTGCCTGATCCTTACGGCTCACGAACGCGCGCAGCAACAGGATCACGACGCCAATGCTAATCGCCGCATCCCCGACATTGAATATCAGAAACGGGCGCCACGCACCAAAATGCAGATCGGCGAAATCGACCACATAGCCGTGCAGCGTGCGGTCGAGGATGTTGCCGAGCGCGCCGCCGAGCACCATGCCGAGCGCGACCTGGTCGACGCGGTTCTTCTCGCGGCTGATCCAGAAGCCGACACCGAGCGCGATCGCGCTGGTCAGCGCGACCAGCATCCAGCGTCCCGTCTCGGTCGTTGCGTTGAGCAGGCCGAGCGAGATGCCGATGTTCTGCGTGTAGGTGAACTGGAAGAAGGGCAGCAGGTAGAGCTGGTCGCCGACATGATTGACGGCGAGCGGACCGGTGACGATCCACTTCACCAGCTGGTCGAGCCCGAACACGACCGGCGCAATGAGATAGCCGAGGTAGCGAGACTTCACGCGCTTGTCCTCGGAAGTTGGCAAAGTTGGCAGCGACATGTGCGCGCAGGCGCGCGCGTACGCGTGCGAGGGACAGAGGTCGAGGCAGGCACGACAAAAGTCATTCGACTATCAAGCATGAATCGTCCGCTGTAGGACAGCATTTCTTCAGCCATTCACGACCTCGGCGCAGCGCGCGTCGAGCTCGCTTCCCGGGTCGACGTCGGGCCGGTGCCGCCAGCAGCGCGCGCATTTGCGGTTGTCGGTCTTCACGACCTTCCAATCGCCCTTGCGGACTGTCGAGGTGATGAACAATTCCTCGAGCAGAGCGGGGTTCTCGTCGCTCGGCACCCACACCTCGGCCTCGAGGCTGGAACCGACGACCTTGTCGCGGCGGAGCGGCTCGATCGCCTCGGTGACTTGCGTGCGGAGCGCTCGGAGCGCGGCCCAGCGGCCTTCGTCCGCATCGACGGACGGGATCACCGGCCATTCGAGCAGGTGCACCGACCCGGCGTCAGGATAGCGCGTCGCCCACACTTCCTCGCTGGTGAAGACGAGAACCGGCGCGAGCCAGCGCACCAGCGCGTGGAACAAGCTGTCGAGGACGGTGCGGTAGGCGCGGCGCTTCAGCGACGTGGCCGCGTCGCAATAGAGGCTGTCCTTGCGGATATCGAAATAGAAGGCGGAGAGGTCCTCGTTGCAGAAGTCGGTCAGCGCGCGGACGTAGCTGTTGAAGTCGAAGTCATCGACCGCGTTCCTGAGCTTCTGGTCGAGCACCGCGGTCAAATGCAGCATGTAGCGGTCGAGCTCGGGATACTGACTGATATCGTCGAGCCTTTCCTCCTCGCTGAACCCGTCGAGCGCGCCCAAGAGATAGCGGAAGGTGTTCCTTAGCTTGCGGTACTGGTCGGCGACGCCGGCGAGGATCTCGTCACCGATGCGGTGGTCCTCGGTGAAGTCGACCGAGAGCGCCCACAGCCGGATGATGTCTGCGCCATAGGTCTCCATCACCTTCAACGGATCGACCGTGTTCCCCAGGCTCTTGGACATTTTCATGCCCTTGGAGTCCATCGTGAACCCGTGGGTCAGCACCGCATTGTAAGGCGCTCTGCCGCGCGTGCCGCAGCTTTCCAATAGAGACGACTGGAACCAGCCGCGATGCTGGTCCGAGCCTTCGACGTAAATGTCGGCCGGCCAGCGCTCCTCGGGCCAATGGCCGCTTTCGAGCACGAACGCATGGGTGCAGCCGCTGTCGAACCAGACGTCGAGGATGTCGGTGATCATCTCGTAATCGTCGGGATTGCGGTTGCCGAGGAAGGAGGTGGCGTTGTCCTTGTCCCAGGCGTCCACGCCGTCGCGCTTGAACGCCTCGACGATGCGTTGGTTGACTTCGCGGTCGACCAGCAGCTCACCGGTCTTGCGGTCGACGAAGACAGCGATTGGAACGCCCCAGGCGCGCTGACGCGAGAGCACCCAGTCGGGGCGCTGCTCGACCATCGAACCCAGGCGGTTGCGGCCCTTCTCAGGAACGAAGCGCGTCGCGGCGATGGCATTTAGTGCGAGCTGGCGGAGGGTTGGCCTCTGATCGTCGAGCGTCTCATTGGCGCCGCCGCCCTCATTCTCCCAGCGTTGTTCGGGACGCGTCAGCGGCGAAAGATGCGCGAGCGGCTTGTCCATCGCCACGAACCATTGCGGCGTGCAGCGGTAGATTACCTTGGCTTTTGAACGCCATGAATGCGGGTAGCTGTGCTGGAAGTCATTACTCCCGGCGAGCAGGGCGCCCGCCTCGCGCAGGTCCGAGCAGATCGGCCCGTCGGGCGCGTTGAACTTGTTGTTGATGACGGACCCTTGCCCGCCAAGCCACAACC
>JGI24744J21845_10000064_pt1 | contig 12897 bp, 7 predicted proteins | sample KBSMiscanthusM3_FD_21845 | JGI IMG/M metagenome (IMG submission 21845)
TGGCGACGATTGGCGAGATGATCGGCTATGTCGCCGACCCCGGCCTGCCCGACAGGCTGCGACCCGGCAGTTGGTCCGCTCAACTGCACGAAGCCTCCGTGCGCGGCGAGATCGACTACGATCAGTTTCTCAGCATGCTGCAGGGCTATCTGATGCCGTCGCTCGACACGACCATATTCGCGATGTCGAACCTGTTATGGTTGCTCGCAAACAATCCGGACCAGTGGGAATTGCTGCGGTCGCGCCCCTCTCTCATTCCGCGGGCAATTCATGAGGCCATCCGGATCGAGAGCCCGGTGCAGTTCTTCTCCCGCGTCGCCACCGAGGACACCGAGATCGATGGAACTCCCATCAAGGCCGGCTCGCGCGTGTTCGTCATTTATGCAGCGGGTAACCGCGATCCCCGCCGCTTCGAGGATCCCGACCGCTTCCAGATCGACCGCGACAGCACCGATCACGTCGGCTTTGGGCACTCGGCTCACCGCTGCGTGGGCATGAACCTGGCGTTGATGGAGATCACCGCAATGCTCACGGCCCTGGTGGGCAAGGTGCGGGCGATTGAACTGGTCGACGCCAAGCGGGCCGACAATGCCATTCTGCGTGGTTTCGAGAAACTTACGCTTCGTCTCGTCCCGTTGGCTGCCGCCTAGCGTGCTGAGCGAAAATCCAAAGACCCACATTGCAAAGGATAGATAGCATGTTTGTAGTAAGGAATCCCCAGTCGATCGCTAACCCCGTCGGGGCCTACAGCCATTCGGTCGAGATCCCAGCCGGGGCCAGGATCCTGTCGATCGCAGGTCAGGCCGGCATCCGGCCCGACGGAACGCTGGCCGAGGGCTTCGAGGCCCAGCACGAGGAAATCTGGAAGAACGTTCTGGCTATCCTCGCCGAAGCGAACATGGGGCCGGAAAACCTCGTTCACCTCAACGTCTACTCGACCGATGCAAGTGCGATCCGCTTTCTGGCGCCGCACCGAAAGAAATATCTGCCTGAAGGTTACCTGCCAACCTCGACCTGGGTTGTGGTCTCGGCGCTCGCCAACCCCAACTGGGTCGTCGAGATGGAAGCCATCGCTGCAAAGGTCGATTGATCGATCGGCATTGCCTTCGGCCGAAAAAATGCCGGCCGGGGGCAATGCCGGAATTTGTCATTGGTAAGAGCTCAAGGTTGCGTAATTTGAGAATTCGCGCCGAAGAGATTTCCGCTGTTAAAAGTATTAGTAGCTTATTCGTTACGATGTTTCCGCTTTAGGGGCATGCTTGGGAGGGTTATGTGGACGCCATCGTTTTTCCGGATCTTACCGACGCCATCGTTCAGCTTCGCATTATCTGCGGGCTCCTCTTCATTCCGCATATTCTTGCGCAGTTTACCGCCAAGGATGCGGTCTTCGGATTTTTCGAGGCAGCTGGGCTGAAACCAGCATTTCTCTTCGTGCGGACTGCGCTGATCGTTCAAACGCTCGTGCTGCTCGGTTTGGTGCTGGGAATCTACGTTTTCTACGCGGCGTGGCTCGGCGGCATCTTCATGATCTGTGCCGGGTTGGCGGCGTTCAAAGTCTCCAAAGGGCGCTGGGTCTGGAACCTTGGCGGCTGCGAGTTCCACATGTTCTGGGGCTTATGCTGCATCATCGTCGCGCTTCACAGCCCGGCATAGGGCGTAGAACCACACCGAGCGCCGCCCCGTCCGGATGATGACGCGACTGATCACCCGGCAGAGATGGCGCAGTCCTGCCTGTCAGGATGCCCGTCACAAGCCGGACAAGTCGTCGTAAATCTGAAGTAATTCCAGGAGTACGGAAATGGCATTTAATATTCCTGACGTAGACATCGATATCTACTCGGTGGAGGCACTTGCCGATCCGTACGAGAATTATCGCATCTTTCGCGACACGGCGCCGATCGTCCGACTGCCCAAATACGACCTCTATCTCATGGCGCGGTTTGCGGACGTGCAGGGTGCGCTGAAGAACAACGCATTGTTCTGCTCGTCGAGCGGCGTTGCGATGAATGACCTCATGAACAAGGCGATCGCCGGCAGCACGCTCTTCACCGATGCGCCTTACCACACCACGCTGCGCTCGATTGTCAGCCGGCCGCTCGCGCCCGCCCGGTTGGGCGAACTCCGTCAGGGACTTAACCAAATCGCCGAGGAACTGGTCGAGCGCCTGGTTGCAAAGGGTGATTTCGATGCCGCGACCGAACTCGCGCCGCATCTCCCGGTCACGGTGGTCTCCGAATTGGTCGGCCTGCCNGAGGAAGGGCGTGAGCGGATGCTCACCTGGGCCGGCGCGGTGTTCAACTCCTTTGGGCCACGGGGTCTTGAGCTGACGGAAACCGCGCTTCCGATCCTCGACGAAATGGTCACCTACGCACGGGGCTGTACCGCCGAGCGCGTGAAGCCGGGCAGTTGGGTCGCCAAACTCTACGAAGCGGCCGAGGCTGGCGAACTGCGCCCTGAGCAGGTCGGGCCGGTGATGGGCGACTATTTGGGTCCGAGTCTCGACACGACCATCCTGGCGACGGGAAGTACGATCGCCTTGTTCGCCAAGCACCCCGACCAATGGGACAAGCTGCGCGCGAACCCCTCGCTCATCCCGAACGCAGTCAATGAAGCGATCCGGCTCGAGAGTCCGGTACAGGGCTTCTCGCGCGTACTGACGGATGATTTTTCGGTGGAAGGCCAGCGCCTCCACAAGGGTGCCCGGGTTCTTGTAATGTATGCGTCCGGCAACCGCGACGAACGGCATTGGGAGGACCCCGAACGGTTCGATATCACCCGTCGGGCCAACGAGCAGCTGGGCTTCGGCCACGGCATCCATATGTGCATGGGCGCCAACCTCGCCCGGATGGAAATCTCGGCATTGCTCTCTGCACTCGTACGCCGGGTGGAGCGGTTCGAGCTACACGATGCACAGCGCATTTCGAACAATGTCCTGCGCGGTTTCAAGTCGCTCAAACTCACCGCGCATGCGGCGAGGTGAAGGGCCGCCGGTTGGCCCCATCGGAGTGACACGGCCGACCGATAGCGGATCCGATCGCGGCGATTTCGGACCAGGCGCGCGCGAAGAGAGCAAGCAACCCTGCCCAGAGGAATGTGGCCATGAATGACAAACGTCTCTCGGAGACCATTGAGGATCACGCGCTGGAACGGGTGCCCGATGATCAGCGCCAGGGGTGGCTGGCATTGACGTGGAATACGGCCGGCGTGGTGGTTTCGCTGGTCCAGCTGTTCTTTGGCGCGCTGGTGACGTTTGTCGCTGGGTTCCAGGCCGCGGTTCTCGCCGGCCTGATTGTGGTCCTGGTTTGCTGGCCTCTGAGCTGGGCGAGTGCTCATGTCGCCTACCGCACCGGATTGTCCAGCACGGTCATGTCCCGGTACTTCGGTTTCGGTAAAAAGGGGTCGATAATATCGTCGATCATATTTTCATTCATGATCATCGGCTTCCTCGCGCTCGAGAACGCTCTCTTGTATCGAGGATTTTTATTCTACTTTAAGCTTCCCGATACGCTGACTACCAAGATCTCGATCTACGGATTGATGACGATCCTCTGGATTGTCCTGACGTCATACGGGTTCAAGCTGATCGCCCGGACATCGTCGATAACCCTCACCCTGTCATTGGCGGTGCTGGCCTATATCACCTACCTCGTGGTCTCGAACGGCGAGCGCTCGGCGGATAGCCTTGTNTCGTTCGGCCCCCAATTTTCGCTCGACGTCCTCAAGGGCATGGGCGCCGATAGTCCCANGGGCAAATTTATCTTCGCGATAAACGTCCTGGTTGGTTCGGCGGGAGGGATGGCGCTCTTCGGCGCGGATATTGGCAGATATGCCCGCCGCTCGAAAGACGTGGGAATTTCCACGCTGATCGGCCTCCTCTCGATGGACGTGCTGATGCTCTGGCTTGGCGGCATCATCATGTATGCCGGCGGGCCCGCGCTGGTTGATTTCTATACGCGGACAGCCGGTATGACCCATGAGGCCGCACAAAGGGCATCGCTCGAAAGTCCGGACAGTATCGTGGCCGCCTTCGTGGTCCTGGGAGGCGCAATGGGGGCATGGCTCCTGGTCCTCGCACAGGGCAAGACCCAGGTCCTGAACAACTACAGCGCTTCGCTTTCCCTATCGAACCTGTTCGATGCACTTAATTTGCGAATGGGGCGATTGACCTTCGTCGTCCTTGCAAACGTCATCGCACTTCTGATGCTCTATGGAAGCATCCTTGAAATGATCGATTCCTGGGTCACAGTACTCGGGGTGCTGGTGACGGCATTCGCCGGGATTATCGTCTCAGATTATTACATTGTGAAGACACTGCTCCGAAAGGAGGCGAAGACTGTGCCGGACGAGGCGGAGAATGTGAATTGGGCAGGGGTCGTTACACTGCTCATTTCCACGTTCATGGCCCACTATGTTCTCGCGAGCGTGGTGCCGATTCAGGCGATCACGACTCTGATCATCTCCGTTGCGCTCTATCCCTTGCTGCGGACGACACTTCTGACGCCGACCAATAGTGTGATTGGACGCAATCCCGAGACCATCGATGATCAGGTCCTCCCCTTGGAGGGCGTACCGGCAGTGTCTCCAGGCCAGGTCTCCTGAACGCCCGGGCTGATCGATGGAAAAGCGCAAAGACGGATGAACATCAAAGGAGCAAATCGATGTCACTACTAAACCAGCTGGCTACGGCTCTCTCGAATGGGTCGGTGGAGGTCATCGACCTCACACACACGCTCGAGGAACGCACGCCGATCATTCCGCTGCCCGAACCCAACCATCAGCAGTGGCCCTTCCGCATGGAAGAGATTTCCCGCTTCGACGAGCGCGGGCCGGACTGGTACTGGAACAACTTCAGCTGCGGCGAACATACTGGAACGCACTTCGACGCCCCCATTCACTGGATATCGGGTCGGCATTACGAAGATGGCTCCGTTGACAAGATTCCCGTGAAGCGGTTCATCGCCCCCGCCTGCGTCATCGACGTCACCAGTCGCGTCCACGAAGATTATCTCACCACCGTCGAAGACATCGAGAATTGGGAAGCCGAACATGGCCGCATTCCAGCCGGTTCATGGGCGCTGATCCGTACCGGCTGGGCGTCCCGTAACTATACGGACAAGTTCCTGAATGTCCGCGAGGATGGCGGACATTGGCCGGGCAACCACCCCGAGGTTGCCAAGTTCCTTGCAAAGGAGCGCGACGTTATCGGGGTGGGCACGGAACCCGTGGGTACAGATTCCGGACAGTCCTCCACTTTCGCGGAACCGCTGCCGTGTCACTACCACATGCATGGGAACAATAAGTTCGGCCTTTCGAGCCTCAACAACCTGCATCTCCTCCCTCCGACCGGCGCGATGCTGATCACGCCGCCGCTGAAGATCAAGGAAGGTTCCGGCAGCCCTTGTCGCGTGCTGGCGCTGGTCGAGCGCTGAGCCGCACTCCGGTGGCCGGCGCGAGACCGTTGAACCGCGTCTCACGTCGGCAGCCGCAGCGTGGAAGCGGCTTCGCTTCGCGGCTGACGGCAGATCGCGGAGTGCCAAGCGCCGCTGCGCGTGCTCTGGGGCCGAGGAGAAGCCGGCATGTCCTCCGGATTGGACTTCAAGGCGCTGTAGCACTAGCATTGCCCTCGTCGATTTCTGGTTTAGCGGGGACGGTAATTCGACGTCGACGGTACAGATATGGCTGCCATTACAATTAATTGCAGCAACTGGAGCACATTGAACCTTTGAATGGGCGCGAACCGAATGGATGGCTGGGACGGGATAGAGGAATTCGTGGCCGTGGCCCGGACCGGCTCCTTTGTTGCCGGAGCCGCTGCGCTTGGCGTGTCGCGCACACAAATGAGCCGCGCCATCGCCCGGCTCGAGGATCGGCTCGGAGCACGGCTGCTGCACCGCACGACCCGGATGGTCATGGTGTCTCCCACCGGGCGAACGTTTCTTGACCATTGCGTTCGGCTGGTCAGCGAGAGGGACGAGGCCGTCGCGCTCGTGCGCGATCAGGGCGAGCCGCGGGGAGATCTGCGCATCACCTGTTGCGTTGCGCTGGGCGAGCGCTTCATCGCTCCGATTGCTCGACGATTTGCGATGCAGCACCGCCAACTGACGGTTTGTCTGGACGTGACGGACCGCGTGGTTGATTTGGTTGCCGAGAGCTGCGACCTCGGGATCCGCACAGGCCAACTCCCATCTTCCAATCTGATCGCGGCAAGGATCGCTTCACGACGGTCTCGGACTTGTGCCGCCCCGGCCTATCTGGCGCGAAGAGGGCGACCTGGAACAATCGCAGATCTGGACGGACACGATTGCCTGATCGGCACCACGCTGCAGTGGCACTTTTCCGATAAGGGCAAGGAAATACTATACCGCCCGCGCCCCGTCTGGAGCTGCAACAACGGCTACGCAGTCCTGGAAGCAGCGCTGGACGGCATGGGTATCTGCCAGTTGCCCACCTTTTACCTCAATGACGCCGTTCAATCGGGTCGACTGGTGCCCATTCTCGAAGAGTTCGCACCTCCGGAAGAACCGATCTGGGCAGTCTATCCCGACAAACGTCACCTTTCTCCAAAGGTGCAGCGTTTCGCGTCCCTCTTAAAAGCCGAACTGCCGAAAGTCATGGCACGCCCCGATTGACCATTGCGCGCCCGTCTGCAGCTTTCTCTCTCGCCCCTTCGCCGTACAGCGGGCAGCCTTTCTCGTGGTTGATCATGGCGCCCGCATGCCTGAGCCCCAATATTCGCGACGATAGCCGAACCGGCGCCCCCGCAGCTAGACGATGAAAAGGTTTGCGCGGCAGGTGCGCGAGCAGACGGCGCTCGGGCGCCAATTGCGGGAAATGTCATTGGTGCTTGGTGATCAGCGGCGGAAAGTGCCGGCTTGGCAATCACGCCGAGCTTCGATCTCGATTTGCCGGTATCTGTGACTAGCGACTTGCGGCGGTAGCCATTGTGGCTGCNCTCCGCCTGGGTTGCCCCGCTCATGTGATAAACCGTCGCGGCCTTGAGGGCCCGTTCGGGCGGCGCTTTCTTCAGCGAATCCAATAGCTCATCCTGCTGTAGCCTCTGGCCCCNTCCCGGCGAGCCGGCGGTTGGCGAGGCAAATCAGCCGGAATCGCCAACCCACAACCNAGCTGTCAAACCGTCCAGGCGGACAGCCGCATGGTCGCATTGCACCATTAGCGCAACAAAGATGTCCAACTCGCTTACTTGACGGCATTTTTGCCTACCCATAGCCTCGCAGCCAGATTCCGTAAAATAGCTACATTGCTTATTGAAAGTTCAACGCGATTTCGTCCTTTCCTGTCAGTACTATTGTCGGTCGTCGTGAGCCAGCATTACGACGATCAATTCAACGTGGGCGCGTGATATATTAAAAGATTCCGCGTGGTCCTAAGAAGGGGGTATTATATGTCTCAAAAGTTCAAGAGTAGACTGAGGACGGCTGCGTCAGTTGTTTCCGTTGCATCCGTATTTGTGCTGCTCCCTGCGTCCGCGCAAGCAGAGGATCCGGCCAAGGCGGAAAACGCGCAGCCCAAAAAAGATGAAGGCCTCGGGGAAATAGTCGTAACCGCGCAGCATCGGTCCGAGCGCCTCCAGGATGTCGGCATCTCGATCAGCGCCCTGGGCGGTCAGCAGCTGACCCGGCTCGGCGTTACGAGCAGCATCGACATCGGCCGCATCACGCCGGGCGTCCACGTTTCTGGCAACTTTGGTGGCCAGACCGCGCAATACACGATCCGCGGCGTCACCCAGAACGACTTCAGCGACGTACTGGAGGGGCCGGTCGCGGTCTATTACGACGATGGTTACATCGGCAGCCTCAGTGGCCAGATTTTCGGCACTTTTGACCTTGAGCGGGTCGAGATCCTGAAGGGCCCGCAAGGCACCCTGTTCGGACGCAATGCGACGGGCGGCCTGGTCCACTTCATTCCGCGCAAGCCGACCGACCAGCTTTCGATCAACGCGAACGCTACCTACGGCAGCTTCAACCAAACGCGTCTGGAGGCCGGGGTTGGTGGTCCCTTAGGGGACGGGCTGTCGGGTCGCGCCACGATCTTGTTCAATCGTCAGGACCCGATATTCAAGAATATCTATCCCGCGGGCACCACGCCGTCGACCCCGCCTTCGACGGCGCCCAGCCGCTGTTGCGAGGACACCTGGAACGACAACACCCTCGGCGGGCGGTTACAGCTCCAGTACAAAACGGGCGACTGGAAGTTCCGAGTGCAGGGATCGGCCCTGCGCAGCATCATGTCGACCAGTCCGTACAAATCTTTTCCTTCGGCGCCGGTGTTCAACAGCGCGGGCCAGTTGATCGATACGATACGCCTTCCGGAGACATCGCCGGTTTTAGGCGCCATTCAGCAGCCGCGCGACAATGACAAGATATCTCAAGCTCTGGCCCTGGATGACCGCAACCGGCTTCATACGTACGACGTGGGTTTCCATATCGATGGATCCATCGGTGCTGTCGATGTGGCTGCGATCACCGACTGGAAGCAGTTGAAGAAGTCATTCTTCACCGACACCGCGCTCGTGCCAGTAAACTTCCTGGGCGTTGCCAGTGATGCAAACACGAAGCAGTTTTCGCAGGAACTCCGGCTGTCCGGCAAAAGTGACAGCCTCCACTGGAGCGCGGGTGCCTATTACCTGAACATCAACGCCTACGATGTCAGCGGATTTATTGTTCCCCCCGGTTCGATTTTGATCAATGCTCTTAGCTTGCCTTCGGCCGGCGCGGACCTGACCAACTTCCAGCGGCTCAAGACGCAGTCCTTCTCGCTTTTTTCCCAGCTCGAATGGAAATTCGCCCCGCAGCTGACGCTCGTTGCGGGCGGCAGGATCATCTTTGAACATCAGGATTATTTCTACCGCTCGGCCCTGATCCAGCCGCCCAGCAACCCCTATTTCATTGGCACGACCGAACTGGCGGCGCTGCCCGTATCTCAGACCGCCAATGGCACACTTGTGACCGCGCCCTATACCAACACCCGCCACAACACGCTGTGGGCCGGCAAGATCCAGCTCGAATATCGCCCGAATTCCGCCACCCTGTTGTATGTTGGTGTCAATCGCGGCGTGAAGGGCGGGGCCTACAATGCCAAGTACCAGGACGGCACCCTCCCACTTCTCCAATCCCAGATTCCCTACAAGCCCGAAACTCTGACGTCCTACGAAGCCGGCGTGAAGACGAGCTTGCTGGATGGCGCAATCGTCGGCAGTGCAGCTGCGTTTTATTATGATTATAAGAACTACCAGGCCTTCCTGTTCGTAAATACGTCGGGCCTTGTTCAGAACAATCCGGCGACGAACTACGGCATTGAAGCAAACCTCCAGATCAAGCCGACGTCGCGGCTTTCGGTCAACCTGGGGGGGTCGATTTTCCGGCCCAAGGTGAAGGGCGTTGTCACCGCACCTGCCACTGCAACCGCGCCAGCGTTGGTCCGCGACACCGAGCCGGCCTTCGCGCCGCGTGAGCAGGTCTCGGCGATAGTGAACTGGACACTGCCTGTAGCGAACGATGCGATTTCGCTGTCGGCAAACGCCAACTACACCGGCCGATTCTTCAACAACCTGCGTAATTTCACGTCGGAAGTAACGAAGGGCTATATTCTTACTAGTGGAAATATCGAATGGAAGATCGGTTCCGGCTTCACGGCGACTGCGTCGCTCGACAATATTTTCAATAAGAGAGTGGACATGATCGGATTCGATCTCACGACTTTCTGCGGATGTAGCCATGAATCGTACAATCGGCCGAGGACGTGGAGGATATCTCTTGGTTACCAGCTATGACAACCAGATAACCCAAATGCGGTAAATGGGTGTGCCAGAACTCGATGGGTCNGACCCATCGAGTTCTNGTCATGCCTGTGGGGAGATTGAGTGAAGNCGACGCCTGACGTGGCGGCATCTCAGAATCCCGGAATGAGAACTGCTTCTTAACCTCAGCGCGATGACGCCGTCGTAAATATGACGGTACCGCGCTTCGACGACAATGGCCTAGGAGTCTGAACGTGCGAACAGTGACGTCTTTTTGCAGAACTTGTACGGCCGGTTGCGGTACAAAACTGACTATTGATGATCAGGATCGGATCGTCAGCATTCGCGGTGACGAGAATAACGTCATGAGCCGCGGCTATGCCTGTTTCAAGGGCCTGCACAGTCACGAAGCGCAATATAGCCCCGAACGCCTGCTCCATCCTTTGAAGCGCCAGCCCGACGGGACATTCGCGCGCATCTCGATCGAGCAGGCGCTGGACGAGATCGCCGCGAAGATGAAGGTGATCATCGACCGCGACGGTCCCGAGGCGCTTGGCCTGTTCATCGGCAACGGGGCGAACTTCAACTCCGCCGCCTTCTCGATCCACTTGCCGTTCATGCAGGCGCTCGGTTCGCGGCACTTCTTCACCACCAATACGCTCGATCAGTCCGCCAAGATGATAACCTATGAGCGCATGGGCTTCTGGGCGGCCGGCCCGCAGCGCTTCGATACCGCCGACGTGATGATGGTCTTCGGGAGCAACCCGCTGATCTCGCACGCATCGCTCAACTTCCTCATGTCCGATCCGGTGCGCACGATGAAGGCGGCGCGGGCGCGGGGCATGAAGCTGATCGTCGTCGACCCCCGGCTGACGGAAACCGCGCGCTATGCTGACATCCATCTTCAGCCGATCCCGGGGCACGATGCGACGATCGCCGCGGGCATGATCCGCATGATCCTGGCGGAAGGCTGGGAGGACAAGGAGTTCTGCGAGCGCTATGTCGGCCCCGAGGGCATGGCCGCGCTGCGCGAGGCAGTCGAGCCATTTCACGAGGACATGGTGACGCACCGCGCTGGATTGCCCGTGGGCCAGCTGCGCGCGGCCACCAAGATGTTCGCGCGGGACTCGCGGCGCGGGCCGGTCTCGACCGGGACGGGCAACAATTTCGGGCCGCATTCGAACGTGGCGCAGCACATGGCAGACGCCATGAACGTCGTGTGCGGTCGATTCCTGCGCGAGGGGGACACGACGCTTGTCGAAATGCTGAGCCCCGAGGCGCCGATCTATCCCGAAGTGATCCCGCCCTCGCGCACGTGGGAGCATGTCCCGCCGGGCCGCATCCGCGGGGTGGGCACGCTGCTCAACCGCGAGGAGATGTCCGGCGCGCTTCCCGATGAAATCCTGACCCCGGGCAAGGGGCAGATCCGCGGCCTGCTGATCCAGGGCGGCAACCCGGTCCTTGCCATTCCCGGCCAGAAGAAGGTCGTCGAGGCGATGAAATCGCTGGAACTGTCGGTGATGATCGATCCGTTCATGCACCAGACCTCGCAATACTGCGATTACATTTTGCCGCCGATGATGCCCTACGAGCGCGCGGACCTGCCGCTGACCATTCCCACGATCGTTTTCACCAACATCAACTGGATCCAATATACGCCGCCGGTCGTGCCGCCGCCGCCCGGGTCCGAACTGGTCGAGGACTGGCAGGTCTACACCGGCCTGGCCAAGCGGCTCGGGCTGGAGATCGTATATAATCACACGACCGTCATCGACCTTGACACGGTCACGACCGACGGGCTGGAGATCGTATATAATCACACGACCGTCATCGACCTTGACACGGTCACGACCGACGACCTGCTCGCCATTCGCGCCGCCAATGGCCGCGTGAAGCTTGAAGAAATGAAGAAATACCCGAGCGGCAATTCCTTCCCGTTCGCTTCCGAACGGGTCGCCGCCCCCCGCCCCGAGGGCACCGCCCGGTTCGACGTGATGCCCGCCGACGTGAGGGGCGAGCTCGACGAGGCCCTGCGCTATGCAATCACGCCTGACAACATCGTCAGCAATGGCAGGAAGTTCACCCACCTCGTCAGCAGCCGCCGGATGCGCCACATGTTCAACAGCGTCGGCACGATCGGTATGCCGAGCATCCGTGCCAAGGCGAAGTTCAATCCGGCCTACATCCATCCCGGCGACATGGCTGATCTGGGCCTGGAGAATGGCGATCACATCGAACTCGAATCCGACGTCGGCAAGATCACCGCTATCGCCGAGGCGGACGAGACGATGCGGCCGGGCGTGATCTCGATCCCGCACGGCTTTGGTCCGGCCTCCGGGGAGATGGACGAGGAAGGCGCGGTCTCCATCGGCGCTCTTATCGTCGCTGATCAGCACTATCAGCACATCAACGCCATCCCACGGATGACCGCCATTCCGGTGAACATCCGCCGTCTGAACAGCAAGATGGTCGGGCACGAAATGGCGGAAACAGAATGAGCGGCGCGCGTGACGCGCCCTCATCATAGAAAATGGAATCGGAAACGGCGATGATCGGAAGTTGGATGCGGGTACGGGGTCGCCAAGTGGCCGGAAAACTGCGGCTATGACGATGGCGCCTCCCAACACCTCGACGCAGTCCGCATCCGGTCGCCTGACGGATCCGAGCGGTCGGCGGTTTGAATATCTGCGCCTGTCGCTGACCGACGTGTGCAATTTCCGTTGCACCTATTGCCTGCCCAACGGCTATCGCAAGGCGGCGGCGCGCGCGCCTGACCTGTCGCCTGACGAGATTGTGCGGGCGGTCGCGGCCTTCGCCCGGCTCGGCTTGTGGAAGATCCGCCTGACCGGCGGAGAACCCACCGTCCGCGCCGAGTTTTCCGAAATTGCGCGGCGGGTGGCAGCAGTGCCCGGTGTACGCCGCGTGGCAATGACCACCAACGGCTATCGCCTGGCTGATCACGCCGCGGAATGGCGCGCTGCTGGCGTCAGCGCGATCAACGTCAGCGTCGATTCGCTGGATCCCGCGCGCTTTGCGGCGATCACCGGGCATGACCGGCTCGATGAAGTGCTGCGTGGCGTGGAAGCGGCCCGGCTCGCCGGGTTCGATCCGATCAAGCTCAATGCGGTGTTGATGCGCGG
>JGI24744J21845_10000075_pt1 | contig 12498 bp, 19 predicted proteins | sample KBSMiscanthusM3_FD_21845 | JGI IMG/M metagenome (IMG submission 21845)
CCTGCGACGTCATCCGCCCGCCGAATGACCGCCCGCCCGCGAACAACGGCAGATCCGGGCTCAGCCGCGCCGCCTCGGCCACTGCGGCGCGTACCGCGGCATGGGCAATCCTCGGCGGATCGACCCGCTTCGAGCCCTTCTCCATGTAGGGAAATTGAAAGCGCAGCGTGGCGATGCCGCGGGCCGCCAGGCCCTCGGCATTTGAAACCATGCTCCTGTGGTTCATGCCCGCGCCGGCGCCGTGCGCAAAGACGTAAAGTGCCTTGGCGTCGGGCGGGCGGATCAGCAGCGCCGAAACGCTATCGCCAGCCACCGGGATGCGCAGGTCGTCCACGTCAGTCGCCCGCGCCCTTGGAATTACGCCAGCGATTGGGCAATAGCGTTCTGGTCATTCTCATGAGGGCTTCCGCGTGAAGAAGATCGAAGCGATCATCAAGCCCTTCAAGCTCGACGACGTGAAGGACGCGCTTCACGAGGTCGGCGTCTCCGGAATCACTGTGACCGAGGTCAAGGGCTTCGGCCGCCAGAAGGGCCATACCGAGCTCTACCGCGGCGCCGAATATGTGATCGACTTCCTGCCCAAGGTGAAGATCGAGGTGGTGGTCGAGGACAGTCTCACAGACAATGTCGTCGAAGCGATCGAGAACGCCGCCCGAACCGGACGCATCGGCGACGGCAAGATCTTCGTGTTCGACGTCGAGCAGGCGATCCGAATCCGCACGGGGGACCGGGGGCCAGATGCGATCTAGGGCCGCGATCTAGATGGCCGATATGGGCGAAAATCGCGAAATGCTCGCCTCGCTGTCCCCGGACGAGCTCCGTTCGGCAATGCGGACGCTCGGCTACCGCACCCAGAACGACCTTGCCCAGGCGATCGGCGTTTCGCGCTCGGCGGTCAGCCTGTGGCTCGAGGGCAAGGTCGGCGTGCCTCGCCCCGTCGCCATGTTGTTAAGGATGCTCGTGAACGCGCAACGGCGCGTTTACTGAGGTTTCGCCGGCACTTGCGGAGCTGCCGGGGCTTGGCCCTGCGCCTGCCGCTGCGCGCGCAGCTGCTGCCGCTCGGCCGCCGTGACGGTCCCGTCATGGTTGAGGTCCTGAGCGTCGAACCGAGTCAGCACCCCCGCCTCGAACTGCTGCAGCGTCAGCGACTGCGCGGTTCCGAATACCTGCCCGATCATCCGCTGCACCCGGCCCGTACCGCGCCCGCTGTCGTCGTCGCCTCGCGCCGCCTCGAGCCGGGCGACCGCTTCTTCAGCTTCGGCCTTGGTCACGCTGCCATCCTTGTTGGCGTCGAGCATCTGGAACATCATNTCNGCGCGCTGCTGCGCCTCGGNGCGCGTCTGGTCGCGCTGCATGTACCCGCCGCCGCCGCCGCCGCCGCCCTGGGCAAGCGCGGGCGCCGAAACGAAGGCCGCGCCGAGCGCGATTGAGACAATCAACTTCTGCATGTGCCTGTAATCCCTTGATTTGCCCCTGCGCGCATGAAGCCCTGCCCGCCGCGCCGTGAACCACGGATTTATGCCCGGATTACAATGCTGTCATGAGCAGTCTTGCATCCGGTCGGCGCAGCCGCGATGACGCGCGCCATGCTTGCCCTCGACGACCAGCAGCAGGCGGCGCGCGACTGGTTCGAGTCCTTGCGCGACCGGATCTGCGCCGCGTTCGAGGAGATCGAGCGCGACGCCGGCTCGAAGGCGGCGTTCACCTACACGCCGTGGGACCGCACCGACGCGAGCGGCGAGCCGGGTGGTGGCGGAGTGCGCGGCCAGCTGACGGGCAAGGTATTCGAGAAAGTCGGAGTCAATGTCTCGACCGTCGGTGGCCAATTCGGCGCCGAGTTCGCCAAATCCATCCCCGGCGCCGAGGAAGACCCCAGATTCTTCGCCACCGGCATCAGCCTCGTCGCCCACATGGCCAACCCGCACGTGCCCGCCGTGCACATGAACACGCGCTTCCTGACGACGACCAGGCGCTGGTTCGGCGGCGGTGCCGACCTCAACCCGGCAATCCCGTACGCGGACGATACGGAGGCCTTCCACGCGCGGCTTCGCGCCGCCTGCGCGGCCCACGACCCGACCTTCTATCCACGTTTCTCCAAATGGGCCGACGAATATTTCTGGCTTCCGCACCGCGGCGTCCCGCGCGGGGTCGGCGGCATTTTCTACGACCATCTCGAAGGCCATTTCAACGAGCATTTCGCCTTCACGCGCGACATCGGCGAGGCGTTCCTCGACATTTTCCCCCAGATCGTCCGCAAGCGGATGAAAACGCCTTACACCGACGACGACATGGACAAGCTCCTCACCTTCCGCGGCCGCTACGTCGAGTTCAACCTGCTCTACGATCGCGGCACCCTGTTCGGCCTCAAGACCGGCGGCAACATCGACGCGATCCTGATGAGCCTGCCGCCCCTGGCGAAGTGGGCATGAGCTACGAATCGCTTCCCGACGGTGAGCTGGCGGCGGTCGTCACCTATCTCGAGATGCGCGCTCCGCCCGACCGCAGCGTCCCGCCCTCGCCGCTTTCGCTCAAGCGCGTGGAAGTGCCCGAGCCGGAGCATTACCGCGAGCTCTTCCGCCGGGTCGGCGCGCCCTGGCTCTGGTTCTCGCGCCTGACGCTGGACGACGCGCATCTCGCCGAGATCATCCAGCACCCGAAGGTCGAGCTCTATTCGGTGCTGAACGACAGCAATCAAGTCGGCATGCTCGAGCTCGACTTCCGCGAACCCCACGAATGCGAGCTGTCCTTCATCGGCCTCGTCCCCGAGCTCGCCGGTCAGGGCCACGGCCGGTGGCTGCTCGCCGAGGCGCTGCGGCTTGCGTGGCGCGAAGGGGTGGACCGGGTCCACGTCCACACCTGCTCGCTCGATCATCCGGCGGCGCTCGCAGCCTACCGCCGCGCCGGCTTCACGCCCTTCAAGCGCACGATCGAGCGCTTCCGCGACCCGCGGCTGCTCGGCATCCTGCCGACGACCGCGGCTCCTCAGATTCCGCTGTTGGGAACGCCGACCTGAGCATCATGGCGACCGGCGAGCTGGAGGTAGATCCGCGCGATCATCACCGCGGTCACGATCGTGAAGCCCGCCTGGACGACGCCGGAGACGATCCCCAGCGCCAGCGCCGACAGGCTTCCCGGGTCCGGCTTCCCCAGGGTGAGCAGGATCAGGCTTCCCAACCCCCTCTGCACGGCGAGCACGACGAGCGTCAGGCCGACGAAGATGATCGCAACGAAGCCCAGCAGGCGCAGGTAATTGTGCCGTGACAAGGCCCACGCGCGGGAGATCAGTCGGAGGGGATTGCCGGTTTCGACCGCAGCGACCGGGAAAACCAGCTGGAAAACCGCAAACCCAAGCACGACGAGCCCGATCAGCAACAGCAGCAAGGAAGCCGGCGGGGTCTGGCCCTGTTTCGGGACCGCCATCAGCCCCGCGGCGGAGAGGATCAGGAGCAGCGCGACCGCGACCACCATCAGCGCGATCGCCAGCAACACCCCGACGATCGCGACCGACGGGAGCCGCCGAAAGCCCGTCGCGATCGCCGCGCCCACCGTCACCGCGGGCCCGATCGCAAGCCGGTTCAGGGCGATCTGCGCGGCGGCGCCGAGCAGGAACACGATAAGGTAGGTGACGAACGACAGCCCCGAGGATTGCGGGCCGACCGGAGCGCCGATCACTGCCAGGACGGCTTCGGGAAAGACAATCAGCGCCAGCGCCAGGGTTGCGAGCAATTTCCCGTCGCGGGCGAGGATCACCCTGCTTTCGTCCCATGCCGCCGAGATCGACAGGCTACCCATCTTCGAATCCTCCCGCTGTTCGCGCGCTTATGCGGAGCCGCCGCAAAACGCGCAACGCTTGCCCTTGTGCGGACCGCTCGCCATCTCGTCGTCACCGTGGACGAGACAGTGGCCGACATCGAATGGCGAGTGAGCACAGCGCTGGTTCCCTATGAGGAGGCGCTCGCCTTCATGGAGGAGCGGGCGGCGGCAATCCGCGCCGGGACGGGGCGCGAATGCATCTGGCTGCTCGAGCACCCGCCGCTCTTCACCGCAGGCACCAGCGCAAACCCCGCCGAGCTCTTCAATCCGCTCGGCTTNCCGGTCTATGACGCCGGCCGCGGCGGCCGCTACACNTACCACGGCCCNGGCCAGCGNGTNGTCTACGTGATGCTCGACCTCGACAANCGGTCGCGGGACATCCGNTGCTTTGTCCACGCGCTCGAAGCNTGGATGATTGCCGNACTNGCCGAGCTCGGCGTTTCGGCCCANCGCGCCGAGGGCCGCATCGGCATCTGGGTCGGNGAAGGAGCCGAGGAAGCAAAGATCGGCGCGCTTGGCGTGCGCATCAAGCGCTGGGTGACGCTTCACGGCTTCGCGCTCAANGTCGCGCCNGATCTCACGCATTTCACCGGCATCGTTCCGTGCGGCATCGCCGAATTTGGCGTCACCAGCCTTGCGAAGCTTGGGAAACAAATCCCGCTTGAGGGGGTTGATGCGTCCTTGAAGCGTGGTTTCCGTCCATTTCTCAATGCTTTGGAACGACAGTGTAAAGAGTCTTGATGGAGGCTCATGCTTCAGACTATTGTCCGCCCGATTTGCGGGACGGGAAACCGCTCTCAGATCGCAATAAATAGGGAGTCTTGAATGCGTGCTCTTATCCTGGTCGCTGGTGCGGCCCTGGCGGTTGCCGCGTGCAGCAGCAACGACAACGCCAACAACACCATGAACGTCGATGAGAATCTCACGACGACTGACATGAACACGACGACGACGACGGACATGAACGCGACGGACATGAACGCCATGAACGCCACGGACATGAACGCGACGACGACGACCAACACGACGACCACGACGACGACCAACAACGCGATGTAATCGTTGAGACGCCTCCGTTCGCGGGGGCGTTGGCTTTTCAAGGGGCTGCCGGTAGTTGCCGGCAGCCTCTTTTTTTGGCTTCACCCGGAGTGACCTCGATGCGTGCCCTTCTCCTCATTGCCGGCGCCGCGCTCGCGCTCGGCGGCTGCGGCAACAACGACCAGACCGACAAGACGCAGAACGCCGACGAGAACCTGACCGCCGAGAATATCGTCTCGAACGACGTCACCGCGATCGATGCGGTTACCGGCGACGCCGCCAATATGGCGGCCGACGTCGACATGAATTTCGGCGGGCTCGAACAAAATGGCCCGGCGGCGATCTCGAACGAGAGCTCCACAAAGCCCGCGAAGCCTTCAGCCGGCAAGCCTTCCGCCCCGTCCGAAGCCAACAGCGCCTCGAACGCCACCGCCAACGCGCAATAGCTTAAGGCAGTCCCACCACCTTGTGCGCCTGGAGCGACAGGCGCCACTTCGGCCGCTCCATCGCCAACGCGATCGCCGCTTTCAGTGCCGCTTCGCGTTCCTCGCAGTCCATCGGCTGGACCAGGAAATGGTCGAAGCTCCAGCTCTCGAGCTCGGCCGGGTCGATGTTCTCCTGCGGCCACACCAGCTTCAGCTCATTCCCCTCTCGCTGGATGACCTTCGTGCCGGCTTTGGGGCTGACGCAGATCCAGTCCAGTCCCGCGACCGCGGGCAAGGTGCCATTGGTCTCCACCGCGACGCGGAAACCGCGCTCGCGAAGCGCGTCGACCAGTCTCCCGTCGAGCTGAAGCATCGGCTCCCCGCCCGTAATCACCACCAGCCGCCCGTCTCGGCCTTCGCCCCACAACGCTTCGACATGATTCGCAAGCGCCTCGGCGGAGGTGAACTTCCCACCGCCTTCCCCGTCAGTTCCGACGAAATCGGTATCGCAGAAATTGCATTGCGCGCTCGCCCGGTCCTGCTCGCGCCCCGACCAGAGATTGCAGCCGGCGAAGCGCAGGAACACCGCCCGGCTGCCTGCCTGCACCCCCTCGCCCTGCAGGGTCAGGAAGCATTCCTTGACGGCGTAAGTCATGCGTAAACCGTCGGGTCGACGATCCCCGCCTCGGCGAATCCCTTNGCGCGCAGCCGGCAGGCGTCGCANTCACCGCANGCGCGNCCGTCGGNCGACGGGTCGTAGCAGCTGTGGCTGAGGCCNGCGTCGAGCCCNAGCCGTGCCGCCTCGCGCGCAATCNCTGCCTTGGTCATCTCCTGCAGCGGCGCGTGGAGCCTGAAGNNGTCGCCCTCGACNCCGGCCTTGGTCGCGAGATTGGCGAGGCGCTCGAACTCGGCGACAAACNCCGGCCGGCAGTCGGGATAGCCCGAATAATCGAGCGCGTTGACGCCGATGAAGATGTCGCGCGCGCCGCTCGCCTCGGCGAGCCCGAGCGCGAGGCTGAGGAAGATCGTGTTGCGCGCGGGCACATAGGTGACCGGTATCCCCTCGCCCAGGCCGTCCTTCGGGACCGCGATGTCGCCGGTCAGCGCCGACCCTCCAAAGGCGCGAAGATCGAGCGGNAGGACCACATGNCGGTCGGCCAGCTTTGACGCGATTCGCCGCGCCGCGTCGAGCTCGACGCGATGACGCTGGTTGTAGTCGACCGTCAGCGCGAGCACCGAATAGCCGGCCTCGCGCGCCAGTCCGGCACAGACCATTGAATCGAGCCCGCCCGAAAGCAGGACCACTGCCGTCTTCACAGCTTGATACCCATCCTCGGCGCCGCCCAGAACCAGCCGGAGTAGAGCGCCAGCGTTCCGATGATCACGATCGCCATGCTCGCCCAGAAAGGCACGCCCGACCGCAAAAGCCAGGGCAACGCGAGGAACAAGGGCAGCGACGGCAGGATGAACCAGAAGGCGCTTCCCGCAAGCGCAGCCACCCGCTCGCCGTCATGGCTGTCGCGCCACAGCCAGACCATCGCCAGCAGCGACGTCAACGGCAGCGATGCGAGCAGTCCTCCCCAGCCGGGATTGCGCCTGGCGACCTCCGACACGGCGGCAACGATCAGTCCCGAGAGGGCCGCCTTGACGACGAAATACAGCATCGCGGCGCCTGTAAGCGGTCGCGCCGGACAAAAGAAGGGCCGCCGATCCGGGGATCAAGCGGCCCAGTTAATCGGACATCGCTGCCCGATTGGGAGGAAAGCGTGCCAAATCCGGCACAAACGTCCAATAGCTCACAATCGCTAAACGCCGCCTTAATGGCGCGATGCCGACGGGCAATCTCCGATCCGGTGCGCCTGGAGAACATAGTTGAACGGAAGACCGCCGGAGATTCCCTGCGTTCCGATCCTCAGCGACCGCGGCGTGAGCAGGGTGACGTCGCTATGGCCGAAGCCCGCCGGACCGCAACTGTAGTCGATCGCCGCGGACGTTCCCGCCTCGTGCAATAATTTCGCGCTGCACGGCTTGGTGCGATGCTCGAAACGGGCGAGTGTCGCGACGTCCATCACGCATTGGCGAACGGGCGCGGTCGCGCCGGGCACGCCGCTAATCTCCCAGAGTCCGGGCTGCGGCTGGAGAAGGACCGACGGCGGCTTGGCTGCCGCGAGCGCGAACGCCGCCGATGCGCCGAAGAAGACCAAGGCAAGACCGCGAGTCATGCGCGCTGCATATAATGCCGCCGTTAACTGGCGTATAGCCAATCGCTCGTAAATTCAGCTCAGCGCGTGCGGCTCGATCGCGAAGCTCGACGAGCAGAAAGCGCAATCGACCCGGATCATTCCGTCCTCGCCGACCATCGCCGCGCGATCGTCTTCGGGGAACCGCGCGATCACCGATCGCACATAATCGGGATCGCAGCGACAGCCGCGGCGGAGCGCGGTCGCGGCCAGGGTGCGCAGCTCGTCCTCTTCATGGAACAGCCGCCACAGTAGGTCGTCGAGCAAAAGCGTGGGATCGGTCAGCTCCTCGGCCTTGACCGACCCGCCGAGGATCGCGACGTGCGGCCAGTCGGGATGGTCGAGCCGCGTATGCAGCCGCTCGCGCCCTTCCTCGCCCTCCGGAAGGTGCTGCAGCAGCAGCCCGCCGGCGAACCAGTGGTTTCCGCGCTTCTCGGCCGCGAGTCGGACCAGGCTCGGGATCTGCTCCGATTGGGCGAAATAGCTCTGCGCCGCCTCGCCCAGATTCTTGCCTTCGAGCGGAACGATCCCCTGGTAGCGCTCCTTGGCGAGGGGTTGATCGAAGGTGATCGCGAGGTAACCCTTGCCGAACAGGTCCGGGAGCGTCGGCTCGTCGGGAAGGCCGGCCAGCTTCTCCGCGTCGTGGCGGATATAGCCGCGCAGCTCGCCCCCCAGATAATCGCAGACCATGAGGTCGACCGGACCGCCTTCGGTCTGCGCCTGCAGCGTCAGCTGACCCTGCGGCTCCTTCAGCAGCGAGCCGAGAAGCGCGGTCAGCGTCAGCGCCTCGGCAAGCAGCTTTTCGATGATCGCCGGATAATTGTGGCTGGCGAGGATGGTGTCGAGCACCGATCCCAGCCGCGCGATTCGGCCGCGTGCATTGCGCGCCGGGATCGCGACGCCGATTGCGGCGTCCGAGTTGAGCTCTACTGAAGGCATGAGGGCAAGATAGGTGCCGCCACGCCGGCTCACAACCGGCGGTTTACCTCACCACGTACCGGTCAGCGGCCGGTGCCGGGCGCGCTGGGTTTCGTCCTCCATGACGTAGCGCTTGAGCTTGCGGCGGATGAGCGCCGCGCCGTCGCCGCTCTTGCAGACCAGGCGAACGCCGCCACCCGGCAGCGCCTCGATCGCGGAGATGCCGACCTTCTCGGACAGGCAGCGGATCATGACCACGCCCTCGTCGAGCGTCAGGTTGACGACCCGGCTCAAGCTTCGGAAGCCACTTGCTGCCGCTTTCGTTCGGCTTCGGCGATCCGCATCCGCTCGGTGCGCTCGGCCTTTTCGGCAAGCGCGCTCCACGCGGCTCCGGACCGCCAGCAACGCTCGCGCACATGGTCGAGCGTTGCCGCCTCGGCATCGGCATTCGCCTCGGCCGCGCGCGCGCGAAAGAATTCGAGGCTCGAACTTCGGATAATCGCTGTCGTCACCTTATTCGGCGTCGCTGGTGCCTGCCTCATCCGCTGGTGCCTCGGCAGACTCTTCGGCCGGCGCGTCCGCGGACGCTTCGGCCTGGTCGTCTGCAGGCTTCAGGTTCACTGCAGCCATCTTGCCGCGGCGGTCCTCTTGCAGGTCGTAGGTAACCCGCTGGTCCTGTTGCAGCGTGCGCATGCCGCTGCTTTCGACGGCGCTGATATGGACGAAGGCGTCGTTGCCGCCGCCATCCGGCGCGATGAAGCCGTAGCCCTTGGTGTCGTTGAAGAACTTCACGGTTCCCGTAGTCATTTTCGAATATTCCTTCCGTGCGGCCCGGGTGCCGGGAGCGCTTCGCGCTAGGAGAAGCAGCAGAAGGAAATAAGGAGCCGCAAAGCGCCTGAAGACCGTCGTTTGGCGACTAGTAGCGAGGGAGACATAGCCCCATTTGCCGCGGATTGTAAGGGCGAGTGGCTGATTTCAGCCCGGAAAACGGCAATTACGCCGCCGCCGCGGGCACCTCATATTCGCCCGCCGCGGCCGACAGCGTCTCGACGAACTCGCGGATGTGGCTTTCCTCGATCGTGAGCGGCGGCAGCACGCGCATCACGTTGTCGCCGGCCGCGACCGTCAGCAGCCCCTTGGTGCGAAGGTAGTTCACGAACGCCCGGCTGTCGGTTTTCATCCTGATTCCGAGCATCAGCCCGACTCCGCGCACGCTCTCGAAAATATGGTCGTGATTGGGGATCATCTGCTCGAGCGCCGAACGCAACCGCTCGCCCTTCTGCCGGACGTCGCTCAGGAATTCCTCGTCGGCGACAATGTCGAACACCGCCTGCCCCGCGGCCATCGCCAGCGGGTTGCCGCCATAGGTCGAGCCGTGCGTCCCGACGACCATCCCCGCAGCGGCTTTCTCGCTCGCCAGGCACGCGCCCATCGGGAAGCCGCCGCCGATCCCCTTGGCCGAGGCCATGATGTCGGGAACCACGTCGTAATGCTGATAGGCGTAGAGCCGGCCCGTGCGCGCGACCCCGCACTGCACTTCGTCATAGACGAGCATCAGGTCACGCTCGTCGCACGCGGCGCGAAGCCCGGCGAGGAACTCGCGGGTCCCGGGCCGGATTCCGCCCTCGCCCTGGATCGGCTCGACCAGGAAACCGGCGGTGTTCTCGTCGATCGCCGCCAGCGCGGCGTCGAGATCGTTGAATTCAACCACCTTGAAGCCCGGCAGCAGCGGCGCGAACCCGTCGATCATCTTCGCCTGGTCGGTCGCGCTGATCGTCGCCATCGTCCGGCCGTGGAACGCGTTGGAAAAGCTGATCAGGTCGTGCTTGTGGGGGTTGCCCTTGGCGTAGTGGTAGCGCCGCGCGGTCTTGATCGCGCACTCGACGGCCTCGACGCCCGAATTGGTGAANAAGACGGTGTCGGCAAAGGTCAGGTCGCACAGCCGCTTGGCGAAGGCTTCCCCCTGCGGTGAGCCGTACAGGTTCGACACATGCATCAGCGTCGCCGCCTGCTCCTGGATCGCCTTCGTCAAATGCGGGTGGCCGTGGCCGAGGATGTTGACCGCGATCCCCGCGGCGAAGTCCAGATAGCGCTCGCCCTCTTCTCCGAAGAGATAGACTCCCTCGCCGCGGACCGGCCGGACCGGCGAACGCGGATAAACGGGCATGAGCGGCGTGATGGCCATCTTGCAGTCGGCTCCTGTGCTGGATGATGGGGCCGCTATAGCCAGACGGGCACGCAAATGAAAAGGCGCGCCGCGTTGCCGCAGCGCGCCTCTCCTGAAGCCGGAGCTACCGATTAGTAACGGCGGCGATTGGGCCGGTTGTTCCAGTCCCTGGCTTCGCGCTGCACGCGGAATTCCAGGTTGCGGATCTGGTTCTCGAGCCGTCGCGCTTCACGCGGCTGGATGCCGTTGCGCGAAGCGAAGAATATCCGCTGCTGGATGTTGCGCGCCTGGTTCTCGAGGCTGCGCGCCTCCGACCACGACAGGATCCGGCGCGCCTGCATCGCGCGGATGTCGGTACGGATGCGCTGCACGCGGATCTGCATCGACTGCGCAAAAGCATGATAGCTGAACGCGGTGCCGTAAGTGTAGGGCTGGTAGCGGTAGACCGGCGGCGCCCACTGGGCCGAGGCGGGGACTGCGACCGTCAGCGCCGAGGCGGCGGCGACGATCGGGATCAGCAACTTACGCATATTCGCTCTCCTTTGTTGAGCAACTGCGGACCGTTTCGCACAGTCCGAATTTGGCGGCCCTGAACGCGCGAGTTAGCGGCGGTTCAGCCTCAAAAACGCCGGGCAAGGAAAAAGGCGCCCCGGAGGTTCCCCGGAGCGCCCTTCCCTACGCACACTCACGCCACAATTTAGTCGTCGTCGCGGTCGCGGCGGTTCTCCCAGCGATCGTCGCGCCCGTCGCGGTCCCGATCCGAGTAGCCGCCGTTGTAACCGTTGCCGTAGCCGTAACGGCCATAGCCGTTGGCAAGCGAGTACTGGACGCGCTGCTCGAGGCGCGCGATCCGAACCTGGATGTCGCGCATCTCATAGGGATTCAGGCCATTCCGGCCGCTGCGTCGCAGCTGCCGCTCGATGCGGTTGGCCTCGTCGCGCAGCCGGTCGGCCGAACGATCGCCGATGCGGTCGCGGCGGTCGAGGCGGTTGATCTGCCGCTCGATATTGTCGATCCGCGCCTGGAGCGCCCGGACCTGGCCCCAATTGCCCTGGAAGCCGTTGTTGTAGCCGTAGCCATTGTTGTAGCCATAAGGGGTCGGCTGAGGCTGCGGATAATATTGCGCCGCGGCGGGGCTGGCGGCGATGAGAGCCGCGCCGGCCGCGGCAATGGAAAGAACGATCTTACGCATAACGGCTCTCCTTGGTTGAGCGGTTGATGCGGGTCTTGTGCGCCGATTCGGTTGATGGAGGTCTGAACGCGACCGTTATGAGCCGTTCAACTTGCTTAACGCGGCCCGCTGTTCACGAACCTGATGTCGTCGAGATAGATCACGCCTTGCTTCGCGGTCGCGGTGGTGTCCTCGATGACGATCACCAGCTCCTTGAGCCTGCGGGCGTTCGCCATCCCTTCGAAAGCGCTCAGCGGAACCACGACGTCCTGCCACTGGTCGGTGACATTGTTCACATAATGATGGCTCGACTGGTCGATCGAGTCTTTCAGCTCGACCTTGAACGTCTTGGTAAAGCCCATGCCGGCATCGCCGCGGACCCGGAAGGCGAGCGCATCGAAGCGCGACGCATCGAGGTTATTGAGCCGCATCCATAGCCCGCCGAAAGCCGGATTCTTCGAGGCGACGCTGTAGATCAGCCGCAGCGCATAGCCCTTTTCACCATAGCGATCCTTGGCGTCGAAGGCCTCGACGCATCCCTGCATCGGGTCGGCGGGGTCCTTGATCCACGCGCCGAAGTCGCCGCCGATATTGTTGGGCTTGGCGCCGCTGTTGAAGTCCGCGACCATTAATTCCGCCGAAGCTGCAAGCGCGAGGAGCAGCAGCGCCATCGTCAGTTCTTGATCTTCCAGCCGCTCTTCAGCAGCCGATAGCAGGCCGCCCACA
>JGI24744J21845_10000079_pt1 | contig 12357 bp, 11 predicted proteins | sample KBSMiscanthusM3_FD_21845 | JGI IMG/M metagenome (IMG submission 21845)
GTTCGGAACGATGCCATTGGGGTCGTCGGTCCTCAGGCCGGACGCGTAGATGAAGTCCATCGTCGGGACGAGCGTGCCGATGCCGTCCTTGATCGTGTAGCTGCCCCCGCCCGACGCGGTCCACCGCTGCGAGTGGTCGGTGTAGATGTAATGATCGCGGATGTAGTCGAGCTCGTCTTGCGCGAAGAAGTATTGGCTCGAGACGATGTCCCTGGCCTTTTCGTCGCCGCGGGCGAGGTTGGCATAAAGGTCGAGGAGCCCGCGGGTGTAATTGCTGCTCAGTTCAACACCCCAGGCATAGCCCTTGGCATAGTTGAACGGCGACAGGATGAGGCCCGATCCGAACTGCCCTTCGTCGAGCAGGTTGCGCTTGATCTTGTAATAGGCATCGAGGCCGATCTTGAACCCGCCGTTGAAGCGCTGCTCGACTCCGGCGTCGAAATAATGCTCGCGCTCCGCCTTCACGGGGTCTCCGGCCTGAATCCCCGGCTGCTTGGTGGTGCCGCCGTACAGCGCGATCGTCGACGGAGCGATCAGCTCCTGGGGCGGCGGCGTGAAGTTTCGCGCATAGCCGACATGGAAGGTCGTCAGCGGCGCTGCATTCCAAACGAGATTGGCGCGCGGGCTCAGCTGCGATTCATGGGTAAAGGAGCGGACCACGTCGAAGCGCGCGCCGTAATTGAGCGTCAGCTCCGGCGTCAGCTTCCACTCGTCCTGCAAGTAGAGGCCATAGAGCTGACCCGACTTGCCGTGGCGGTCGACGATTGCGAACGGAACGTCACTGGTCTGGTCGCCGTCGTCGTCGATCGGCAGGACGTTGGAAACGACGTTCGACGTCGTGTGCTCGTTCTGGAAGAAAATCCCGAAGCGCGCGGTGTGGCTTTGTCCTACCGACAAGCTGCCGTCGGCCTGGATGCCCGCCGCGAGGCTCGACAGCCGCGAGGCGTCGGCGAAACCATTGACGACGATGTCGCCATGGTTCGGATCCGGTGTAAACTTGGTCTGAGAGTAACGGATGAACGGCGCGACCTGGATGTTCAGGTCCTTGCCCGCATATTGATAGGCGGCGACGCCGTAATGGGTGATTTCGCGCTGGTTTTGGTCAAGTTTGGCGGCATCCACGCTCGACACCCCATTGACGGTGAATCCGTTGGCGATTCCGGTCACGTTGGGGATTTGGAAATGACCGATGAAGCTGCCGCCGAACACCGCGATCCGGCTGTCTTCCGACAGGACGTCGGAGAAATAGGCGAAGGGCCGCCACTGGGTCGTTCGGTCGTGGATCGCCGTGCGCGTCGGCAGCGGGTTCTCGATCCCCAGGTCGTTGCGGAAGTAGCTGCCTGAGAGGAAATAGCTGAATTTGCCGCTCGAGCCTTTGATCATCGCGCTCGGTTCGAGCCAGCCGAAGCTGCCGCCGTAAATGCCGGCTTCGCCACCATTGCCGAGCAGGCCGGATTCGGTCTTGAAGTTGATGACGCCGGCTGTCCGGTACCCGTATTGCGCGGGCAAGGTTCCCGTAATGAGCTGGATCGAGCTCGCGATCTTCGGGTCGAACGTGGTGCCGAAGCCGCTGATGCTTTCCGGCACGATCACGCCGTTCAGCCGGTACTGCAGGTTGGCGTGCTCGTTGCGGATGTGGATCGTACCGTAGCTGTCCTGGACTACGCCGGGCGCCTGCAGCAGCGACTTGTTGAGCGTGAGGTTGGTTCCCCCGGGCTGCTTTTGCAGTGCCTCCTGATTGAAGGTGTACTGGCTTGCGCCAAGCGAGGGCGTGATCGCGTCGCGCGCGACGTCGAGTCGGCGGCCAGTGATAACGATATTACCGCCCGCTTTGGCCGGCGCCGCCTGGTTGGCAGGCGCCGCCGAGTCCGGCTCGGACCCCGTCGCGCTGCCGGGATCCGACACCTGCTGAACCGGCGCCGGTTGCGCCAGGGCGGGAAATATCGGCATTGCGGCAGCAAGCGCTGCGTAAGAGATCAGCCTCATGAACGTTCAAACTCGATGCCTGGGGGGATTTGCGCCGTCGCCTAGATCGGATGATACATTATCACAAGATGAACATTCGGTGAAATGCGGAGTTCGTTCGACCAAGCGCATTTGAGTTTCGACGGACCCCTCGGCTAGGGCGCGCGCATGGGCGCCGGCCATTCCCACCATGATCACGACCACGGGCACCGCGATTTCACCCGCGCCTTTGCGATCGGGATCGCGCTCAACGTCGGCTTCGTCCTGGTCGAGATCGTCTTCGGCTTCAAAGCCAATTCGATGGCGCTGCTGTCCGATGCGGGCCACAATTTCTCCGACGTCCTGGGGCTGGGCGTCGCCTGGGCGGGCGGCGCGCTTGCCCGCCGCGGTTCGTCGCCGCGCTTCACCTACGGCTTCAAGAAAGCCTCGATCCTCGCCGCGCTCGCGAACGCGCTCCTGCTCTTCGTCGCGGTCGGGGCGATCGGTGCGGAGGCCATACGCCGCCTCGTCCATCCGTCGCTCGCCCAGGGCGAGACAATCATGGTCGTTGCCGCGGTTGGGATCGTCATCAACGGCTTCACCGCCCTGCTGTTCATGCGCGGGCAGCACGACATCAACATTCGCGGCGCCTTCCTGCACATGGCGGCCGACGCGGGCGTGTCGCTTGCCGTGCTGTTCTCCGGGCTGGTGATCCTTTCTACCGGGCAGCAGTGGGTCGACCCCGTGATGAGCCTTGCGGTTTCCGTCGTGATCCTGTGGGGCAGCATCGGCCTGTTGAAGGAATCGGTTTGGATGTCGCTCGCGGGCGTGCCTGCGGCGATCAATGTCGATGAGGTCGAAGCCGCGCTCTCAAGCCTGGATGGAGTTGAAGCCGTGCACGACCTCCACGTCTGGCCGCTGAGCACGACCGAGACGGCGCTCACCGCGCACATCGTGACGGCGCGCGCGGATTATCCCGATGCGCTCCTCGCGAATGCCCGGGCGGTGCTGCACGATTGTTTCCAAATCGAGCATTGCACGATCCAGGTCGAGCGCGAGCATTCCGCTGATCACAAGGATTGCTAGTGAACGTCACGCATCTCGAATGCTCGCTGACCGGCGAGCGATACGAAGCCGGGAAAATCCACAATCTAAGCGGCGCGGGAAAGCCGCTGCTGGTTCGATACGATCTCGAAGCGGCGGCACGGACGCTGACCCGCGAGAGCCTTGCCGCGCGCGAGCCCGGCATGTGGAAGTGGCGCGAGCTGCTTCCGCACGATGGCGAACCGGTCAGCATCGGCGAGGGCGAGACGCCGATCGTCGCGCTGACAAGCACGGGAGGCGCGAACCTGCTGGTCAAGGACGAGGGGCGGCTTCCGACCGGCTCGTTCAAGGCGCGCGGGCTGGCAATGGCGGTGACCATGGCGAAGCAGTTCGGGATCGAACGGATCGCCATGCCCACCAACGGCAACGCCGGCGCGGCGCTCGCCGCCTATGGCGCACGCGCGGGAATCGAGACGGTCGTTATCTGCCCGGCCGAGACGCCGACGATCAATGTCACCGAGACCGCGGCCTATGGCGCTCGCGTCTATGTCGCTGACGGCCAGATCGACGAGTGCGGCGCGCTGGTCGGCAAGGGCGCGGCGCAGGGGCTGTGGTTCGACTGCTCGACGCTGAAGGAACCGTACCGCCTCGAGGGCAAGAAGGTGATGGGCTTCGAGCTCGCCGAGCAGCTCGGCTGGGAATTGCCCGACGCGATCTTCTATCCGACCGGCGGCGGCACCGGCCTGATCGGCATGTGGAAGGCGTTCGACGAGCTGGAGGCGGTGGGGCTGATCGGCTCAAAGCGGCCACGCATGTATGCCGTCCAGGCCGAGGGCTGCGCGCCGATGGTCCGCGCCTTCGAGAAGGGTGAGGAGTTCGCCGAGCGGTGGGAGAATCCGGCGACCGTCGCGACCGGCATCCGCGTGCCCAAGGCGGTCGGCGACTTCCTGATCTTGCGCGCGGTGCGCGAGAGCGGTGGGGCTGCGATCGCCGTCAGCGAGGAAGCGATCCTCCAGGCGGTCGAGGATGCCGCGCACGATGACGGCTTCCTGCTGTGCCCGGAAGGCGGCGCGGTGCTGGCGGCGTGGCGGAAGGCGCGGAGCGCGGATTTGGTGGTGAAGGACGAGCGCGTGCTGCTGTTCAACTGCGCGAACGGCAACAAGTACCCGCTGGCGGACCGGTCAACGAAGCTGAAGCTGGCGGAAGCGGACCCTGCAAATCTCTGAGGCCCAGAAACGAGTAAACCCCGGCAACCGAAGTTGCCGGGGTTCCATGCTTCTTCCCTCTTTCGAGTTCAGAAGCACAAGACAACAATACATGACCGCCACGGTTGTTCCAGCGGAATCACGTCAGCTTTACGACAAATCGGTGGACGGAACGGTGGATAAGTCTGTGGAACTCGGCGCGACTCGGGCGAGATGAACGGAATCGCGGTGCCGGAGGTTGTTTTCCACCATGGCTGACAAGCGCCGCCTGCGAATCGCGAGCTACAACATCAACGGCATCAACAGCCGACTCCACGTACTCACGCGCTGGCTGGAGGAGTTCCGGCCGGACATCGTTGGCTTGCAGGAATTGAAGTGCGCAGACGACGGGTTTCCGCGCGAGGCGATCGAGGCGTTTGGCTATTCGGCGATCTGGCACGGGCAGCCGCCGCGGAGCTGGAACGGAGTCGCATTGCTGTCGCGGGTTGGCGAGCCGGTCGAGACCCGCCGCGCGTTGCCGGGCGACCCGAACCTCGAGCAGAGCCGCTACATCGAGGCGGCGATTTGCGGGATACTCGTCGGCAACATGTATGCGCCTAACGGCAACCCCTGGCCGGGGCCGAAGTTCGATTACAAGCTGGCCTGGCTCGATGCGCTCAACGCCCATGCGCAGGACCTGCTCGACAGCAAGGTGCCGGCGATCCTGATCGGCGATTACAACGTCATCCCGACCGAGCAGGACGTGTACAAGCCGGAGCGCTGGGCGAAGGACGCGCTGTTCGCGCCCGAAGCCCGCGAGAAATATCGCGAGCTGGTAGGGCAGGGATGGACCGACGCGATCCGCAAGCTCCACCCGGACGAGCGGATCTATACCTTCTGGCACTATTGGCGGAATTCGTTCGAGCGCGATGCGGGCATCCGCATCGACCATGCGCTGCTGAGCCCGAGCCTGCTGAGCCCGAGCCTGGCAAAGAAGCTCAAAGGCGTAGGCGTCGACCGCACGCCGCGCGGCTGGGACAAGACCAGCGATCATGCACCGATGTGGGTCGAGGTGGAGGTTTGAAGCTGGCGGTGGTGCCGGATGCAGGATTCGAACCCGCGACCTTCGGTTTACAAAACCGCTGCTCTACCAACTGAGCTAATCCGGCCGGCGCCAGGCTCCATCTAGTTATAGCACGCCGAAGGTCCAGCCTTCGGTTCGGGCGATGTCGGGCGTCAGGCCCTGGGGGTGGAACGCGCGCGGCTCCTGGAGCGCCAGCGCGCGCATGCCCGCGGCCGTGACCAGCGCATCTGTTTGGTGGTCGTTGGGCACGAAGCCCAGCCGGACAGGGGCGCTGCCGAGTCCTTCCAGCGCCAGGTTGAGCGCGGCGAGGGTACGGAGCTTGGTGCCGCTCATCCCCGCGCGGCGCAGGTAGATGCGGGTGTAGATTTCGACCACCGCACTGCCGCCCTCCGGCAGCGGGTCCATCGGCCAGATCGCGACCTTGCCATCGAGCCGGTGGAGGAAGCGCATGCCCGCGAAGCTCGCTTTCGCCACTTGCGCCGCGCCGATCGCGTCATAGGCGCTCGCGGTCTTGCGGCCGCCTTGGGCGTTGAGGCGGGCGTCGCACCGGCGGAAGTGCATGAAGCCGGCTTTCACCCCGTCGGCGATTCCGAAATAGAAATGTCTCCGGTGAGCGGTCTCGAGGAAGCTCGCGGCGCCCAGGTCTTCGTCGTCGCAGCGCGAATCGACATAAGCCCAGAACTCGCGCGCGGTCTTGGGTACTTTCGGCTCGCCCGGCAGATATTCACCGCGCTCGATCAGCGGCGGCGCAAAGCTGAAGTCGAAGCCGAACAACGTGGGCTCCTTCGCCGCGCGCTTGATGAGCCAGGCGAGCACCTCCTCGCGCGACCAGACGTGGCCGGGCCGAACGAGGCGCGGCGCGGATTCCCCACGCGCTTCCGCTATGGCGATGCCCTTGTGCCTTCTGCCCTTCGCGCCCGACCAGTCGATCGCGACGTAGGCGGCGAAGTGCGGCTTCACTTGCGCTTGCGTGGACGCGGCTTCGGCTTCGCCGCAACGAAGTCACGTGAGCGGCCGATGACCTCGCGCACGCGCTCGTCCTCCTTGCTGTCGTAGCGAATGAGAACGCCTTCCCAGCCGACATAGTGCGGCGACTGCCAGAAGGTGTCGGGATCGGTCTCCTTGAGGATCTCGATCGTGTCGAGATCGATGGCCACTCCGAACGAGGTGTCAGCCTCGTGACTGGGAAAGAGGAAGGCGCGGCCGTTCGATGCGACCTTCACCGCGGGCTTGCCGTAGCTGGTGCCGCGTTCCGTCTCCGGCAGCGTCAGCGCAAACGCGACCGCTTGCTCGAACGTCATCAGACCAACGGCGGCTGCTCGTCGCTTGGCGCCGGGTTGCCGCGGATCCGCTTCGGCGGCGCGGGGCGCGCCGGCGGAACTCCATCGGACCAGCGCTCGAGAACGCGCGCCGCCGCATCGCGGCCTCCCAGGCCGAACGCCAGCGCCGTCGCGACGGCCGCTGCGCCGAGGATCAGGCCGAACGCCATCTCCACGATCGCATCGGCGAGGCCCATGAAGGTGAGGCCAATCGCCGTGAACAGCGCGATGATCGCATAGCGCACGATCGTCTGGGCGAAGCCGCCCTCGCCGGTGCCGCTGCCGACCAGGTTCGCGACGATCCGGGCGAGGAAGATGCCGACGACGATGATCAAGCTGCCGAAGATCACCTTGCCGCCGAGCGCCGTGACCTGGGCGAGGAAGATCGCGATCTCGTCTCCGCCGAGCTGCCGCGCCGCCTCGATCGAAGCGCCGAGGATGATCGCGATCATCGCGATGTTGGCGACGATTCGCGACGGGAAAGCAGCCGCCGGGAGCACGCCGGTCGAGCGGATCGCGTCGTCGAACCCGGTCGGCGGGAGGATCGCCTCGATGATCGTCTTCAGGAACTTGGCGGCAATGAAGGCGATGCCGATCCACAGCGCTGCGGCGAGCACACGCGGGATCGCCGCCAGGATCTCATTGAGCATCGTGATCGCCGGACCCGAGATCGCCTCGATGCCGAGCACCTGCAGGGCGGCGATGGCGACAGGGATGATGATGAGGGCGTAGACGAGGACGCCGGCCGCCCGAGCGAGGCTGGCCCGGGTCGCACCGGGCGCGGCCCCGGGAGGGACTGCCGCCGGATCCGTGCGCGTCGTTCCCTCGGTCGACCCGATCCCTAGCCGGGCAAGCAGGCCATCGATATTGGCGGCGATGAGCACGGTTTCGACGAGGCGCTTGACGATCCGGGCGACGATCAGGCCGACGAAGAAGATCAGGCCCGCGCCGATCAGCCGCGGCAGGAAGGCGAAGATCTCGTTCACCAGCTCGTTGATCGGAGCGAGGATCTGACCGATGCCGAGGAACTGGAGCGCGGCCATGATTCCGACCAGCCAGATGATCAGCTTGGCGATCGTGCCGAGCTGGTGGCCGACCGTCTCATCGGGCCCGCCCGTCATGTGCTTGCGAAGCGCCGGAGTGCGGTCGATCGCCTTCTGGATCACCCATTTGACGGCACGCGCGACCACCCAGGTCGCTACGAGGATCAGGATCGCGATGAGGATCTTCGGCCCCCAGTTCATCATCTGGGCCTGCCAGTAAGCGCTGGTGTCGTACATGCGGATGCTCCCTCAACTCTGCGCGGTTCAACCCGCGTCGCTGTTCGTTTGTTGCAGCTCCTTGCGCCGCTCGTTCCAATATTCCAAGCGCTCCCTCACGCGCGCTTCGAAGCCGCGGTCGGTCGGCTCGTAGAAGCTCTGCGGCTCCATCTCCTCGGGCCAATAATCCTGGCCGGAAAAGCCCTCGTCGGCGTCGTGGTCGTAAGCGTAGCCCTTGCCGTAGCCGACGTTCTTCATGAGCTTGGTCGGGGCATTCAGGATGTGCATCGGCGGCATCAGCGAACCAGTTTCCTTCGCCGAGCTCCAGGCTCTCTTTTGGGCCATGTAAGCGGCGTTCGATTTGGGTGCCGTGGCTAGATAGAGGCACGCCTGGACGATCCCGATCTCGCCTTCGGGCGAGCCGAGAAAGTCGTACATCTCCTTCGCGGCGAGGCATTGCAGCAGCGCATTGGGGTCGGCCATGCCGATGTCCTCGACCGCGGCGCGAGTCAGCCGGCGAAGCAGATAGAGCGGCTCCTCCCCGGCCACGAGCATGCGCGCGAGATAATAAAGCGCCGCCTGCGGATCGGAGCCGCGGATCGCCTTATGCAGCGCCGAGATGAGGTTGTAGTGGCCCTCGCGGTCCTTGTCGTAGACGGGCACGCGGCGGTGGAGCAGGTCGCTGAGCTCAGCCGGTCCGAGCGGTTCGGCGATGTCGATGGAGAACAAGGTCTCGACCTGGTTGAGGAGGAATCGGCCGTCGCCGTCGGCGCTGGCGATCAGCGCTTCGCGCGCGTCCGGCGTGACCGGGAGCGGGCGTTCCTCGAGCGTCTCGGCGCGGCGGACGAGCTCGTCGAGCGCGCCATGGTCGAGCCGGCGAAGGATCAGGACCTGGCAGCGCGACAGCAACGCTGCGTTGATCTCGAAGCTCGGGTTTTCGGTCGTGGCCCCGACCAAAGTCACCGTGCCGTCCTCGACGTAGGGGAGGAAGCCGTCCTGCTGCGAGCGGTTGAAGCGGTGAACCTCGTCGACGAACAACAAGGTCTGCTGGCCCGCGCGAGCCGCAGTCCGTGCCTCGGCGAAGATCTTCTTCAGGTCGGCAACGCCCGAGAAGACGGCCGAGATGGCCACGAAGCGAAGGCCGACGGCATCGGCGAGCAGTCGGGCAATGCTGGTCTTACCAGTCCCGGGAGGGCCCCACAGGATCATCGAGGCAAGGCGGCCGGCGGCGACCATTCGCCCGATCGCGCCGTCGGGACCGGTCAGATGCTCCTGCCCGACGACCTCGCCGAGCGACTTCGGCCGCAAGCGATCCGCGAGCGGCGCATTGGCCGGTGGCGCCTCCTCGGCGCGGGCCGGAACTTCCTGATCGGCGAACAGGTCGGCCATCGCCGGCCTTCATAGCCACCGACACGAAAATTGCATCAAAGGCTTGTCGGAGATACAATCAAGATATATCTTAGACACATCACAAGGGAGAATAGAGATGCGACACAGGCATCATGGATGCGGCCCGCGCGGTCACTTCGACTTCAATCTGCCGGAGGCGCTGCTCGCGATGCGCGGCGGTCGCGGCTGGCAAGGAAATTGGGGCCCGTTCCACTTCGACTTCGGCGATGAAGGCTGGGGCGGCGGTCGCGGTCGGGGGCGCCGCGCCAGGCGCATGTTTGAGGGCGGAGAGCTTCGGCTGGTGCTGCTGAAGCTGATCGCCGACGAGCCGCGCCACGGCTACGACCTCATTCGCGCAATCGAGGAACTGACCGGAGGCGAATATGCGCCGAGCCCGGGAGTCGTTTATCCGACGCTGACCCTGCTCCAGGACATGGGGCTGGTCGAGGAAGCGCCGGGCGAAGGTCCGCGCAAGCCGTTCCAGGTCACCGAAGAGGGGCGGGCGCATCTTGCGGAACGCGAGGAAGAAATCCAAGCGCTGCTCGAGCGGCTGACCGAGCTGAAACCGCGTCCTTTTCCCGAAGGCGGATCGCCGGTCTGGCGCGCGATGCGCAACCTGGGCGTGGCGATCCGAAGCCGCCTCGGGCACGGCGACGTTACCGAGGAAACGGTGCACGAGCTCGCCGCCTTGATCGACGAATTCGCCCAGCGGGTCGAACGGCTGAAGTAGGCTCGGCTAGCGCCCGGTCATTCGGGCGAGGCGCTGGCGTTTGACGATCGCGTGCTTGTAGGCGCGGACCACGGCCGAGTTGATCGTGTCCCAGTCCATCGTCCTGGCGATCTCGAGACCGCCAAGGCCGTGGCGGTGGCGCATCTCCGGATCGCGCGCGTAGCGGGCAATGGCGTCGGCGAAGGCGTCTGAGTCGGTACCGTCGACCAATGTGCCGGTGACACCCGAGTGGACGAGATTGGTCGCTCCGGTTGCCTCCGCGGCAATAACCGGCAGCGCGCAGGCCATCGCCTCCAGCGTGACATTGCCGAAGGCCTCGGTGATCGACGGGTTGAAGAACACGTCCGCGCTCGCGAGCGCTCGGGCCAGGTCGGTGTCGGTCAGCTGCCCGGTGAAAATCGCATCGGGAATCTGCTGCTCGAACCACGCCCGCGCCGGGCCTTCGCCGATCACCAGCACTCGATGCCTGACGCCGAGCGGCTCTACGGCGTGGATTGCATCGGCGAAGACGTCGAGCCCCTTTTCCATNACGATCCGGCCGAGGAAGGCGACCACCGTTTCATCGTCGGCGATCCCTTGGGCGCGGCGCCATTCCATGTCGCGGCGCTCTGGATTGAACTGGTCGCGGTCGATCCCGCGAGTCCAGATGGTGATGTCGCGGTTCATCCGCTGCGCACGCAGGATCAATGCGGTCGATTCCGCCGGCGCGAGCACGATCTCGCAGCGGTGATAGAAGCGGCGGAGCCCCGCGCGGACCAGCGGCTCCAGCGCCTCAAGATGATAATATTCAAGGTAGGTCTCGAACCGGGTGTGGACCGAGGCGGCGACGGCGACCTGGCGCTTGCGTGCCCAGGTCACCGCACGATGGCCGACGATGTCGGGGCTGGAGACGTGGACGATGTTGGGCGCGAACTCCTCGAGNTCGCGNCGAACGCGGGCAGGAAGCGCGACCGGCACGCGATATTCGGAGCGGCTCGGGATGGCGATCGAAGGCACGCTCACCAGATCGCCGGTCGGCGGAAAGGCGGGATGCTCGACGGTGGGCGAATAGACGCGGACCTTCACCCCCTGCCGCAGGAGGTAGCCGACGAGCCGGTTGAGCGCCTGGTTGGCGCCGTCGCGCACGTAATTGTAATTGCCCGAGAAGAGGGCCACGCGAAGGTCGCTCGTATTCACGCCGCGGGGCTGTAGGGATTAATTGGTGAGCGTCAAAGCCGGTTTGCCGCCGATCGCCCGCCGCGATGCGCGCCTGTTCGTGCTCGGCAGCCTGCCCGGCGATGCCTCGCTCGCCGCCCGACGCTATTATGCGCATCCGACCAACCAGTTCTGGCGGTTGCTCGGCCTGGCGATCGGCGAGGATCTCGCGGGCCTCGATTATGAAGCGCGACTGGAGCGGGTCGCTCAACATCGCGTCGGACTGTGGGACGTGATTGCCTCGGCGAGCCGGCGCGGGAGCCTCGACCAGGCGATCCGCGAGGCGCAGCACAACCGCATCGAGCAACTGCTGCACGACTTTCCCAACCTGCGCGCCATTGCGTTCAATGGGGCGACCGCGTCGGCGGCTGGGCGAACGCTCATCGGCGTGCTCCCGCCCAGCCTCACCCTCATCGACCTGCCGTCATCGAGTGCGGCCAACACGCGGCCCTTCGCCGAAAAGGCGGCGCAGTGGGCGGTCCTGCGAAAATTCATCGAGCCGTAGGAGCTTTGGGTTGCGCGGCGCGTATCTGCCGCCATGATCGGAATGATGATTCCCGTCGACGAAGAGCTGAGCGACAGCGACAAGAAATTGTCGATGGTGGACGAGGCACTGGTTGCCGGCACCATCGCTAACACCAACGGGCTTCTCGTCATCCTCGCCAAGCTGGTTGCCAAGGGCGTCTTCGACCGCGCCGATCTGCAGAGCTTTTCCGACAGTTATTCGAAGCCGCTCGACCATGTCGGAATGCGCGAGAACGAGCTGGTCAGCCAGATGCAGGACCAGATGGAATCAACGCTGGCCGAACTGATGCGGTACCTGAGCGAGCGCGAACAGGACGACTGAGCGGCCCGTCAGTTCTCGAACGAGGCGAGGATCGGGCAGGGGCCAGCGGCGCCGCTGCCGCATTCGCGCGCAAGTTTCCGCAACGCGTTGCGAGCCCGCTCGAGCTCGCTGATTTTCGAGTCGAGGGCTTCGACGCGCGACTTCGCCAGTTCGCGAACACGGGCGCGATCCTCGCTGGCGTCGAGATCCAGCAGCTCCTTGATCTCCTCGAGGGTGAACCCGGCCGACTGGGCTTGCCTGATGAACCTGAGGCGGCGGAGGTCGTCGAGGCCGTAGCGCCGGATCGCGTCGTGGCGCGTTGGCGTCTCGAGCAGTCCCCGCCGTTGATAGAACCGGATCGTTTCGACGCCCACGCCACCAGCC
>JGI24744J21845_10000080_pt1 | contig 12237 bp, 10 predicted proteins | sample KBSMiscanthusM3_FD_21845 | JGI IMG/M metagenome (IMG submission 21845)
CCTGATCGGCCATCTCGCCGGCGCAATCACGGGATCGTCAATCGCGCGCAAGACCAGCTTCCTGCTCGGCAAGCGCGGCGAGCGGATCTTCGCGGCCGGCATTACCATCCGCGACGATCCCCATCGCCTGCGCGGCCTGCGCAGCCGTGCCTTCGATGGCGAAGGGCTGCCGACGATGCCGCTCAACGTGGTCGCCGACGGCGTGCTCCAGACCTGGCTGCTCGACAGCGCCTCGGCCCGGCAATTGGGCGAGGCACCGACCGGCCATGCGGCGCGCGGCGGCAGCGGCGCACCGGGCGCGGGCACGTCCAATTTCTTCATGGAAGCGGGCACGCGGTCGGCCGCGGCGCTGATGAGCGATATCAAGCTCGGCATATTCGTGACCGAACTGATCGGCCACGGGGTGAATGGCATTACCGGCGACTACAGCCGCGGCGCCTCTGGCTTCGTGATTCGCGACGGACATTTGGCGGAGCCGGTCGCGGAGATCACCATCGCGGGCAATTTGAGCGACATGTTCCTCGCACTCACGCCTGCCGACGATCTCCACTTCCGCCGCGCGATGGATGTGCCGACGTTGCGCATCGATGGTATGATGGTCGCCGGTGCCTGACGATCGGGTAACAACCGATCTGGCGGATGCCATTGCTGCCGCAGCGGCCGAAGCGGGCAAGCTCGCGCTCGACAGCTGGGAAACCGATTTTCGCCGCTGGGAGAAAGTACCGGGCAGCCCGGTGTGCGATGTGGATCTCGCGGTTGATGAACTGCTCAAGCAGCGATTGAACGCGATCGACCCGGCGGCAGGCTGGCTCTCCGAAGAGACCGCCGACACCACGGCCCGGCTCGGAACCAGGCGCGTGTGGGTGGTCGATCCGATCGACGGTACGCGCGATTATCTGCGTGGGCGCCCGGGCTGGTGCGTGTCGGTCGCTCTGGTGGAGGATAATGTGCCGATTGTCGGCATTCTCGATGCGCCGGCGCGGAACGAACATTGGCGCGCCGTGGTCGGGCAGGGCGCGATCCGCAACGGCGAAGCGCTGCGCGCCTCGATGCGACTCGAACTCCCAGGATCGCGCGTGCCTGCCGACACCTTGCCCAAGATCGACGAGGACCTGATCGCCGTGCCGCGCGCCAACTCGATCGCGCTGCGCGTTGCCATGGTCGCCGCCAACGAGGCGGATCTGTGCGCGTCGCTGCGCTGGGGTAATGAGTGGGACATCGCCGCCGCGGCCTTGATCGCCGAGGAAGCGGGCGCCGTGGTGACCGACGCGCTTGGCCTGCCGATCCGCTACAATAGTGATCCGGCCGAGACATTCGGTGTGATGGCAAGCGCGCCCGCAATCCACACCGCCGCTGTCGCGCGGCTGGCAGAGCGCGCGGCGGCCGCGAGCATCAAGCCCCGCTAAAACCTATTAGGCAGCGGTTTTGCCGCAACGCAGCATTCCCCAAGTTCGTTTCTGGAGATTCGGGCTTTCTCCCCTAGGAGAAACTATTCCGCATTGCGGCGAGGAATGCCCAGGCGCGGCAAATCTATGGCCGGACAGCGGTCCATCACGACTTTCAGCCCCGCCGCCTCGGCCCGGGCCGCCGCCTCTGGATTGATTACGCCGATCTGCAGCCACACCGATTTGGCGCCGGCCGCGATCGCCTCGTCCACCGCCTCGCCCGCCGCGATCGGGCGGCGGAAGATGTCGACCATGTCGATCGGCTCTCCGATCTGGCTGAGCTCGCGCCACACATATTCGCCATGGACATGCTCGCCTGTGATCTGCGGGTTCACTGGCATCACGCGATAGCCCCAGTCCTGCAGCACACGCATCACGTTGTAGCTCGGCCGGTCGGGCCGGTCCGACGCGCCGACCAGCGCGATCGTGCGCGTCTCGCGCAGGAGTTTGGCGATATCGGCGTCGGCGGTCAGCGGCATCAGGCTATAACTTCCGGAAGCCTCAAGGGTTCAGCCAGGCTCTGACCCGATCGGCGACCGCCTGGAAAGGCGTGGGATCGGGCGTGCCGGCGTCCGACGCGCTCCGAATCGCGATCGCGAGCGGGATGCGGCCAAGAAAGGGCAGACCCAGCCTCCCGGCTTCGGCCTCCGCGCCGCCCTGGCCGAAGGGGTCCGAAATCTCACCACATTTCGGGCATTTATAGCCCGCCATATTTTCGATCAGGCCAATGATCGGCACGCCTGCCTTGTTGAACAGGTCGATCGCCCGTTCCGCGTCGATCAGTGCCAGGTCCTGCGGCGTCGAGACGATTACCGCGCCCGCTGGCTTATGCTTCTGGATCATCGACAACTGCACGTCGCCGGTGCCGGGCGGCATGTCCACGATCAGCACTTCGGCGGCGCCCCAATGTGCGTCGATCAGCTGGCTGAGCGCATTGCCCGCCATCGGCCCGCGCCAGGCCACCGCCTGGCCTGGCTTCACCAACTGGCCAAGCGACAATAAGGGCACACCCGACTTGGTCGGCACGGGAATCAGCTTCTTGTCATGCGCTTCGGGCTGGACCTGCGCGTCGAGCAGGCGCGGCTGCGACGGACCGTAGATGTCGGCATCGACCAGCCCTACCTTCATGCCTTTCTGCACGAGCGCGATTGCGAGATTGGCGGCGACGGTCGACTTCCCGACGCCGCCCTTGCCGCTCGCCACCGCGATCAGCCTAGGCCCCTGTTTGCGCTCGGCGGTGAGGAGGATACGCACCTGCTCCACCCCCGGGACCTTCGAAAGCGCCACCCGAACCTCGGCTTCGATCCCATCGCGCCGTGCGGGATCGATCCCGTCGACTTCGATCACCACATCGACCACACCGTCGACCGCGTGTGCCCGGGCTCGGCCCACCGTGAAAAGTCCTTGACCCGAGGCGGGGTCGCGAACGCTGTCGAGCGCGGCGGCCATGGCAGTCATATCCGTCATGCGAGCGCCCTTAAGCGGTTCGCGGTCACGGGGCACTGTTTTTCCCATTTGGCCCCACTATAAGGGCGCCCATGCAAGACGATGCTCCGGTTATAGTGCTGAGCGAAGGCGGCCCCTGGGGCGGCTCCGGCGGCAAGGACGGCGAAGACAAAAAGAAGTGGGGTCAGGTGCGTCCGGGCGGCGCGGGGCCGTCGGCGCTCGACGCGCTGATCCAGCGCGGCCGCGCGCGCTTCGGGGGTGGCGGTGGCGGCGGCGACGAACCCGGGGCACGTCATTTCGGCGGTTTGTGGCGCTGGGGGGCGCTGGTGATCGTGCTGTTGTGGATCGGCGTGACCAGCACGCACACGATCGGGTTGCAGGAACGTGGCGTGGTCACGCGCTTCGGCAAATATGTCGGCACGCTCGGGCCCGGCCTCGGCTGGACGCTACCGGCGCCGATCGACATCGTCACCAAGGTCGACGTCGACAATATCCATGTCACCGACATCGATTCCGGCGCGGACGGTTCGGCGGGCCAGAATCTGGTGCTGACCAGCGACGAGAACATCATCGACCTGGCCTATTCGGTGCGCTGGTCGAAGCGCGACCCCGAACTGTTTCTGTTCGAGCTCCAGGAGCCGGAGACCACAATCAGGGAGGTCGCCGAAAGCGCCATGCGCGAGGCAATTGCCCGCGTGACCCTCGATCAGGCGATCGGCGCGCAGCGCAGCCAGATTCAGCAGGATGTCGCCCAGCGCGCCCAGGAAATACTCGATTCCTATCATGCCGGGGTGGTCATCCAGGGCGTTACGATCAAGCAGGCAGGGCCGCCGAGCGAGGTGATGGAAGCCTTCAAGCAAGTATCCGTCGCACAGCAGAATGCGGTGTCCTTCCTTAATCAGGCGCGCGCCTATGCGACCCAGGTGATCGCGCGCGCCGAGGGCGAGGCGACCGCATTCGATGCAGTCTACGCGCAATACCGGCTAGCGCCCGAGGTGACCCGTCGTCGCATGTATTACGAGACGATGGAAAAGGTGCTGTCCAAGACCGATAAAACGGTGGTCGAGCCGCGCGGCGTGGTTCCTTATGTTATGCCCCCGGCCAGGCCCGAGCAACCGCAGGAGCCTGCCAAGTGAGTGCGCTCGATGCGATCCGCCGCAACCCCATATTGTGGTTGGGCGCTGCCCTGGTGGCGCTGGCGCTGGCGCTGAGCACCTTCGTGGTGGTGCCGGAAACCAAGCAGGCGGTGGTGATCCGCTTCGGCCAACCGGTGCGCATCATGAATGCTTACGATCGGCGCGAGTCATTCGGCCGCACGGGTGCGGGGCTCGCCGCCAAGATTCCGTTCTTCGAGCATCTGGTGTGGGTCGACAAGCGCGTGCTCGATCTCGACATGCCGCAGCAGGGCGTGCTTTCGACCGACCAATATCGGCTCGAGGTCGACGCCTTCGCGCGCTACCGCATCGTCAATCCGGTGCGCATGTATGCCGCGGCGGGCAGCGAAAGCCACGTGGTGGATGCGCTGAAGCCGATCCTCGGTTCGGCGCTGCGCAACGAGCTCGGCAAGCGCCCGTTCGCGATCATGCTCAGCCCTGAGCGCGATGTCGTGATGACCAACATCAAGAAGGGGCTCGCGCGCGTTGCCGCCCAATATGGCGTCGAGATCCTCGACGTGCGCATCAAGCGTGCCGATCTGCCTGATGGCTCGCCACTGGAAAGCGCGTTCAATCGGATGAAGAGCGCGCGCCAGCAGCAGGCGATGACGATCATCGCCGAAGGGCGGCGCAAGGCGCAGGTGATCATGGGCGAGGCCGATGCGCAGGCGGCCAAAACCTATGCCGACAGCTTCGGCAAGGATCCGTCATTCTATGACTTCTATCGTGCGATGCAGTCTTATCGGGTGACGTTCCACACCGACGATGAGCAGCCGCATGGGACTTCCACCATCCTTCTTTCGCCCGATAATGACTATCTGCGCCAGTTCATGGGGCGGAAACAGGGTCAATAGAGGCCGTTCATGCCATTCAAATTGTATTCAGCCATGGGGCGACACAGTTTGTAATCCATTCCGGATCTCGGGCGCGCAGCGCTGACTTGCGCCCCCTGGAAACCTCAGGAGAGTTATACAGTGCGCTATGCCTATGCCGTAACCGCCGCGATGCTTCTGGGTGGGGCCGCCGCGACCGTGGTGACCCAGTCGCCGCTGGGCGCGCAGGTCGCGCAGAATGCGCCATCGCAGATGGCCGCGGTGGCGCCGCGCGGCGCACCGATGAGCTTCGCCGATCTTACCGCGAAGCTCGCGCCGGCGGTGGTCAATATCTCGACCACGCAAAAGGTGCAGATCACGCGCCAGTCCAACCCGTTCGCGGGATCGCCTTTCGAGGACTTCTTCCGCCGCTTCAACGGCCAGGGCGACGATAATGGCAACGGAAATAGCGGTAGCAGCGGCCAGCCGGAGACGCGCCAGGCCATGTCGCTGGGCTCGGGCTTCATCGTCTCCGCCGACGGCTATATCGTCACCAACAACCACGTGATCTCGGGGGTGCCGTCCGATCAAGGCAAGGTCACCGTTTCCTCGATCACGGTGACGCTGTCCGATCGCAAGGAATATAAAGCGACCGTGGTCGGCAAGGATGCCGCATCCGATCTGGCCGTGCTCAAGATCGACGCCAAGAACCTGCCTTTCGTCGAATTCGGCGATTCGACCAAGACGCGCGTCGGCGATTGGGTGATCGCGATCGGCAATCCGTTCGCGCTCGGCGGCACGGTCACCGCGGGCATCGTCTCCGCGATCCATCGCTCGATCAATTCGGGCCCCTACGATCGCTATATTCAGACCGATGCAGCGATCAATCAGGGCAATTCGGGTGGCCCGATGTTCGACCTGAACGGCAATGTCGTGGGCATCAACACCGCCATCTATTCGCCGTCTGGCGGCAATGTCGGTATCGGCTTCGCGATTCCGGCAGAGCAGGCCAAGCCCGTCGTGCAGCAGCTGATGAAGGGCGAGCGCATCCATCGCGGTTATCTGGGCGTCGGCATCCAGCCGATGACGGACGATGTCGCCGCGGGGCTCAACCTCCCCAAGGATCATGGCGAGATCGTCTCGCGGATCGAGCCCGGTCAGCCGGCCGCGCGCGCGGGCGTCCAGCAGGGCGATGTGATCGTCAAGGTCAACGGTCAGGATGTCACGCCCGACAATACGTTGTCCTACATCGTCGCCAGCCTGCCGGTCGGCTCGAAGGTCAAGATCGATGTCATTCGCAACGGCAAGCCGGTGACGCTGAACGCGGTGCTCGCCGAGCGCCCGCCCGAGGATCAGCTCGCGGCGACGGGTGGCGACAATGACAATGACGGCGTGCCCGACAGCGGGCAGGTCACGCCCAACAACCTGCGTTCCTCGCTTGGTCTGTCCTTGCAGACGTTGACTCCGCAGATGGTGCAGCAGCTCGGTCTGACGCCGGGCACGCACGGCGTGGTCGTGACCGGCGTCGACGAATCAAGCGATGCCGGGTCCAAGGGCCTGCAGCCGCGCGATGTGATCCTGTCGATCGGGCAGCGGCCGGTGGCCAATACGGCCGAGGCGGTCGCCGCGGTCGAGGCGGCAAAGAAGGCGGGTTTCAAGACGGTGCTGTTGCTGGTCCAGCGCGGCAACCGCCCGGCGACCTATCTGGGCGTCGATCTGACCGGCAAATAAGATGGGGTCCCGGCTTTCGGGCCGGGACCTTCCATTGTCAGCCTTTGCAGGCGTGCATGCTCCGCGGCTCGGGGCGAGGCCCTTCAGCCTTGAACAAGGCCAGATAGCCGCCCGCCTGGGGCATCGGCTTGCGCTCGACCAGCTTGTATCCGACCTGTTTGAATTCGCAGTCGAGCAGGGCGGACGGAGTTCCGTGCGCCTGGGTGGGGCGATCGGCATCGACGACAACAACCAGCCCTTCGGGCGCTAACGCCGGACGCAAATTCCACAGGAATTCATAGGGTTCATCGATCTCATGATACATGTGGACCATGAAGATGCGGTCGAAGCTGCGCTCCGGGAGCTGCGGATCGGTCGGTTTGCCGAGCTTGACCGAAACATTGTCGAGCCGGTCGCGATAGACGCGGTCAGCCAGACGATCGTGGAACAGTGGAACGATATCCTCGGCCAGGACACGGCCCTTAACGCCCACCCTGGCCGCCAGACGGATCGTATAATAGCCTTCGCCCGCGCCGATATCGGCGACGGTCATGCCCTTCGTCACGCCCGCGGTGTGCATGACCGCGACAGCCTCTCCCGCCTTGTCGCGATCGGGTTCGTTCGACCAGCTGCCGGACACGACCTTGGCGACCGCGCGCGCAGCCCGGGGAAAGCCGTTCGCGGTGCGTGGCTCTTCCGGTGCCTTGGCGCACCCGGCGAGCAGGAGAATCAGCGCTAGAGCGCGGGTCCTCAATCGACATCCTCCACTTCGACCGTCTCGCCGGTAACCCGCTGCGACAGCGCGGCAGCCATGAACTTGTCCAGATCGCCGTCCAGTACGTCGGCGGGCGCAGTCGAAGTGGCGCCCGTGCGCAGGTCCTTCACCAGCTGATAGGGCTGAAGCACGTAGGATCGGATCTGATGGCCCCAGCCGATGTCGGTCTTGGCGGCCGCGGTGGCGTTGGCCTCCACCTCGCGCTTGCGCAATTCCTCCTCATAGAGGCGCGCTTTGAGCTGTTTCATCGCCTCGGCCTTGTTCTTATGCTGCGAACGCTGGTTCTGGCACTGGACCACGATGTTGGTGGGAAGGTGCGTGATGCGCACCGCTGAATCGGTCGTGTTGATATGCTGCCCGCCCGCGCCCGAGGCGCGATAGGTATCGATGCGCAGGTCGCTTTCGTTGACGACGATGTCAATATCGTCGTCAACCTCGGGATAGACCCAGACGCTGGCAAAGCTGGTGTGGCGACGTGCTGCGCTGTCATAGGGGCTGATGCGGACCAGCCGGTGGACGCCGCTCTCGGTCTTGGCATAGCCATAGGCATTCTCGCCCTTGACCAGCAGGGTCGCGGACTTGATCCCCGCCTGCTCGCCGGCATGATGATCGATCAGTTCGACTTTCATGCCATGACGTTCGGCCCAGCGGGTATACATACGCTGGAGCATGCCGGCCCAATCCTGGCTTTCGGTGCCGCCCGCGCCGGCATTGACCTCGATATAGCTGTTATTGGCGTCGGCTTCGCCCGCGAGCAGGGCCATGACCTTGTCATGGTCGGCCCTCTCCGCCAGCGCTGCGAGCGACTTCACGCCGTCGTCGACCAGGGCTTCGTCGCCCTCGGCCTCGGCCATTTCCATCAGCTCGATCGTATCGTTGCGTTCCTGCTCGATCGAGCGGACCGCGGCGATCGATTCGTCGAGCCGGCGGCGCTCCTGCATCACGCTCTGCGCCTGTTTTGGGTCGTCCCACAATTTGGGATCCTCGACGCGATTGTTGAGCTCATCGAGCCGCCGCACCGCGCGGTCCCAATCGAGGAAACGGCGGACCAGCGCCATCGCGGCGTCGATCTGGTCGATATGGGCTTGCGCTTCGGCGCGCATGAAAACTCTCCGGTAAAACGTCAGGCCAGCCGATAAAGCGGGCGTAGAACCGGCGGTGCGCCGGCGGGAACTGGTCCCAGTTAGTAAATACCACCCTGCTGCTGCAAGAAGTCGCTGTCGTTATGCACCGGCTTCGCGACCTTGGGGGCTTGTGCGGCGGCCAATTCCTGCCGGGTTGCGGCACGGCGCGGCTCGCTTTCTGGCTTGAAGGCTTCCCAAATGATCGGACTCTTGGGATCCCCGTCGTTGGGCCAGCCGTCGAATATCTTCTTGCCCGAATGGCGGTCGATCCGGACCATGCGGATGCCCGGCGGCGCCTTGAAAGGTACGATCGGCATATTCTTCATCGCGACCTGGGCGAACTGGTGGAACACCGGTACGGCAATCGTACTGCCCTGCGCGTAGCCACCCATCGGCCGCGGTCGGTCGTAGCCGATATAGACGCCGGCGACCAAATCGGGCGATCCGCCGACGAACCACACATTGGTCGGGCCCGTATTGGTGCCGGTTTTGCCGAACAGGGGCCGGCCGAGATCGCGCAATGCCGCTGCGGTGCCGCGCTGGGTCACGCCCTCCATGATGTGGACCATCTGATAGGCGGTCTGCGGGTCGAGGATTTGAGCCGACCGCTGGCGTGGGCGCGGCATTGGCTGGCCGTTCCAGTCTTTGGCATTGCAGCCCTCGCACGGACGGTTGTCCGCGCGGTAGATCACCTTGCCGTGGCGGTCCTGGACATAGTCGATGAGCGTCGGCGTGACCTTGCGGCCATGATTGTCGAGCATCGAGTAGGCATTGACCATGCGTAGAACGGTCGTTTCGCCCGCACCCAGCGAATAGGCGATGTAGGGCGGGTAATCGCCCACGCCCATCGCCTTGGCGAGCGCGACCACCTTGTCCATTCCGGCCTGAGTGGCCGCGCGTACCGTCATCAGATTGCGCGATTGCTCGACACCCCAGCGCATCGTCTGTGGCCCGGCATAGCCACCCGAGAAGTTGCGGAAGCATTTGGTGCCGAGCTGCGCGGTCTGGAACACGCAGAAGGGCCCGTCGACGATAATCGAGGCCGGCGTCATGCCGCTGTCGAGCGCGGCCGAATAGACGAAGGGCTTGAAAGCCGATCCTGGTTGACGCAGCGCCTGCGTTGCGCGGTTGAAAGGGTGGTTGGCGCTGAACCCGCCCTGCATCGCGAGCACCTGGCCGGTGTGGGGGTTCTCAGCGACGAATGCGCCGGAAATCTGCGGGGTGGAGCGCAGGGCCCAGCCCGAACCGGCTGGGGCGACTATCACGATGTCACCGGGTTTCAGGAAATCGAAGGCGCGCCCGCCGATGCCCCGCTTGGGCGCCGCGGCTCCCCACGGAAAAAGCTGGCTCTTGCTGCCGTCCTCGAAACCCAGGGTTGCGCTGGCGGCATCTTTCTCAAGGATCACCGCATCGCGCCAATTGGCGTAGCCCGTCTCGATCTTGGCCGCGCTCAGTTTGGCGGGCCAACTCGCGTCGACATCGATATGGCCCGATCGGCCGCGCCAGCCGGCTGCGGCCTCGAAACGAACCAGCCCGTCGCGCAACGCCTGCTCAGCCGCTTTCTGCGTAACCGGATCGAGTGAGGTGCGGACCCAAAGGCCGCCGGAATAGACGCTGTTCCCGCCATCGCCGATGTCAGCGCCATATTTGGCGATCAGCTCCCGCCGCACCTCTTCCATATAATAGCCGTCAAACGGCTTTTCCGCTTCGCGCCGGGCGTCGGAGCGCTCGACCGTGCCCAGCGGAGCGGCGTTCGCGTCCTGCTCCTGTGCGGCGGTGATGTAACCGTTGGCGCGCATCTCGCGCAGCACATAAGCCCGGCGCTCGAGCGCGCGCTCGGGGTGGCGGTCGGGGTCGTAATTGGCGGGCGCGCGCGGCAAGGTCGCGAGATAAGCCACTTGCGGCAGGCTGAGTTCGGTCACGTCCTTGCCGAAATAAGCGCGCGCGGCAGCCTCGACGCCGTAGGCGTTGCGGCCGAGGAAGATCTGGTTGAGGTAAAGCTCCAGGATCTGCGGCTTCGACATCGCATTTTCGATGCGGATCGCGAGCGCGGCTTCCTTGACCTTGCGCGTGGGCGAATATTCGTTGCCGATCAGCAGGTTTTTCGCGACCTGCTGGGTGATGGTCGATCCACCGTGCGCACGTTTTCCGGTCCCGGTCTTGCGGGCATAATCGAACACCGCGAACAGGAAGCTAGACGGATCCACGCCGTGATGCGTGAAGAAGCTCTTGTCCTCCGCCGAGATGAAGGCGTGGACCAGTTGGCGCGGGAATTCATCGTAAGAAAGCTCGACGCGGCGCTCGCGCGCGAAGCTGTAGACCGGCGTGCCGTCGAGCGCGCGGACGTTGGTCGGAAGAGGCGGCTCGTAGCTCAGCAATTTGTCGGTCGATGGCAGGCCTCGCAGGAAAAGGACCCAGAAGATCGCATAAGCGACTGCGAGCAAGCCGAGGAAATAGACGAGCCCGCGAACGCGGCGCTTGGCCCACATGTTGCGGACCGGCTGAGGCAGATGGATTGCGGGGAAAGCGAGCTTCACGGGGCACGCGTCTAGAGCGTTTGGCTCACTATCGCCATGGCCTAAAGCTTATTTGCCGCCCGGTTTACGGAAGCGCAGGACGAATTGATCGGTGTGCCCACGGATTGAAGGGTCGAACACCTTTGCGGTGCGCGGGTCGGCGGGGTTGGCCAGCACCTTGCTCTCGCCGTCAAAGACGAAGCCGGCGGCCTCGACCTCCTTGCGCACGGTCGCCTCCTCGATGCGGTGGAGCGTATCGGTGGTTGTCGCGGCCGATCCCGCCGGGGCGGAATGGTCGAGCACGATGTAGACGCCGCCCGGACGAACGATGCCGTACAGCACCTTGTTGAAAGCGACGAGATCCAGACCGGGGACATTGTGGAGGTCGTGATAATTCTGCGAAGTCCAGACCACATCGGCGACGTTGGCCGGCCCTGGCGCGAGCGCAGGATCGTGCTTCGTCTCCACATTCTTGTGATTGGGCTCCGCAGCGATCGCGGTCACGCCGTCCAACGATTTGGGCCGGCCCGCATACATTTCGTCGGGGACATAGGCAACGACCTTGCCGGTCGGGCCGACCACGTCCGAGAAAAGGCGCGTAAAATATCCTCCGCCGGGCAGGATATCGATCACCACCATGCCGGGCTTCACCCCCGTGAAGGCCAGCATCTCGGCGGGCTTACGCTCGGCGTCACGGTCGCGGTCGGCGGCCGGGCGGGTCGAATCGGCGACGGCCGCGTCGATGGCTGGTGAGGCCGCATGCGCAGCGGTCGCCGCAGCAACAATCAAGGCAAGGCTGGAGACGGCGGCGCGGATCATGGTAATTCCTCCCGGTCCCTGGTCTTTCCGACCAGCTGTCGTGCAAAATGCGCTTCTGCCGCGCGGCGTACGCCGATCGCGATCTTGTGGCGATACTCTTCGGACGTGAGCAACGCCAGATCGTCATCGTTGGAAATATAGCCGGTTTCGAGAAGTACCGACGGGACGTCGGGGGCCTTGAGTACCATCAGGCCGGCGAATTTGTGGAAGGTCGGCTTCAAACCGATCAGCGGCGACAATTCGCGCTGGAGCTCGACCGCGAAGACCGACGAGGTGTTGAGCGTCTCGCGCTGTGCGAGATCGATCAGGATTGAGGAGACATCATTGCTCTCACGCGAGAGGTCGATGCCGTTGATCACGTCCGACTTGTTCTCGCGCGCGGCTAGGGCGGCGGCAACGCGGTCGGATGAGGTTTCGGATAGGGTATAGATGCTCG
>JGI24744J21845_10000083_pt1 | contig 12138 bp, 5 predicted proteins | sample KBSMiscanthusM3_FD_21845 | JGI IMG/M metagenome (IMG submission 21845)
CCGCGAAATAGGGCTGATCCTCGAACTCGAACGCCCAGGTGAGGATACCATCCAGCGTGAGGTGGCGGCGCGCTGCCAGCGCCTGCAGGCGCGGAAAGGACGCGGCGGTGTAGCTCGAGTACATCGTCCCGTTACGATAGGCGTTGGCGGGGCCCTTGCAGGCGGCGCAGCCTTCCGGATCCGACTCTCCGATCACGATCGGCTTGGCACGGAAGGCGGGCGCGGCCTCGATCGCCGCGAACTCATGGTCCGCGACCTGCAATTGGGTCGCGATCCCCATCCGCACATGACCGCCACTCTTATCAGCGTCGCGCAGGAATTCGGGTTTGCCCTTGGCGTGGAAGGAGAGGAAGTCGGTCGGCGTTCCGGCGGCGGCGACATGGTTCATGAAGGCGGTCAGGAAATCGTCGCCCATGCCGGCAATATCGGGGCCGCCGACGCGCGCTTGGGGCAGTGCACGGCGTACGCCATGGACTGCCGCATCGTGCAGCTTGAAGAATTCCTCGCGCGTGCCGCCCCAGTACGCGGACGCCAGATTGGCTTCGTTCCAGGTTTCGAAATACCAGCTCTCTACCTCAGCGCTGCCATAGCGTTCGACGCAATGCCGCACCCACTGGAAGACCAGCTCTTCCCACTTGGCGTAATCTTTGGGTGGATAGGCCCAACCCGTGCGCAAGGTGCCGCTGCCCGGGCGCCAGTCATGCTGGTAGGGCAGGGGATGGACGGACAGCGCCTCCGGCATGAAGCCGATTTCGACATAAGACTTCACGCCCCGCGCGCGGTACGTGTCAAAGATGCGGTCGACGATCGTCCAGTCATAGACGGGGTGGCCCTGCGCATCCTCGCTGTAGACGTTAGTCGAGCCCCATTTGAGCGCCGGCGTGCCATCGCCTGAGGTGAGCAGATTGTGCGCGCGGAAATAGACGTTGCCGGGGGCGAGCTGGCCCAGGGTGGCGAGCGTGGTGCGACCGTCCTTCATCGTCGCATAATTGGGTTCGTCGGCGCCGAAGAAACGCCATACGGGATTGACCGGGCCATCGTTCTTGGCGGCGTCGACCGCGATCTTCACCGGGAAGGAATTGGCATTCTGCGCGAAAGCCGGCGGGGTGAAGACCAACAGGGCATAAGCGAGGAAGAGGATTTGCCGGCATGTTCTTGGGGCAATCATATCGGGTCCTTCGCGGCTTTTCCGGTAGCGCTAACGGGCAATGCCGTGATCCAGTCATTGCGTCAGTTTAATCGCCGCGCAATAATCGCATCACGGACGCACGGATGCGGCCATAGCTTCCCTTGCCAAGCGGGCCGAGGATGCCGTGCTTTTCTTCGGGAAGATGCGCCAGCGGATGGCCGTTGGGCCGAAACACATAATGGTCGAAAAACGCTTTCCACGCCGCGCGCTCGGGGGCGGGGCGCTCAGCGATCGCGATCATCGCCAACATCATCGCGGTGTTGGGGGCGTCGGAACCGGCGGCGAAACCGTCCCACCAGTAATTGATCAGTACGTTGAACGGAGCGGTTGCCTCGACGCGGTGCCACCACAATTTTGGCAGATAGAGTGCGTCACCCGGCTCCAATTCCGCCTGCAGGGCTTGGTCGCGTATCGCCTCGAAGGCGGGATAGCGGGGGTCGCCGGGCTCCGATCCGTCGGCCAGCCCGACCGGAGGCCCGGCCATATTATTGTCGATCGGCCCGACGTAAAGATTAGCCACCGCCTCAGGCGGGTAGAGCGTGAAACGCCGTCGTCCGGCGACCGCCACTGCGAGGTTGTCGAACGTATCGTAATGGCAGGACACGTTCGANGCATTGCCGATCCAGATGCGCGGATCGACATTTTGCGGCAGCATCGGCGCGGGATTTTCCGGTGCGAGCCCCGGAAGATACGTTCTTGCCGGAAGAGAGCCGACGTAGATGGTCTGCGAGCCCGGCGCGGCTGCGCTTGTCAGGATGCGGTCGACCGCCTCCGGCAGACTCATGTCCTGCCGCTCGAAATTAAAGCCGTTCAGGCCCTCAGTATAATAATAGCGTCCGGCGATGGCAGGGTCGCCGATGAAGGCCTGCGCCGGCGTGGCCGTAGCAAATCGGCCAAGGTAGTCGGCCAGGGTGACGGCGGAGCTTTCCGCGGCGCGCACCATGGCCCAATCGCGGAAGGCGCCGCGCAGCACGACCGGGCGGCATGCCTGCATGATTTCCTGCCGGAAACCCTCGGCATCCTTGTACGAGGCCGGATCCGCATCCGGTATGCCCTGCAACGGACCCGGCATCGCGGTCACGTCACGCTGCAGACAGCCGAGCGTTGCGGCGCCGTGCGAGCACGGCAACCTGATTGAGCGAGAAGGTCATCGAGAGAGCCGCCTGGAGATAGCCCTTGCGGAAAAGCTCGATCAGCTTGGCGTCATCGAGATCATTCAACGCGTCGCGGCTGACCGTATAAAGCCCATCGAGTTGTATCTTCTGGCCGTCGTCGAAGGCGAGCGAGATGTCGATCGGCTCGATCAGCTTGAGTGCGAGCAGCTCGCGAATGAAGTCCCGCGTGGCGTCCACCCCCGCTTTGAGCTGGCCAAGCGCCCATTGTACGCGCCGCATCGCCTCGGTTGGCGCGCCGTCTTCCTCGAACAGTGGAATCGTGGCACCGTCACCCAGCCGAGGATGGGCCAGATCGACCGCGATATTTTCGTCGGAAATCAAGAAGCCTTGCCGCTGCAGCTCGAGGGGGCGGAATATGGCGTCGCGTTTTCCCGCATCTTCCACCAGCAATTCGCCTTCTTCGAAGCCGAATAATGCGCCCGCGTAGAATTCGCCGGTTTCGGAATCCTTCGAGAAAAAGATCGGGCAGACCGCGGCGGCTGCGGGAAATTCATTGATCGTAACCATTACGAAAGGCGGATGGCCCCCGATCTCGGCGCGCATCCGCAGCCCCCGATGAGTCTCCGCATTCAACAATTCATATTGTGCAACCACTTGGCCGTCCTCCCCGCATGCTCATGCTCGTCCGGCCGCGTCTTCGCAACCCTTGGTAGCGTTCCCGAAATGGCGGGATAAGCGCGGTTCGCTCGCCCCCTCGTGGCGCCTATTTATCAGACAATTAGCGCGGAGGAACTTGGATTACGGGGTCTCAAAATTGATATTTCACGATACGAACTGGCCATAATCCGCTGTAAACCGGTCAAAAATAGCTAGGGAGCGGATTTGAATGAATGTGACATCGTGGTTAAAATGTCACGCGCGGCAATTGCGATCTTATTTACTCAGACAAACCTATTGATAGCGCTACCGTACACGGTTACATTCGGATTCGATCGGGATGACAGATTCCGGGGAGCTCGTCCGCAGCGCGCAATGGCGTGGCGAATCGGTTCCTCGAAACTGGAGCGCGGTCGCGACAAAGCGGCGGATTAAGGGGCTGAAAACCTGTCCCGTCCGCAAAGAACACTACGGAGGGGATATGACTGAGACTTCTCGTAAGCGTACGCCTGGATTCCAGAGCTACGCCTCCCGCACCAGGAAGCCGTTACTGATTGCCGCTACCAGCGCGCTCGCGCTGTACGCAGCAGGGCCTGCGGTTGCGCAGACCGCTGCGCCGGCCGCCGGCGACGCCGACAATACGCAAGAAGTGGTCGTAACCGGTATCCGCGGTTCGCTTCAGCGCAACCTGGATATCAAGCGCACCGCTCCGGGCGTGGTTGACGCGATCTCGGCCGAGGATATCGGCAAATTTCCCGATTCCAACGTAGCGTCCGCGCTGCAGCGTCTGCCGGGTGTCTCGATCCAGCGTTCCGGTGCTCGTGGTGAAGCCACCGGCGTCAGCATCCGCGGCTTCGGCGGCGACTTCGTCGACACATTGTATGATGGCCGCCACATCTCGACCGCGACCGGTGGCCGTGGCGTCGATTTCACGACCGTTGGTGCGGACTTCGTCGGGCGGTTGAGCGTCTACAAGACTCCGAACGTCGAGCTTTCGACCAGCTCGATCGGCGGCACGATCGACGTCGAATTCCCTAAGCCGTTCGATCGTCCGGGGTTCCACGTCGCGGCGACCGCGTCGGGTGCGATCCAGAGCCGTAACAAGGATGTCGAGCCCACGGGTGGCGTCCTGATCTCTGATACCTTCGCCGACGACACGTTCGGCGTGCTTGCCGACATCGCCTATACGCGCCACGACACCACCACGAACCACGTGTTCATCCCGGGTTGGATCGGTCAGCAGGGCGGAAACGAACTGGGTGGAACCACGCTTGGCGTTTTTAAGTGCCAACTCACGGCGACCTGTACGTCGGCCGACCGGGCTGCATTGGCAGCCAACCGGACGGGTACCGCTGCCTGGGTCCCGCAACAGCAGGGTATCGACCAGTCGTATAATCGTGACGAGCGCATCGATGGTCGCGTGGCTCTCCAGTGGAAACCGACCGATAGCCTGCTTTTGACGATCGACGACAATTTCAGCCGTCAGACGGTCAAGGGTACCGACTACGGCTATGCCGCATGGTTCAACGGTGGCGACCTGCGCAACATCAAGCTGGATTCGAACGGTACCGCGGTCGACTTCAGCCAGTTCGGCACGCCGATGGACTTCAATGCCCAGCGCTTCCGTAACATCTACGAAACCAACCAGGTTGGTGCGAACCTGAAGTGGGACATCATGGAAGGCCTCACCTTCGAGGCGGATGGCGCGATCGCTCGAAGCACGCGCAATCCCGGCAAGAAGGGCTACAGCGATAGCATGGACATCGGCTATGGCGGCACCAACGGTAGCACCACGGTGCTCGGTGCCAATACCGGCGTCACCATCCTCGGGCCGAGCAGCGATTATTATCCGCAGATCCACGACATCGGCCCGGCCGGTGATGTCTCGCGCTTCGTCGACAAGACCGTCATCGGTTCGCACGTGATCGTTCGTGGCGCTGCCTACAATACGGATCTGGTCAAACAGCTCCGCGCTGCGTTGGGTTGGAAGAAGGACGGCTTCAGCGTCAAGCTGGGCGGTCAGTATATCGAGGACAAGCTGCACGGCGAGAATACCAGCACGTTCACNAATGGCGTGTTCGCNAGCCGTTCGGGCTATGGCACCTGCTCGGGCCGCACCGGCGGTTCCACCGGCGGCATTTGTCCGCTGCCGGCGAGCGTCTATCAAGGCACGATCAGCACCAACCACTGGATACCGGGCTATAAGGGGAACCTCGGTCCGTCGATCATCGTGTATGACCCTTATCAGGTCTACAAGCTGCTCGAAGCCAGCGGCGGATCGGTGGAGCCGAGCCTCGACCCGGGCAGCATCTTCGACATCACCGAAAAGACCTATGCCATCTATTTCACGACGAGTTTCGAGTCGGAAATCGCGGGCATGCCGTTCCACCTGTCTGCCGGTATTCGTGACGAAGGCACGCACCTGACGTCGGCTGGTCTCGGTCGTCACCTGCTCGGCCTGCGGATTCCGCCGGGCGACCCCACGCTGATCCAGCCCGATCCCAACCTCGGGCCGCTTCATGACGGCTTCTCGGCAACCTCTACGCTGGTAGGAAAGACGAATTACAACTACCTGCTGCCGAGCATCGACGCGAAGCTGAACATCACGCCTTCGCTGCTGGTCCGCCTCGACGCGTCTCGTACGCTGACCAGGCCGCCGCTGGGCAACCTGAAGCCGAACTTCAGCCTGGGTACCTTGCGCGTGGGCAGCCTGTCCGCAAGCGGCGGCAACCCGAACCTGAAGCCGTATCTGTCGGATAACTTCGACGCCGGGGTTGAATGGTATTATCAGAGAAACTCCTACATCGCCGTCAACGCCTATTTGAAGCACATCACCAACTTCATCGTTGGCGGCGTGACGACGCAGACGATCGACAACGTGCTCGATCCGAGCACCGGTGCGGTGGCGAAGTTCAACTTCAACCAGGTTGTCAACGGCCCGGAAGCGACCGTGAAGGGCGTGGAAATCGCGCTGCAGCAAGTGTTCGGTGATACGGGCTTCGGCTTGCAGGCCAATGCCACGATCCCGACGACGAACCGGAAGTATGATCCGAAAAACGTCACGGGTGGCGCATTCACGATTACCGGTCTTGCCAAGTCGGCGAATTTGGTCGCCTTCTACGATAAGCACGGCATTCAAGCCCGCGTTGCGGCGAACTGGCGTGACGAATATCTGTCCGGCCTCGGCCAGGGCCAGGGCGGTACCTATGGTGCCGAACCGGTCTATGTCGATAAGCAGCTGCAGATCGACGCGTCGGCCAGCTACGACATCACCAAGCGGATCACATTGTTCGTCGAGGGTACCAACCTCAACAACTCGACCTACAGCACGCATGGACGCTTCAAGAACCAGACGCTCGACATCTGGTCCTATGGTCGCCGGTACACCTTTGGTGCCCGCTTCCACTACTAAGGCCTGAACTGGAAAAGGGGGCGTCCGCCATGGTGGGCGCCCCTTTTTTCCTTTATCGCGGTACATCATGACGCGCCCTATTCGTAATGTCGTAATCGTCGGCGGCGGGACCGCCGGCTGGCTGACCGCCGCGATCATCGCCGCCCGGCATAAGGGCAGAATCCCCGCGAGCTTTTCGGTCACGCTGGTTGAATCGCCGAACATACCGATAATCGGCGTGGGTGAGGGGACCTGGCCGACGCTTCGCTCGACGCTCAAGAAGATCGGCGTCTCAGAAACCGATTTTTTCCGCGAATGCGATGCAGCCTTCAAGCAGGGCGCGCTCTTCGCGAAATGGACGACAGGCGGCGACGACGACGCTTATTATCACCCGCTCGTCCTCCCGCAGGGGTTCGAGCAGATAAACCTTGTGCCGCACTGGCTTGGCAAGGCTAATGGCCAGAGTTTCTGCGACGCGGTCTGCCCGCAGGGCAAGATTTGCGATGAGGGGCTGGCCCCCAAGACGATCACCACGCCCGAATATCAGGGCTTGCAGAATTATGCCTACCATCTGGACGCGGGCAAGTTCGCGCCCTTCCTGCAGCGTCACTCAACCGAGAAATTGGGCGTGCGCCATGTGCTGGCTGACGTGCAGCGCGTGGAGCTTGCCGAGAATGGCGACATCAAAAGCATCGTCACCGAGCAAGCGGGCGAGATCGAAGGCGATCTGTTCGTCGACTGCACGGGGTTCGCCAGCCTGTTGCTCGGCAAGGCATTGGAGGTGGGTTTCAAGGAGTGCAGCGACGTCCTCTTTTGTGACACCGCGCTCGCCATCCAGGTTCCATATGAAAGCGAACAGAGCCCGATCTCGACGCATACCAAGTCGACCGCGCAGAGCGCGGGATGGATCTGGGATATCGGTCTGCCTACCCGCCGCGGGGTCGGCCATGTCTTTTCCAGCCGCCACCAGAGCGACGAAGAGGCCGAACGCGAGCTGCGGGCCTATATCGGCGATGCGGTGAAGGATAAGCCGGTCCGCAAGATCAAGCTGCGCGCCGGCCATCGCGAACAATTCTGGAAGCGTAATTGCGTTGCCGTCGGCATCGCGGCCGGTTTCCTCGAACCCCTCGAATCCTCGGCCATCGTGCTGATCGAGCTTTCAGCCAAGATGATCGCCGAGCAGATGCCCGCGAACCGCGAGGTGATGGATATCGTCGCCCGGCGGTTCAATGACACCACCATGTACCGGTGGGGCCGGATCATCGACTTCCTCAAGCTCCATTATGTCCTGAGCAAACGGCGCGACACAGCTTTCTGGCGCGACAATATGTTGCCGGAGACGATTCCCGATCGGCTTCAGGAATTGTTGCGCCTGTGGCGATATCAGCCACCATGGTTCCATGATGAGTTCGACCGTCTGGACGAAGTCTTCCCGGCGGCCAGCTATCAATATGTGCTCTACGGAATGGATTTCCGCTCCGAGATCGAGCCCGACGCGATCACCGCCGATGCCAAGCTGGCGGAACGGACAATGCGCGAAAATGCAACCATGATTGAAAAGCTTCGCCTGGGCCTGCCGCGACATCGCGACCTGATCCGCAAGATCCATGAGCATGGCCTGTCCCCCGTGTAACGGGGGCGCGCGAGAACCAAGATCAAGATTGAGGGGATGGAAATGCCGATCAAGTCGCTTGTGTTGCTGCGTGGATTGTTGCTGGGCGGCATCGCGCTGAGCGCCGTGCAGGCGCCTGCCAAAGCGGAAACGCCTATGTCGGCCGCGCGGGCCGACGCCGATCGTCTTGCCGCCGGCCTGGTGGCGAAGATGACGCTGGACGAAAAGGTCGGGCAACTCGTCAACGTCGCGCCTGCGATTTCGCGGCTCGATATTCCCGCCTACAATTGGTGGACCGAATCCCTGCACGGCGCGATCGGCGCGGTGCCGACCACGAACTTCCCCGAGCCGATCGGCCTTGCCGCCACGTTCGACACGCCGCTCGTGCACGAGGTTGCCGCGACGATCAGCACCGAGGTTAGGGCGCTGCACACGCTTGGACGCGAGACGGGCAAGCTCGGCAAGATCGGGACAGGTCTGGATACCTGGTCGCCGAACATCAACATTTTCCGCGATCCACGTTGGGGGCGGGGTCAGGAAACCTATGGCGAGGATCCCTTCCTGACGGCGAGCATGGGTGTCAGCTTCGTGACGGGCGTTCAGGGGCGTGACCCCGACCTGCCGGACGTGATCGCCACGCCTAAGCATTTCGCCGTGCACAGCGGGCCGGAGTCAACGCGACACCACGCAAACGTGTTCGTCTCGCCGCATGATCTGGAGGATACTTATCTTCCGGCTTTCCGCGCCGCCATCGTCGATGCGCATGCGGGTTCGATCATGTGCGCCTATAACCGGATCGACGGGCAGCCCGCCTGCGCCAGTGACCTGCTGCTGAAAGATCATCTGCGTGGCGCCTGGGGCTTCAAGGGCTACATCGTCTCGGATTGTGACGCGGTCGTCGACATATATCAGGGGCACAAATATGCGCCGGATGCCCCCGCGGGGGTCGCAGCCGCGCTCCGCACCGGCGTCGACAATGAATGTAACGGTGCAACGCTTGGCGGCGCGACCAATCTGGGCGAGCGCTATAAGGAAGCCCTGGCACGCGGGCTGATCGTCGAGGCCGATCTCGACCAGGCGCTGGTGCGCCTATTCTCCGCCCGTCTGCGCAACGGCGACTTGCCTGGTCTGTCGCAACGGACGCTCTCCAAGGTGCCTGTCAGTGCGATCGGCACGCCGGATCATCAGGCGCTTGCGCTCAAGGCCGGCGCGGAAAGCCTGGTCCTGCTCAAGAATGACGGCCTGTTGCCGCTCAAACCGACCGCCAAGCTCGCGTTGATCGGCCCGCTGGCGGACGCCACCCGCGTTTTGCGGGGCAATTATTCCTCCGCCCAGAGCGCGCCGCCCATCTCCGTGATCGAAGGACTGCGTCACATTTTGCCGGCAGCCCAGATCAAGCTGGTTCCCTTCACCGCATCGATCACCGATGGAGATCCGGTCCCCGACGCGATGTTCGTCACGCCCGACGGCAAGCACGGACTGCGCGCCGATTATTATAACGCGCTCCCGGCCGCGGCGGGAAGCGATGCCCACGCCCCGCGCGCCTATGAGGCCAAACCGATACTCACCACGGTCGAGCGGAATATCGCGTCGCGCGCGTCCGAGACGAAACAGATCGCGGAAGCCCACAAGGTGGTCTGGACCGGCTTCCTTGTCCCGCCCGAGACCGGCACCTATCGCATCGCGCTCACCGGCGTGAAGGGCAATGTGCAGGTGGGGGGCAAACCCGCCGTCACCGCCAACCGCTACACGCAGTGGGCGGAGCCGCTTCATCTGGTCGAGGTCAAGCTGGAGAAAGGGAAACGCTATCCGATCCAGCTCCAGTCTGAATCGGGCGCCACCTCGGCCAGCACCACGATGTTCTGGAAGCGCATCTCGACCGATCTGGACAAGGATCTGGCGGCGGGCGTCGCCGGCGCCGATGCCGTGGTCGCGGTCGTGGGCCTGACGTCCGATCTGGAGGGCGAGGAAATGCCGGTCCATGTCGAAGGCTTCTCCGGCGGCGACAAGACCTCGCTCGAACTGCCTGCCGATCAGCGCCGCCTGCTGGAAAAGGCCAAGGCACTCGGCAAGCCTTTGATCGTGGTTCTGATGAACGGCAGCGCGATCAACCTCTCCTGGGCCAAGGACAATGCCGCCGCGATCCTCGAGGCCTGGTATCCGGGCCAGTCGGGTGGCCTGGCGGTGGCCAATGTGTTGACCGGCAAGACCAATCCTGCGGGCCGGCTGCCCTTGACCTTTTATGGTAGCCTGGACGACCTGCCCCCATTCGATAATTATGCGATGGCGGGCCGCACCTACCGCTATTTCGCGGGCAAGCCCGTCTATCCGTTTGGCTATGGCCTGAGCTACACCAGTTTTTCCTACGGTCCGCTGAAGATCCAGCCGACGTCGGACGGGGCGGAGAAGGGTATCCGTGTCTCGACTGAGGTGCGCAACAGTGGCGCGCGCGCGGGCGATGAAGTTGCCCAGCTCTACCTGAATTTCCCCGATGTGCCGGGCGCGCCCCGGGTCGCGTTGCGTGGTTTCCAGCGCCTGTCACTCAAACCCGGCGAGGCACGCAAGGTCGTGTTCGACCTGTCTCCGCGCGATCTGAGCAGCGTATCGCCTGACGGCGTTCGGCAGGTGGCGGTCGGATCCTATCGCGTGACCGTCGGCTCGGGACAGCCCGATACAGGCGTGGCCGGCCAGTCCGCGAACTTCTCCACCAACCGGACGATCGTCTTGCCCAAATAAGATTGGCGTGAACGCGCCGAGGGCAAAAAAAAGGGCCTGCCTTCGGAAAGGCAGGCCCATTGAGGGAGGATCCACCGCAAACGGGTGTGTCACGATGGTGCCGACATTTACTCAGACAAAATAATCCGGGTCAAGCAATGAAAAGGGATTTCACGTCCGCTTGAAAGGCTCTTGCCACATCGTGTGACCGGCAATAGCGCTTGTCCGACATATAAGGAGGATTTGCGATGCGGCTTTGGCTTACGGGTATGACGGCAATCGGAATGGTGGCTGCGCAGATGGCGCAGGCCGCAGCGCCCGAAACCGCCTCCATCGTGGTTCATGCCGATCAGCCTGGTCCGCAAATCGCCCGCCAGGTGTTCGGCCAATTCGCCGAGCATCTTGGCCATGGCATCTACGGCGGAATCTGGGTCGGACCCAAGTCGCCGATCCCTAACGTTCAGGGCTATCGCCGCGATGTCATCGATGCGCTCAAGGATCTGGCCGTGCCGTTCGTGCGCTGGCCGGGCGGCTGCTTCGCCGATACGTATCGCTGGCGCGGCGCGATCGGCCCGCAGGCCAAGCGCTCGGTTCTGGTTAACAGCAACTGGGGCGGTGTTACCGAGGACAACAGCTTCGGCACGAATGAATATTTCCGCTTTCTCGACCTGATCGGCGCCGAATCCTACGTGTCCGCGAACGTCGGCAGCGTTCCGGCGGCCGAGGTCTCGGAGTGGGTCGAATATATGACCTCGCCCACTGGCTCCTCGCTGGCGAAGGAGCGCGCGGCCAATGGTCATCCGGCGCCGTTCAAGCTCACCTATCTCGGCCTGGGCAACGAGCTGTGGGGCTGCGGCGGCGAAATGCGCGCCGAATATGCAGCTGACGTGACCCGCCGCTATTCCGCCTTCATCCATCCCGGCAATGGCAAGGTGTTCAAGATCGCCAGCGGCGCGAACAGCGACGATTATAATTGGACCGAGGTAATGATGCGCGATGCCGGGCGTCAGATCGACGGCCTCACGCTCCATTATTACACGATCCCGAGCGGCATCTGGGCGCACAAGGGCGCCGCCACCGGATTCGGCGAAGACGAGTGGGCTTCCACGCTGGCGCGCGGCCTGAAGATGGAGGAGATGGTCACCAAGCATTCGGCGGTCATGGACAAATATGATCCGAACAAGCGGGTCTGGCTGGTCGTCGATGAATGGGGCAGCTGGTACGATCCCGCGCCCGGCAGCAATCCCGGCTTCCTGATCCAGCAGAACAGCCTGCGCGACGCCTTGCTCGCGGCCGAGACGATCAACGTCTTCGTCAAACATGCCGATCGCGTGAAGATGGCGGCGATCGCGCAAATGGTGAACGTGCTGCAGGCGATGATCCTGACCGACGGCGCCAAGATGGTGAAGACGCCGACTTATTACATCTTCCAGATGTACAAGCCGTTCCAGGACGCCAC